>QMCE01001567.1_pt1 | contig 12542 bp, 4 predicted proteins | sample 1821851 | NCBI WGS metagenome assembly QMCE01 (sample SAMN09453174, study PRJNA476694) | Termite gut metagenome, whole genome shotgun sequencing project. | isolation source: worker | host: Odontotermes sp. | place: South Africa:Pretoria | collected 2016-01-28 | reverse complement strand
CTTGGAATTGTTGAAAGATTACCCCGAAATTCAAAAAATATATAACGATATGAGCCAATCTATAATGAATTTTCACTCAGAAGATGTTTAAATTTTTATAATTTTACATTAAAAAAATAATGGGAATTTTCAAAGAACAGTTAAAACAAGTAAAAGCCTTTGCCTTCGATGTAGACGGGGTGTTTACCAACGGTACAATTCACATATTTGCCGATGGTAGCCAAATGCGCTCAATGAACGTAAAAGACGGCTATGCTGTACACTTTGCCACCAAAAAAGGCTATCCCATAGCAATTATTACCGGCGGAAAATGCGCTTCGGTAATTAAGCGTTTCAACGATTTAGGGGTTGTCGACGTTTATATAGCTTCGCACGATAAAATTCACGATTACGAAGATTTTCTACAAAAACACAATCTTTCCGATGCCGATGTACTGTACGTAGGCGATGATTTGCCCGACTACAACGTAATGCAACGAGTGGGACTGTGCGCCTGCCCCAGCGATGCGGCATACGAAATCCAAGAAATAAGCGACTACATTTCCGACAAACAGGGCGGGTGTGGTTGTGTGCGCGATGTAGTGGAACAAACTCTGCGCGCACACGGCAAATGGCTTGACAGTGATGCTTTTGTGTGGTAGAACAGCCCCCTCAAGGGGAGGAGAAAGAAATATACAATGAGAAATAAAACAATTATGGAAAATAATCAAAAAACAAACTCGATTTCTTCTTTCTCCTCCCCTGTGAGGAGGTCGGGTGGGGCTTTTTTAAACCTCATTCGCTACAAAAATCTGTTAATCATAGTATTCACAATGTGTGTGGTGCGCTACGGAATAGTGTACCCAATGGCGGCACTTACGCCGCTTGGTAATGTTGTGAGTGTGGAACTGCAATTTCCGCTATTGTTTTTCATTCTACTGGTTATTGCTACGGTAAGTATTTCGGCGGCAGGTTACATTATCAACGATTACTTCGACGTGAACGCCGATATGATGAACAAGCCCGAAAAAGTAATTATCGGAAAAACTATTATCCGCCGTAAAGCTATGATATTACACTGGATTTTTAACATTGTGGGTATTGCCTGCGGTACAATTGCTTCCATAGCCATTGGATATAGCTATTTTTCTTTAATTTTTGTTTTTATTGCCGGTTTGCTGTGGTTTTATTCCACCACTTTTAGCAAAGAACCTTTTATTGGCAATGTTATAGTAGCGTTGTTGGTTGCCATTGTACCGCTTATTGCAGCAGTGTACGAATTGTTGCCGCTCAATTTTATGTACAAAAATATTTTAGCTGCCCGCTTTCAAAGTTTTGCCCCCATTTTAATGTGGTGTTTTGGTTTTTCGGTATTTGCATTTTTGTATTCGCTCATTCGTGAAATTGTGAAAGATATAGAAGACCTTGAAGGCGACGCCGCTTACGGACGCAATACTTTGCCTATTGCATTCGGCGTGCGAATTACCAAAACCATTGTGCTTGGAATGTATGCCATAAGTCTTGTGGCTTTAACAGTGGTGCTGGCGTTGTATGTTTCTGAATTATTTTCGTATCTGTACATATCGTTGGTATTGCTTGTTCCCACTCTTTTTTCGACTTTTATGTTCTACAAAGCACAAACTGCCGGCGAATACCATAAAGTGAGCACCGGTTTGAAAGTGATTCTTGTTTTGGGATTGCTTTATGTGGTGTTGCGTAATTTTTTTGTATAACACTATGTCGATATACCTTAATAAAACGCTTCACTGATAAAAAAGATACATATTCTTTGCTTGATACAATGTATCGCCGAAGGCATTATCCGCAAAGCATTTGATTACGAAGTATTTATCTAAACTGTAATTTTTATGAACCGACTCCAAGAAAAATACCGCAACCAACATATTATTTTAGGCTCGCAATCGCCACGCCGAAGCGAACTGCTTGCCGGACTCGACATTGATTTTGAAGTGTACAGCAAAGATACCGATGAGAGTTTCCCAACAAATTTGGCAACAGAAAAAATACCCGAATATATTGCTCAAAAAAAATTCGATGCCTTTGTGCCCGACTTGCAGGAAAATGATTTTTTGATAACTGCCGATACGATTGTTATAAAAGATAACAGCATTCTGCAAAAACCCAGCAATGCACAGAATGCAAAAGAACTGCTCGGTATACTTTCGGGTTCTACCCATATGGTAGTTACCGGTGTGTGCATAGGAACTGCGCGCCGAAAAGAAGTGTTTTCGGTGCTGAGTCTGGTAAGTTTTTCAGAACTCACACCCAATGATATTGATTATTACGTAGAAAAATACAAACCGTTCGATAAAGCCGGAGCCTATGGCGTGCAAGAATGGATTGGTTACATTGGCATTCACCACATAAACGGCTCGTATTTTAACGTTATGGGCTTACCTGTGCAGGCTTTGTACGAGCGAATGATGGATTTTTAGCAGTCAGTACAATTGTAATTAACAAATCTTCGAGCAAAAAAATAATATACCCCTGCAAAGGCTCATTGCATAAGACCAGCGCACGAAATTTTGCAATGTAAATGCAATTGCAAAAAAGGCTGTAAGCCTTATATATCCATAGCCCAACGGCAACGCCTTGGGTATATTAATAATTAACGAATACACCCTAACGGAACAAAATAGAATAATTTTTACCTTTATTTTGCCCTTACAGGGCGTATTTGTTCTTCGTTTATTGTTGTAGGGCGATGCCCTACGCCGGATGATATAAGGCTTACAGCCTTTTAATAGAACAAAAAAACGGCTGACTTCATATTGAAGTCAGCCGTTTTTTTTCTATTCTACAATTTATTTTTTGATGAATGATTGTTGTTCCACGCTATTGTCGTCGAAAGTTACAACCACTGTGTAATTACCTTGTTTAAGTGTAGTTACATCAATTGTAGTTTGCGTATTGTTTGGCATTTCAAGCACCACCGTTGCACCGTTGATAGCTACCACCGCTATTGAGCGAATAGTTTTTGAAGCCGCTACGGTAACATTTGTTGTTGCAAATGTTGGGTACACTCTTAATTCCGAACCTTCTACCACATCTACTGCTGTACAGTTATTTTGCGGATCCTGGTCGTTTGTCCACGATTCCAAGTAGCGTTCATACGCCGCATACAAATCTGCATAAATTCTATCAACTTGCTCTTGCGTTAAACCAACTTGCGATGCTTGTATTTTAGCAGGAGCAAATGCCATATTTATAGCAGTAAGAGCCGATAAAGGATAACCTTCTCTACCCATACAAGGCAGATACACAGAAGAATTGTCTATATCCGACTGTACTCTATAAAGCAACGCCAATAATGCTGTGTTATTAACATTAGGGTCTGGAGTTGGTAGGAAATCTACAAATACCGCAAACAAGTTTGCATATGCTTCGACAAGTTCTGCTTGCGTAGTAGCCGATGTAAGTACCGATTGAGCAACTTCTAATTCCGAAGTAAGAGCATTTACACGTTCGCGTGTGTATTGTCCTATTCCATCTCCGGTATTATTATCCGATAATGCCAATCGAGCAGTAGCGTCTAAAATTAAACCTTGTAATGGTGCAGTTTCAAGTCGCACTGTTGAAGATTGATAAGTACGGAATGCTCTTGCAAGCTCAGCGTAAGCGTCATCAATTACTTCTTGTATAGCATTTTGGTCGCGCAATACTAATTGTGCTCTTTCCATTTCAGTAATCAATGGAGCTCGCGAACCATTTACATAATTACCACCTTGGCTTTGCTCTGCAGTTGTTTGAAGTAAGTGTCTTGCTCTTTCATAAAGTACTTCAAGTGCTATTTTGTTGCCAACTACTGGCTGAATTATAGCATTACTAAAATCTAAAGTAGCTTCTTGCAGTGCTAAAGTAGCTTCGTCAACTTGTTGCTGAGTAGCTTGCGTATTGCTACGTACAATTCTTGCTTCGCCAATAGCATCACGGAGAGAATCTTTTGCTCCTTGTGAACATTCGTATACTCCTGTACCTACTCGTGTACCGTCGTAACGAGACTGTGCATTATCAATTGCATCTTGCAAAGCCCTAAAATCAACATCAATTTGGCTACTTACAAAAGTATTCAATGCTCCTTGAAGATTGCCGAGTGCTCCATTCACTTGCTGTTGACTTGAGCCCGGAGCCTCGAAAATAGCAGTTGCTGCTGTAAGAGCCGCCTCTAAAGTATTCCAAGATTCTTGCGAGTAACACTCGTCATATTCACACACATTGGCAGCAACTAAGGCATCAGTTACTTGTTGTATCAATTGATACAAATCGTTTAGGTTCACAACATTTGGAAGGAACAACGCTTTAGCACTAACCAATGCATCGCGTTGGTCATTAATAGCCTGTTGCGATGTGCGTAGTCTTTCATACTCCTCTCGTGCGTTAGCAATTGCGGTTGCATACGCATCGTATACCGATTGTGAGTACTGTCCGTTACCTTCGCCTATCATTTGCGGTGTTACAGCTCCAATAGTGTTGTCGGCATCTTGCAATGCAAGCCCCAACAAAGTTCTATCTACAACTACCATTGCTACCGCAAAGTCGCTAAGGGCTTGTCGTAAATTAGATTCTGCAGTATTTACCTGTCCTTGTGTTGCTGAAGAGTTGTTTGCCACAGCTCGCGCTTCGCCTATAGCACGGTTCAACGCTATTGTTGCAGTTCTTGGGTATTGTCCATCAAGGTCACCTATAAGACCTGAATTCGGAGCTGTTACTCGAGCATATTCCGCATCGGCTTCTTGAAGCGCATCAAGCAAATCACGTTTATCGATATTGTTCAACGCAGCATCGAATGTTGCAATAGCTTGAGTCAATGCCTGTGCTGCAGCATCAATTCTTGATTGAGCAACAGTTGCATCACCGCGCACGCCTTGTGCTACTTGAAGAGCACCTGTAAGATCTTGAATTGCACCCGGAGTATATTGTCCAAATTCGGGACCTTCTATAGGTGCCGGCGGTCCTGTTAATCTTGATTGTGCAGTAGTAATAGCAGTTTCCAAGGCAGTCCAGTCGCGGCAGTCCGGCGTTGCATTGCTACGGTTTGTAATTGCAGTTTCCAAGGCTCCTTCTGCGATATCTACCGAATCCTGTGTAGCTTGTATATCAGTGTATATTCTATTTCCTGTTGCTATAGCCAACGCTAAGGCATCACCAATTGCCGGTGAATATTTACAGTCTTCAATGCCATATTCAGTTGGGTCATATAATGTTACTGCTCTACCAAGCGCATCATCTAAGTTATCTTTATCAACCGATTCAGGAGTGAAATTAGTCATTGCTGTTTCAAGAACTCTTTCAACAGCTGTTATAGCGGCTTGCGTTGAACTTCCATCGCCGGCAACTCTAATAGCTTCTTGAATTGCATCGTCGAGCATTGTCATTGTTGATTCTAAATAGAAACCATCACCTGTTCCTACTTCAGCAGCATTATACATTTGTTGTGCATCCTGAATCAATTCGTTCAAATCCGCAAGAGCCGCATCCAAGTCTACTTTTCCGTCTTCAAACGTTTCTATTGCAGTAGTTAAGTTTCCTATTGCAATTGCAATGTCGCTCGCTGAAGAACCGGGTGCAGTAGCTACTGCTCTTGCTTCACCAATTGCTGTTAGGAAAATAGCTCTTGAACCCAAAGCATAGTTACCGTCAGCTTCACCTTCGGTAGCTCCATCGTGAAGATTTTGTGCGGTAGTTATAAGGTCATTCAACTCTTCAAGTGCTTCTTCCAAGTCGTTTGGTACAAAGTTATCAAGAGCTGTTTGAATAGTAACAACTGCAGTGTCCACTTCTCCTTGTCGTGCGGCAGTATTGGTGTTCACTAAGCTTCCTGCGTTTATAGCAGCTCTCAGTGCTCCATACACCGCCGGAAGATATTGACCATCGCCTTCGCCTTGTACTACACCCGGAGCATTAATAGCATTATTCGCTTGTTGTAGAATAGCTATAAGGGCTGCTTTATTAACAGGGTTCACACTACTTGCAAAATCACTCATTGCCCCTTCCAAATCGGTCAATGCGTCAACAATATCACCTTGGTTAGCAGCATTGGTTAATGCATCTCGTGCATCGCTCACTGCTTGCTCAAGAGCCTCGTATGCTTCTTGCGGATAAGCACCTGCAAGATTGTCGTCAATGTTATCGGCATTGTCGGTAAGCAGTTGTTCTGCTTCGCCAATTCTGTTAACCAAATCAGTGTCGTTCATTACTTGAGCCGAACGTAAATAAGCTTCGCGAGCCGCATCCAACGCAAGTGCCGCTTGTACTATTTCGTCATTGGTTGTTGCTGTAATTAACACTCCTTCTGCATCAGAAATTGCTTGGGCAAATGTTTGTGCATCGGCAGGTAAATATAATCCGTTACCTTCACCCACATTGGCAGCATTAGCTCGTTGTAGAGCTTGGTCAAGCGGAGTTGTATTAAGCGGAATTTGTTGAGCTCGTAAAGCTTGAATTGCACCGGTAAGCAATTGAGCCATATCGTCAATATCACTTTGCGTAGCCGTAGGGTTGTTTTCCAAGTTTACCAAATCTCTGGCATCGTTAAGAACTCCCATAAATGCGTCAATTGCCCCTTGTGGGTATTGGCCTGCTTCGGTACCGGCTGTTAGCGGCAACAATGCTTCAGCATCCTGTATAGCCGTTTCAAGAACACCGGTATTGAGGCGTATTTGCGTATCCATAAAGGTTTCAATAGCTGTTTGAAGAGCTGTTTCGGCATTTTCAACCGCTTCTCCGCAAGAAGCCGGCACGTTTACAGCCACAGCCGCTTGAATATCGCTATTGAATTGCGTTTTTGCAGCTGCAGGGAAACTATAATCGCTACCATCGGTTTTTGCATTGTTGTATATTCCTGCTGCAGTAGAAATAAGAGTAGTAAGGTTGTCTCTATCTACTGTAATTTCTGCGTCTGTCAAATCAGTCATTGCAGTTTGCAAATTGCTTATTGCTGTTGCAATAGAAGCAGGTGTTGAAACTGAGCTGTTCAATTCGGCAGTAGCAGCGGTAATTGCTGTTCCCAATGCGAGTTTCAACGCTTCGGGATACATTCCATCGGCACAACCGGCAGTAGTAGTATTTTGCAAATTTGTTGCTGATAGTATCAAGTTGCTAAGTTGAGTTTTATCAAGCGTAATTGGAACAAAATTATCAATAGCTGTTTGCAATTCTGTTGCTGCGTTAGTTATTGCTGTTTGACCCAAACATTTATTGTCAAGCACTGCTTGTGCGGCTTCAATTGCTATTTGGAAGTCAGCTTTAGATTCGGCAGTATATTGACCTTCTCCATCGCCTACAATTGCGTTAGTGTATTTTGTAGTTGCAGTACCTATTAAAGATGCAAGGGTTGTTGTTGTTCTTGTAATTTCAAGTGCCTCGAAATCAGCAATTGCCTCCAAAAGGTCAGATTCTGCAGCGTTTATTACAGGTTGCTCAGTAGCGGTAAGAGCTCCCTGTGCAACAGTAATTGCATTCGCAAGGTCTGTAACAGCATCAGCAGGGTATGCACCACCATTTTCACACGAATTTGCAGGAACAGCAAGTCCTTGCGCTGTAAGGATTGTAGATTCGAGTTCTGTAAAATCAAGCGTTGGAGTACTTTCGTCTAATTCAGCGGTAAACACCGGTAAACTTAATGTAGTTTTAAGAGGATTGCCTGCTTGCCAGTCTTGCAACATTATAACTTGAGAATCGGGGCAAGTTCCGGTTGAATTCTTATAAATTGGCATTGTGAATTCAAGTACAAACGAAGTACCCGCCATTATAGCATCTTCATTATAATATTCCCAGCCGCCACCTTCTTCATTGGAGAATTCGGAACTCAATACTGTATAATAAGGTTCCAGTTCTGCATCAGCACACAAATCCATAACACTAACAATAAATGCACCCGCATCAATAAATTCAGATGATGTTCCTTCCATTTTCACAGTTACCACATCGCCTTCTACAAGTGCACGAGTTCCTGCAGGGAATCGAGCAAAAGCACCTCTATTATCGCCGTCACCACTCGGAAGCAATATATATTGGTCAGCAACGAACGGTATATAGTTTACTTCGTACTCATCAAAGTTGTCACCCAAGTTTAATGTCAATAATAATGGGTCAACTCCGGCGGCTTTTGCTGTTGGGCTTGAACCGCTCAGTACAATAGTATAGCTGCCGGCAACAGCTGTTCCGCTTATAGTAAGATAGTCATTGAAATTGAATGCTACTCCGGCAGTAATATTGCCCAAAGGTACATAATCAGATAATAGTGAAGCATCCCAATCGCCACCCGGCAAGAACGCTGCGTTATCTACCACAACTGCTTGGAATCCGCTAATAGCGTACGGAGAAGTACCTCCAATTACTATATTCAATTTATCATCGGGTTTAATATCGTTAGTTGAATAACGAGTATCTTTTAATTGGTATTCACCTGCGGTGCCATACAAACTGTTGTCTGCCAATGGTAATCCCGGGTCAACCAATCCCATATCTATTCCTTCAATTTGTACTTGGTCTACACCAATCCAACCTGTAGCAAGAGATGCAGGAGTTGCCCCCTCTACTTGCCATTGGAATTCAAATGCCAACGATGGGTCGTAACCACCCGGCAACGATTCTGAAGCCCATTCGGGTTGTGTTAATTCACTCCATTCAACAGTTATAAGTTCCCAATCGGTATAAGCAGGAATATCGTAACCATACGATGCGTAGCCAAGGTTAGCATCGGAACCTGCTCCGGTCATAGTTGCTTTAAGTCGCGAAGCATCGCCTTTGTACCAGAACGAAATACCCGTTGAACCTACTATACTATGGCTTGTAGTAGCGGCATTGAGTGCAAATCCCATACCTACGAATGGTTTTCCGTCATATACTCCCGCATTCAACGCATAGTCTAAACGTGCATATTTTGGAGAATTATAACCACCGTTTGCCATTGTAAATTCTGCGCCACCTTCCGGTTCTGTTATAGAAGAACCATTATTTGGCGCATCGTTATCGTTGAACGCATACCAATATGTACCAAGTTTTGTAAGTGCACCATCTTCAGCGTTGAAAACTAATGTAGCCGGAAGAGCCACCATACCTTCTTTAAACGTTTTAATAGCTTCTTGCAAATCTATTACCGCCTGGTCAACCGCATCTTGGCTTTCTGCCGCATCAGCCACAAGTTGAGCATCATTGATTGCCTGTAACAAAATCTGTTTTGAACCTGCTGCAAAATTACCCGGATTTGCACCTTCGCTTGCTCCGGAGTATAATGTTGTTGCTGCGATGATTAAGTTATCAAGAATTGTTGTTTTTACAGTTTCCAATGGTATTATCAAACCACGTATCGAAACTTCGTCGATAGAGAAGTTATAAGTACGACCATTTGCACCGTCTTTTGCTTGCCATTGTAATTTATATGCCAATGAAGCATCCCAATCTCTTAATGCTGCTAGACCGGCAGCTCCCCAGGTGCCACAAATTTGCTCCAATGTAAGTACTAAAGGTGCTGGAGTAATTCCTGCAATATCCGGAGATTCTCCGGGAAATGCGGCTATTACATATCGCCAATCGGCACTTTCAGGAACGGTAATTTGATAATCGTAACCTCCGTTGGTAGTTACAGATGTAAGCATTACGCTAAATGTAACTCCGTCGCCTTTATGCCAAAAACCTATACCGGCAGCTCCTGTTAAATCAAGAGCACATTCGGTTGGATTTTGAATCACACCCTGCCCCGTTACAGGGAGTTGTACAGCGTTGATAGGAGTTAAAGGAAAACCTATACCGGCAGTAGAATAATCAGGCTCTCCGGTTATTCCTAATGTTCCGCTCGCTTGCGCCGAAGCAACACCCTCTTTACCTGTACCTAACATAGTAAATTCTGTTGTTTCATCAGAAAGAGGTGTTATAGTTGCACCTCCGCTAGCAAACGAGCTCCAATAGGTTTGTAATTTTGTAAGGTTGCCATCTTCACAATCGGCTATAAGCGTATTGTTTTCAAGCGGAATCATTTTTGATTTGAATGTAGTGTAAGCGGCTCGCAAAGTAGCAGTTGCTGTAGCACAATCAGCTCCAGTAGCATTGCCTGCTAGAGTAATTGCCGATTGAAAATTTGCTTTTGCAGGACTCGGATATTGTCCCGGCTCATCTCCTTCTGTAGCCGCAGTACATTCTGTTTGGTATGCTGCTATAAGGTCTGCCAAAGCATCGCAAGGGTCAACTGCTTGACAGGCTTGTAAAGCAACACCCATAATTTGAATATTGTCGACAGCAAATGTACCGTTCATAGCCGCAGTAGCAGTTTTGAATTGAAATGCCATTTTTGTTATACTTGCAAGGTCGGCATCCACAAACGGATGTTCTACATCGGGAACAGTAGTACCATTTCCCCAAACCGTACGTATCAGTTCAGCAAAAGTAATTTCTTTGGTTACAAAAGCACTTCCGGCAGTTGTTAAAATAGGGGTTTCTTTTGTTTCATATGTTCCTTTACCGGCAACTTCTATTTGAATTATAAGGTTTGCAGCTGCAGGACCGGTAAATTTATAATCGAACGACACTCCTGTAGCACCGGTCATATCTACCGGAGCTTCCGATGCTTCAAAATTAAATCCAATAGCAGCACCCCAGTTAGAGTAAGTAGCATTTTGAGCATCTGTATTCCAAGTTATTGCCATATTTCCTGCAGGATTTCCTCCGGTAGCTGTTGAAAGCAGAGCATTTGCTTCATCACCTACAGCTCCGGGAATACGAGGACCTGTAATTTTGGCAACACCGCTACCATCTTGCATTGAGTACCAGCCGGTGCAGAAAGTAGTTTCATCAGTTGAACCGTCGTACACCAAAGTGCTGCCGCCAAGTTCCCACTGAGCATACAATGTAATGTTACCTGTAAGGTTTGCAGTAAACGGATAAATAGCACTACCTTCGGCAGAACTAAGCGACCAGCCTTTAAAGCTATAACCCGAACCCGGACGCGCAGGGGCATCTATCGGCTGAGCCGGTGCTCCTTTACAGCCGGGTTTTGTTGTAGCAACAGGTGCTCCGCTATAATTCAAATCGAATGTTACCGTAACAGGGTCGCAAGCTTGACAACCGCCTTGTTGACGCCAAGGAGCTTTGTTAGCACCTGTGCCAGCCCACGAAGTTAACATATTATAGATATATTTTCCACTGTTGCTCATATTGCTTAGTGTAGTCAATTGTGTTTGATTATAGTTTGACGCATTAGGGGTGCAACCGCTACAATCTCTTTGTTGGAAGAAAGCCGAAGCTTCGTCTTTTCCACCCCATTGCCAAGCACACGACGATATTTTATATTGGTCGAGCAATGCCATCCAAGTATTAGAACTGCTTTCATCGTGATTACCATTACCGTCATTACTCACAGTACCCCATTCAGTAACAAACACTGCTTTACCTGCATCCATAGCTTTCTGTATGCGCGAAGTCATAGAATTCCACGCTCCATTAGGGTCCGGAGCATTCTGAGCAGTTCCTCCATCTTTATGCGCTGCTGCATAAAAGTGAAATACGTAGGCAACATTCTTGCTATCTTCATCACCAATAGGGCTTTGCATTGCTTCCTCCAAACATTGAGAAAAGTTACGAGTACCCACAAGAATTATATTATCAACTTTTTGACCGGCACCGTAACAAGTTATACCCGCTATGTTTTGGTCAACAGCCGTTACGTTTCGAATAGTTGAAATCATTGTATTGGCATATGTTTTAATGTCAGCCCAATTAGTGTTTGTACTGGAACCATTCCAATTACCTGCATTAGCTCCAAGCGGTTCGTTATAAATTTCAAAAATTACGTTATCGTAACCGCCCCATTTTTTTGCCATATCGGTAAAATATTTTATGGCATTAGCTTGCTCCGCAGAACTTTCAGCATAATGCGAGTGCCAGTCAATAATCACATACACACCTTTTTCGATTGCACGTTGTATCACGGCATCGTTCATTTGCTCTAAAGTGCCTCCTTGACTATAAGTTCCGTGTCCACCTTGCACATTGGTAGTTGTCATTGGCACACGAATCACTTCGGCTTTCCAGCCATCAACCATGGCATCAACCATTGATGCTTTAAAAAACGGCGAACTCTCCGTGAAGCAGTTCCAACCCAAACTGATACCTTTCACCTGTACAGGCGTGGAACCGGTATTGGAACCAACAATCTTGTTGCCGCTTGCTTGCAATTGCCCATAACAAGTTACAGGTCCTTGCACTTGCGCCACAGCAACGCCAAGCGAAGCCAGGAACGCAATCAAAAACGATACTAATTTTTGTTTCATAATTACAGTTATTAAATGTTAAAAATTTCTATTTTAAAAGTAGGAGGGAGATTTATGAAAAAAAATGAATCCAAGGAAAATGAAAAGATTGTGAATCTTGAAGTTTCCCGTGAGTTTAAATTTAAACCTGATCAATCGGCGCATTACGGTAATGTTAGGTTATGCAGCAGCGGCTATTTACTTTTTCCGGGAAATTTTAACCTTGAAATTGACGAGCTTGAAGTCGAAAAAGATAATTCGCCCAAAAACGAATATGAATTTTTAATTCAGCTTCCA
>QMCE01001566.1_pt1 | contig 12543 bp, 13 predicted proteins | sample 1821851 | NCBI WGS metagenome assembly QMCE01 (sample SAMN09453174, study PRJNA476694) | Termite gut metagenome, whole genome shotgun sequencing project. | isolation source: worker | host: Odontotermes sp. | place: South Africa:Pretoria | collected 2016-01-28 | reverse complement strand
ATTACCCGTATTGTAGTTAAGCGTATCTTTCCAGTCCTGCATGTACGATTCAATAACCGACACATTATACTTCGGTGCAGAAGAAACGGTTATCAGGTCGGCCGTCACCGTGCGCTTTTCTACTCCATGGCCCGGTTCGGGACACGGTTCGTCGCTCCACGTTCCGTATTCCATCGCTGCGCTGAAAATCGGTGCGAACTTCGCGTCATTTGCCATCGACTTCACATTAACCACCACCGGCTGGGAGAAATCGCCGGGAACCACGGTGGCATTTTCGCTATGCAAAAGGTTGTAGCAGCTCAACACCTGGCAAGATGTAGCCACACCATTTATGGTACGTATCTCCGTTGTAACGGTCGGCTTATAGCCATCCGTCTGATCCATCCATGCCATTGACCCGAGATCAAACTCAGCCTGGTCGGATGTCAAAGGTAGCACAAATTCAAGCCGTACGCGGGCCTCTCCAAACGGTCCGTTGCCCGCATAGGTATTCATGCCGACATCAACCATGTAAGTCACCGAATCAAAAGTGCGCACGGTCGCATTAGTACTATTGGTATCGTTACCCGGTCCTGCAGTAGCATCCCAAGGACTCGTACCGTCGGATACGCTTAAAATCGAAAGGCTTTCCACATAGGCCTCATCTGAGGTCAGCGGCGGAAACGCGGCGGCTGCGCTCAAAAGACTCTTGCTTTGAGGCACCGAGCCCGTGGTTTTTTCCGCAGACGGGTGGACGGTCTTTTGTGGCGTACGGGCAGGAAGAGCGCTCTTGGTTGAAGCAGACTTAGCAACCGAAGCGGTAGCCTCATTCGTCACTGTCGCACTTGCGGCAGAAGACGGCGAAGCGAATGCGCCAAAGGGTATACCGTTGACGATCACAGACAGCGAGAGCAACAAAGCAAGAAACCGTTGCCACAACACAATCTTCCCCATTATGCGGTATTCCTTTTGTATAGAAGTTCTCCCCGTCTCCTTAAAATGGCGAACTCGTAAATCCCCCTCCACGTTTCACCAAGTTTCATCTACATGTATACACGCTATGACACGCCACTTTTTATAGTTACATCACACGTTACAGTCATTACTATGATAGCAGTATGTGCCTAAATGTTACTTTACAATAACAAAAAGTCAACAAATAGACATTCTACTAGCTACCCTTCGCGGGCGGCTAATTCTTGAAGATCGTAGGGCGTCTCTTGATAAACGCAGTAGTTGAGCCAGTTGCTGAAGAGCAGATTTGCATGGGCGCGCCAGCGCACCAGCGGTTCTTTGTGCGGGTCATCATCGCGATAGTAGTGCTTCGGCGGTTCGATAGCCATGCCCGCAGTACAGTCACGCTCGTATTCCAGCTTCAACGTATTGGCATCATACTCCGCATGGCCCGTTACAAACACCTGGCGCCCGTCTTTTGAGGCAATCAGATAGGCTCCCGCCTCATCCGACGAAGCTAAAAGATCAAGTTTGGAACAACGGCGAATCTCATCGGCCGACACGGTTGTATGGCGCGAGTGTGGCGCATAAAACACGGTATCGAAGCCACGCGTCAGCTTGTTCTTGGCATCGGTGACCGTATGTGCAAATACGCCGAATGCTTTCGTCGCCAAAGGGTGCTTGTCGATACCGTAGTAATAATACAGCCCGGCCTGCGCACCCCAACAGATAAAGTATGAGCTGAACACGTGATCGCGCGCCCAATCCATAATCTCGGTGAGCTCATCCCAGTAGTCGACTTCGGTAAAGTTTTTGGTCTCAACCGGCGCACCCGTTACGATGAGACCATCCCAATGCTCATCGCGCACTTCGTCAAACGTCTGGTAAAACGCTTCAAGATGAGAAGGAGCGGTGTGTGTCGCTTGATAGGTGGCTGTCCGTAAAAACGTCACTTCGATCTGCAACGGCGTGTTTCCCAATACACGCAGCAGTTGGGTTTCAGTCGTTTCCTTCGTCGGCATGAGATTGAGTATAAGTATGCGCAACGGACGGATTTCCTGACGTGCCGCGCGTTCATCGGTCATCACGAAAACATTCTCACGCCTCAGCGTTTGGATGGCAGGTAGCCCTGTTTCAATCTTAACCGGCATAATGTAGGTCTCCGCTCTTTGCTACTCAGCCATCTTCGCTTTAAGTGCTGCGACCTGCGTACGATATTGTGGTAACGACGTACCAAGAATCTGACAGGCGAGAATAGCGGCGTTCTTCGCACCGTTGATGGCCACACAGGCAACCGGCACACCGGTGGGCATCTGCACCATAGAAAGCAGTGAGTCAAGGCCACCCAAATCACTCGTCTTCATCGGCACCGTAATAACGGGAAGCGGCGTAAAGGCGGCGACCACTCCTCCGAGATGTGCCGCTTTACCAGCAGCGGCAATAATAACTTTCATACCGCGCTCTGCAGCCCCGCCCGCCCATGCGTGTACTTTTTCGGGCGCACGATGCGCACTGGCGACAATGAGTTCATAAGGAATATTGAGAACCTCAAGCTGCTCACAGCAACCCTGCATAACTTCACGATCAGATTCAGAGCCTATGATAATACCTACCAACGGACGGGTTTCCGTCATGCGCGTGCTCCTTTCGCTTTGAGCGACTTGATAAACTCAATCCAAAAGATGCGGTCGGAAAGCAGAAGACCTAAGCCCACCGCCACATATAGACCGGCCAAAAAATAACGATACCCTATAAGCTCCGTCGGTCCAAGCAGACGGAGCAATAAACCCAGTCCGATCATACCGACGATAAGCAACCAGGTTTTCCCTGAGTAGAGATTGAAGAACCAACTACGCCCATGTGCATGGATCCGCCGCACAGTACGCTTCGAAGTTTTGAGCATAATGAATTGCGATTTGAGAAACCCGAGAATAACCGCCGGCGCAAGTAGCCATAACGGCCAACCGATAAGGCTCATGAAAATAACGCCGTAGCGCAACACCATGATAGAGCCGACGAGCCACACGACTGCCGCACCTCCGAGTTGTACCTGCGCCGGCACTTGAGGCCACAGACGCGAAAACCGGGAGAACTCATTGCGCGCAAATTCATCGTTTGGTTGGTTAGGCACTACGGAAACGTTCTTAGATGAAGCATCGAGAGGAGCGGCTTCCACAATTGAATAGGCCACTATTAATTCCCCATTTTTTCCTTGCGACTGCTCCCCGGGCGTTTCGCGCTGTTTGATTTTTTACTACTCAATTTTTTAGCATCAGGTTTTTTGCTCTCCGACGTCTTCGCGTTCGGTTTTTTGCCGCCTAAGATTTTGCTACCGAGCTTCTTGCCATTCGCGCTCTTCCCATCCGGACTCTTGCTGCTCGGCTTTTTGCTGCTCGAGTCCTTACTGCTCAGGCCTTTGCCACTCGACTTCTTCCCCAGTTTTTTCTTCGTCGTCTCAAAAGCTTTCAAACCAATATCATGGCGATACCACATACCTTCAAACGAAATGCGGTCAATCGCCTCATAGGCATGCGCACGCGCTTCTTCAAACGTATCAGCTAGGGCGGTGATACAGGCGACACGCCCTCCGGTGGTAACGATTTTCTCCGAATCGCCCTCATTGAGTTCGACTACCTTGGTCGCCGCATGATAAACCTCAACACCGGGAAGTACTTGCGCACGACCCAAACCCAAAATGGCATGACCGGTCGCCACCGCCTCCGGGTATCCAGCCGAAGCCACAACCACACCAACCGCCACACGCGAATCGATTTCCAGCTCATGTCCGGCGAGTTCACCGGTCGCCGTCGCATACATCAAATCAGCCAAATCGCTCTTGATACGGGGCAGAATCACCTGTGTTTCCGGGTCGCCGAATCGCACATTGAACTCAAGCACTTTCGGACCCGACGGCGTGAGCATAAAACCACCATAGAGCACACCTTGATACGCAATGCCCTCTTCGGCAAGACCGGCCGCCGTTTTGCACATGATTTCAGTCATACTCTTGCGTTGTTTATCATTTACTTGCGGCACCGGCGAATACACGCCCATACCCCCGGTATTCGGTCCTTTATCGCCATCATGCGCACGCTTATGGTCTTGGGAAAGCGGGAGCGGGAGTACCGTTGTGCCATCGACAAAAGCAAGCATAGAACACTCGGGGCCCTCAAGACGCTCCTCGATCACCACGATCTGACCACTTGAGCCAAACTCACCGGAGAAGCAGGCATTAACGGCGGAACGAGCCTCTTCAATGTCGCCCGCCACAACAACGCCTTTGCCGGCCGCTAAACCATCCGCCTTAACAACCACCCGCCCGTTGAGCCAGTCGATAAAGTTGTAAGCACCTTCGCGCTGCTCGGCTGTAAAACTTTTATACGCAGCCGTGGGGATTTCGTGACGCACCATGAAAGACTTGGCAAAGGTTTTCGAGCCTTCAAGACGAGCCGCTTCACGACCCGGACCAAAGGTCGGAATACCCGCTTTACGCAAACTGTCCGCAAGGCCATCAACTAACGGAGCCTCAGGGCCGATAACGACCAACTCCACCACATTCTCGGTGCAAAACGCCACGACCGATTCGTGCTGAGTAATATCGAGCACCACGTTTTCGGTGCGCGGTTCAAGTAAGGTGCCCCCGTTACCCAGCGCAACACAAATATGCCCGGCACGTTGACTAGCGCCAAGACTGCGCACGATAGCGTGCTCTCGACCTCCGCCGCCAATCACAAGGATGTTGAGCGCTCCGTGTGGATTGAGTAGCTGATCCGACTTCGCAGCGCGCGCAGCACCGCCCGCCTTGCGCAGCCATTTGAGCCCAGAAAGCTTTGAACTCATGCGCCCTTCGCCTCCCGGCGTGGCCAGTCGCGCATAATGGTTTGTTCACGATCGGGACCGACCGCAATAATCGAAACCGGCACTCCGGCAAGCTCTTCAAGACGGTGGATGTAGTCTTGCGCTTTTTCCGGCAGCTCCTCGAATGTTCGACAGCCACTAATGTCGGTCTGCCAACCCGGCAGCTCCTCATACAGGGGCTTTGCATGGTGAAAAGCGCTTTGATGCCCGGGAACCGTGGTGTAGCGTTTACCCAGATGTTCATAGGCCACACACACCTTAATCGTCTCGCAACAGGAAAGCACATCGAGTTTTGTGATGGCGAGATCGGTGAGACCATTAACCTCGACAGCATATTTAACAACCGGCGCGTCATACCACCCGGCACGACGCTGACGTCCCGTCGTGGTTCCGAACTCGTGGCCCACTTCGATAAGACGATCTCCCATTTCATCGAAGAGTTCCGTCGGAAACGGACCGGCGCCTACGCGTGTGAGGTAAGCCTTGGCAATGCCCAGTACCCGATTAATGCGCGTCGGACCCACGCCGGTACCCACGCAGGCACCACCGGCCGTCGGATTTGAGGAGGTCACAAAAGGATAAGTGCCGTGATCGATATCGAGCAGACAGCCCTGCGCGCCCTCGAAAAGAACCCACTTATCAGCATCGAGCGCATCGTTGAGGAGCGGGCTGATGTCGGCAACATGCTTGTTGAGGCGATCGGCATAGGCAAGATACTCATCGGCAATTTCACCCACAGTATAGGGCTTAAGTCCATAGATCTTGGTGAGAATATCATTCTTCTCGGCGAGTGCCGCCGCAAGCTTCTCTCGGAAAATGGAGCGATCGAATAGATCCTGCATGCGCAGGCCAAGACGCGAGGCCTTATCTTGATAAGCCGGTCCGATACCACGGCGTGTCGTACCGATTTCGTTCGCGCCCAGCCGACGTTCGCTGGCGCCATCCAGATCGCGATGGTAGGGCATAATGAGGTGCGCATTTGAAGAGATAAGAAGCTTATCGGTGGAGATTCCCTGTGCCTCGAGCTCGTCCATCTCGGCAATCAGCACCGCCGGATCAATAACGCAACCATTACCGATAATCGGGACAATGTTGGGATACATAATGCCGCTTGGCACGAGATGGAGCTTGAGTGTGCGACCCTTGTAGATAACCGTGTGACCCGCATTATTGCCGCCCTGAAAACGAGCAACGTAATCAAAATCCCCACACAGCAAGTCGGTGATTTTACCCTTGCCTTCATCGCCCCACTGAGCGCCTACCAGTATGATTCCTGCCACGATGTCCTCTTCTGTCGGGGTGCCGGCGGACAACGTCCGCATAACAATATGTTGTGCAATTCAAAAAGCGTTTACTCAACCGGCTTTAGATGGAGCCGGTTTCTTGCACCAACGTGCAGAGTAAAGCCTCTTATAAGATTACCCTTCGGCGAGATAACTGGGCGCAACAGACACAAATTTTGTATATTTGCGGATAAACGAAAGCGGGATAACGCCGGTCGGACCATTACGGTGCTTGGCAACGATGAGCTTAGCCTCTTGGTTTTCTTCTTGCAGCTCATCCTCAGAAAGCTTCGTGTTGCGGTCAAGAAAGAGTACGATGTCCGCGTCCTGCTCCAGCGAACCCGATTCACGCAGGTCAGAAAGCATGGGACGCTTGTCGTCGCGCGTCTCAATACCACGAGAGAGCTGCGAAAGTGCAATGATGGGCACATTAAGATCTTTGGCAAGCACCTTCAAGCCGCGGGAAATTTCTGAGATTTCAACCTGACGTGACTCGCTGTTACGACGCGCCGGCTGCATAAGCTGCAGATAGTCGATGATAATGAGCTTGTTGCCCTCAATGTCATGAAGACGACGCTTAGCCTTCGCTCGAAGCTCCATAATGTTGAGCGACGGCGAATCGTCGATGGCGATATCAAGCGGATCGAGTTTGGCCATTGCCTGCGTGATTGCTTCCCAGTCGGTATCTTTGATCTTGCCACTGCGCAGGCTCCAGGAGTTCACCAATGCCTCGCTGCTCAGTATGCGAGCCGTGAGGTCGGCGATGCCCATCTCGAGCGAGAAAACCGAAACCGAAGTACCTGCTTGCGCAGATGCCACAGCCAGATTAAGAGCAAAAGCTGTCTTGCCTACCGAAGGACGCGCGCCCAGTATGATGAGGTCGCCTCCGCGCAAACCGGTCGTGAGCTCATCAAGCTTCGCAAAGCCCGTCGGCACACCGGCAACTTTACCACCTTGGACTGCCAGCTGTTCGAAATGCGCAAAGGTCGGCGCAAGCTGCTCGGACAGGCTGCTGAAGTTATTCGTGAGACGTTCATTCGTGACGTTGAAAAGCGCATCTTCCGCGTCGCTGATGGTTTCGGTCTCATCTTCGGGCACTTCGTAGCCCAATGCAACGATCTTTGTTCCCACCGCGATAAGCCGCCGGTATGTGGATAACCGTGCAACAATGTCGGCGTAGCGTTCCCAGAACGCCGTTGTCGGTACCGCCGTCGAGAGATCAATCAGATAGTCACGACCCCCGATAGCCTCAAGCTTGCCCATGCTTGTCAGCTGGTCGGCAAGCGAAAGATAATCGAACGTGATGTTGCGTGCCGCCAGATTGCTCATGGCGGTAAAAATGGTTTGATGTGCCGTACGGAAGAAGTCTTCCGAGGTCAGACGCGTTAAAGCTTCATTCTGAACATCCGAAGAAAGCAGCATCGCACCAAGCAATGCGCGCTCGGCATCAAGATCATGAGGCGGAATACGTCCGCCGGGATTTTGCGTTCCGGTCTCGGGCATAGAGTCCTTTCAGAGTGGAGAGATTATTATGATAGCGAATAGCTCCGACGACATTTTTACTTTTCCCCGCCGTTATAGTCTCTATGCTGCAGAGATGGGTTTTTTCCACTTTTTCCACAGATTGAAAGAAGACGTATACGGAGTGGCGGCACAGCGTGGCGCACAACAAAAAAGAGACGGCCCCGAAGGACCGCCCTTTTGCATCAAAACAATATGTTGAAAAACTACTCGACCGCTTCCGCTGCTTTTTCGGCTTCTTCAGCGACAACTTCCTCGGCCGCAACTTCAGCTTCAGTCTCTGCCGCAACAGCTTCTTCCGCCGCTGCCTCTTCGGCCTCGACGGCGGCCATAACTTCCGCCTCACCGGGCTCCTCGGTACCTTCGCCGATGACCTTAACCGTCAGCCCCGCTTTGATGTCACGGTACACCGAAATATCAATAGCATGCTCGCCGAGCGTCTTGATAACACCGTGAGTTTCGATCTTGCGACGGTCAACCTCGACGTCATAGGCTTCTTTGATTGCCTCGGCAATCAGCGCAGGCGTTACCGAGCCGAAAAGACGACCGGCCTCGCCCACCTTGACGGTAATGGTAATGCCCTTGCCGTCGAGCAACTTCGAAAAGTCGCCCGCCTCGGCAAGCCGCTGAGCCTCACGCTTCTCGATGTGATGCTTGCGCGACTCGAGCTGCTTAAGATTACCGGGCGTTGCCTCGATAGCCTTGTGCTGGGGCAACAGGTAGTTAAGCGCATAGCCACGAGATACCTCGATAACGTCGCCTTCACCGCCACGACCCTGGAGTTCTTCTGTAAGAATAACTTTCATGTTTTTGCCTCCTATCTGCCGCGACCGATGCGACCGCTGACGATAGGTACAATGTAGGGCAACAACGCCATCTCGCGGGCGTTCTTGATGGCCATCGCGAGCTTGTGCTGATGCTGGGTGCATACACCCGTAACACGACGCGGCTTAATTTTGCCACGATCGGTGATGTACTTGCGCAGCATCTGCGTGTCCTTGTAGTCGATGTGGTCTACACCATCTTTGCAAAACTGACAATGACGCTTATGCGGAGTACGTGCGTATTCTGCCATGAACAACCTCCTTCCGCTTATCTACGCGGAAACTCTTCCCTTAAAACGGGATATCTTCTGTCAATACTTCGACCGAGGGAGCCGACTGGCTCGGAGCAGCATAAGAGCCACCCGCAGCTCCTGCAGGAGCACCTTGACTATCCCCACGCTGCTGCATGAGGTCAACTTCATCGGCCACAATTTCTACGCGTGAACGCTTGTCGCCCTCGGATGTCTGCCACTGACTCCAGCGCAGGCGACCCGAAACCGCAACCTTCATGCCCTTGTGCAAAATGCGCGAAAGGCTCTCCCCACGGTTGCCCCACACCAACACGTCGAAGAAGTTGGGAACATCTTCCCACTGGTCGGTTTGCGCGTTACGACGACGATCATTTACGGCAATGCCAAACTGCAGCACCATTGAAGAACCGGCTTGGCGAAGCTCAGGATCACGCGTAAGGTTACCACTTACTACAACTCGGTTAATACTCATAAAACAACACCACCCTATTTCTTGTCGTCTTGTCTGACGACTTTGAAACGAACAACCGCATCGGAAATGCGCAGTACGCGGTCGATCTCAGCAATAGCGGCGGGTTCGATATGAAACTCGAAAAGCACGTAGTCGCCCTCGGTTACTTTATCGATTTCATAAGCGAGTTTACGGCGGCCCCACTCTTCAGTAGTGTCGAGTGACCCTCCGTTTGACGTGATGAGGTCTTGGATGCGCTTCACAGCAGCTCCACGTTCATCATCTGACAGGGTCGGGGCTAAGATCAGTAGGATCTCATAAGCCTTCACGATATCACCTCCTCTGGACTAACGGTCCCGGAGCTTGAAGGTCTGTCCGGAACAGGAATAGTGCGACTTAACATGGTATCACCTAATCCCCGCGTACTGCAAACTCGGGACGGTGATGACCACTGAGCTCACCGAGCTTTCGGATGGCTGTGTGGAGCGCGGGAAGGAGGTTCAAACGACGCACCACAACAACAATACCGGCGCTCAGAGCGCTGAGCATCAAACAAAGGCCCAACAAAATACCGGCAAGCTGCACTGATGACAGCTGTGAAAAAAATAAAGAAAGAACAGACGGCGTGCGAGCAGGCGACAGCCTTTCCCCCGCCGCTTCTACCGCTTGCATCTCGGCTGCCGCCGCGGCGGTTGCGCGAGCAAACATCGGCTCTACGGGCGACCAGTTAAAGAGGCTTTGCCCAAACAACGGTTCAGACGAAGCTGCCGGAACTGTTTTGGGAGCTTGCCGTATTACCGTTTGGTCAGTTGCAGGGGCTGGCTCGGCGGCCTGTTGTTCTACCGCCTGGTCGACTGAATCCCTGCGTGGAGCGGGTCGTTGAGAAACAACACGCGCTTTTGGTGCTTGGCTTATGGCAGGATGAGGGGACCGTACGAACTCTGTTACCTTGCGCGTAGCGGGAACAGTCTGCGTTACCGGCTGGGCGCCCACGTTCGGTTTTACCTTTGATGTCGACGGCCGCATTCTCGGTTTTGCCGTAAGCACTTTGGTATCAATCACCGTTGGTGCAATCAGGTTCGAAGGATCTTTATACACACTGTTTACCCGCAAGCTCAGATGTACATGACTGGCTGATGAAGAAGGGTCTCCGGTTCCGCTGAGTGTGCCCAGAACTTGCCCTTTACTGATGGCGTCCCCTTTTGCCACACTCACATATGCAAAGGGATTGAGCGTGATGAGATCACCGTTTGATTTCTTAATAGTCAACGCTGTAACATTCAGACCGGCAGACCCCGGCACACGTCCCTTAAACGAAATGGTGCCGCTTACCGGAGCACACAATTCGGCGTCCGGTGCGTAGGCAACGTCAATGCCTAAATGTTGCTTCTTATCTGTTCCGTAAGTCTGCTTAAAGCCCAGCAAAATCGAGGAACTCAACTCCGCCCCCTGCGCCGAGGCTACTCTACTTGGAGCGGCAAAACCGCAAAGTATAAGCAGCACGCACAGCAAAAGTGTTATCAGTGGCGCCGGTCCCTCCAATGAAGGCAGCTCGGAACGGAAGGGAAGCCTGTGAGGCAATGCACGTTGCTTACGCACCGGGCGAAACCGCAGCTTTCCCGCTGTCACCTGTTGCGGTAAATGCGGTTTAAAGCGCATCCGCCAAGAGGAGCGGAGCCAATAATCTGTCTGCTTAAACAAGTGCGGTCGGAAATTCGTCTGTTGCAACGAGTGTAGCTTAAAGTTTGTTGATCCGGTCGCGCCAGAAGAATTCGATGGGATGGTACGCATGACGACCCGCTTTCAGCGGCCCGACGGTTAAGAGATACCAGCAGTCTACGTCAGCAGCCGACACAATGCAAGCAGCAAGTTCTCCCCCACGTTTTCTTAAGGTTTTGCTTAGATTCTTTTTAGAAATATGCGGCGACCCCTGCGAATTTTAGACAAAATCTTTGAACTTTCTTCTGTGCAACGTTACTCAAAATGTAGTCGTTTTTTAGAGCCACGTTCAAGTAAGCCCATAAACACATTGGCGACAATCGCCAAACCCCCCGCAAGAAGAGTGCCCCATACAAGCTTGACCGGGTCTTGAGATTGCAGCCCCTCGAAAAGCAAAGTTCCAATACCGCCCGCATTGATAACAGCTGCGATAGTGGTAATACCAATGGTCGAGATAATCGCAAGATGCACGCCTGCCATCAACACAGGAAAGGCTAACGGCAGTCGCACGCGCCACAGTATCTGCGTCGAAGTCATACCCATGCCTTCGGCAGCCTCAACCATAATCGGGTCGACCGACTGAAACCCCGCAAGAAAGTTACGCACTAACAAAAACTGATTATAGAGTACCAACACGATAAGCGCCGGTGTTATGCCGATACCGAAAAGAGGAATCATAAGCGCAAAAAGTGCCAAGCTGGGCACCGAATACACCGCCCCCAGTACATTGACCACAGTCGCAGCAAGTCGCTTGCGTGGCAGCAAAAGCAACGTGAGTATAGTCGCCAAAATGACCGAAGCAACCAGTGCTGCCAGCACAATCAGCACATGTTGACCGAAAGCGGCTAAAATCTTGTCATGATACTCAGTCCAATACCGAAGCATCGTAGTGGCTCAACTTTCCACGTTTATACATCGACCTTACGAGGTTGCCGCTTACGCGCCGCCAGCTCCTCATAGGGCGGAAGCGGATGATCAAGCAACGAGTCTTCGCCCTCATTTTCTATTGCCGTCTGAAGCAGCTCGTACACAAAACGGTTCGCCGGAGCATCCACAATCTCTTCCGGCGTTGCAAACTGTTGCACGCGGCCTTCCGACATAATAAGCACGCGCGTGCCCAACTTAAACGCCTCGCGGATATCGTGCGTCACAAAAAGATAGGTGCGCTTGTGCTTCGCATGAATAGCGAGTAGTTCGTCTTGCAGGCCTGCACGCGTAATCGCATCGATGGCGCCGAATGGCTCGTCGAGAAGCATAACTGCAGGGTCAACCGCAAGTGCCCGCGCCAAACCCACGCGCTGTTGTTGTCCGCCGGAAAGCTGCGCCGGGTAGCGCTTCGAGAATTCGGTCGGATCAAGCCCCACCAACTCCAAAAGCTCTCGCACGCGCGCATCGATACGTGCCTTATCCCACTTCAAGATCTTCGGTACCGTCGCCACGTTTTGTGCAATCGTCATATGCGGAAACAAGCCCACCTGCTGAATAACATAACCGATCCCGTGACGCAACGTCACGGGATCCTCGTCCATAATGTTCTTACCAAAAAGCAGAATCTCGCCGGAGTCCGGTTCATAGAGGCGATTGACCATCTTGAGCAACGTGGTCTTACCGCCGCCCGACGTTCCCACAATCGTAATAAGCTCGCCCTCGTCAACGCTCAAGCTCACATGATCGACGGCATCATAGGTCGCTTTGGGGAAGCG
>QMCE01001565.1_pt1 | contig 12545 bp, 7 predicted proteins | sample 1821851 | NCBI WGS metagenome assembly QMCE01 (sample SAMN09453174, study PRJNA476694) | Termite gut metagenome, whole genome shotgun sequencing project. | isolation source: worker | host: Odontotermes sp. | place: South Africa:Pretoria | collected 2016-01-28 | reverse complement strand
GGTACGAAGATGATTGTTGAGGAATTCTCGCCTGCATAACCATCACCGCCATTGGTGCCGGATGTCGGATCCATACCTGCAGTACCGCCGCCACCTGCTGATCCCGGCGAATTTCCATCTCCGGGATTGCCGTTGCTGCCGAGGACGTCGCAGACTCCTATAACTCCTCCATTACCTCCCGCTCCGCCGTTTTTATTATTGGTGGCGTATGCTTTACCGCCGCCGCCACCGCCGCCGCCCGAAACGATCAGTGGAGATGAAAAATTATTATTGATGAGGACAAACGTTCCCGCTCCTCCTCCTCCTCCATTGCCGCCGGCATTCGCAGATCCGTTACGAGTACCGCCGCCGGCACCGTAACCGCCTCTGCCCTCGGTGCTGCCGTTCGATCCGCCCTGGGTCGCCTGCGTTCCTCCGGAACCCTGAGTGGCGGAGTCGTAGCCGGCCATGCCTACATATACGTTCATGGTACCGGTTGTGGTAAACTCATACAGGCCGGCTACCCTTTGGGATAGTCCGCCGGGCGCGCCGCCTTCACCGTAGCCGCCGTTCCCACCCCAGGTTTCTATATAGTATAGTCCGGGTTTGATGGTGAAATTTCCCGATCCGGTAATAAAGGCCGGAATGGATACTCGTAGCCTGTGGATATTGGCCCTTTCAAAATTGGTTCCCGGAATGGTCTTTACGATTTGAGGACCGTTGGCAACAGTGAACGTGAATATAAAATTACTGCCGCTGTAATCTCCGGGCGCTACGGGAATGTACAGGATACCGGCATTAGGCCCCACCGCCACACCTTCGGGAATGGAGAATGAGGTGCTGTTGCCTCCGCCGGTCAGATTTCCGGTGGTCATGTCACAGGAAAATGTACCCCAAATTTTGTCGCCGGGATTATCGGTATGTACAGCGATGCCGATGATAGTCTGTTGCTGCGGGCTCGGGCAGAAGTCGGGTTCTATCGCAATATAGGACATAACGTGCTGGTAGTCGAACTGAACCATATTGGCGTAGTTCGGGTAGCTTGCGAGATAGGCGATGGAACTTTCGTTCGTAGCCCTGGCGATCATCGGTGCATCCGGAACGAACAGATCGGGAGTCAATACGGTGGGGGTCGTGAAGGAAACGGTCAGGCCGTTTTTACTCAGATCTTGGGGATGCCATGAGTAATAGTCGTAACTTCCTTCCGTATCCATACCGCTCCACTGGGACGATGTGAGTTCGCCGGTAAATGTCGTTAAGGTACTCAAAACCTCGTTGTTACTCGTCAATTCAACATAGTCCCAAACGGTATCGTACGGGTCTCCTGCGACAGTAGCGGCCAAGCCGACCTTATCGTTTGGCTCCCAATAGTATGGATAAACGCCGTTTTGAGGATTTTCGACATCCAGAAATGTACGCGTACCTATGTCATTGCCGGCCGAAATGGCGACTGCAAAATCTCCTCCTTGGCTCTCACGCGGTTTTTGTTCCGGTACAAAATAGTCATGACTGCACGACCACATGGCGGCAAAGATTGCCGTTGCCGAAAATAAACGTATGATTAGATCGATTCTCATCGGTTTTGTGTTTTTTTCCTAAAATCTCGCAAATATATCAAAAAATAACACAAGTATCGTCTTTTTAGAGTATTTTTTTATTATTACCCAATAAATTGTTTGTAAACCACAACTACTTCTTAATTTTGCACAATGTTCACAGCGGCGGAGATAAAGGATATTATTTTGGGTGAAGGTTTCGACACCTGCGGCATAACACGTGTGAGACCGTGGAGCGACCATCGCGCTTTTTACGACAGCTGGCTCCGGCGCGGTCTCGGCGGCCACCTCGAATACATGAGGCGCAATACGGACAAACGCTTCGATCCCGCACTCCTTATGCCCGGAGCCAAAAGCATCGTCGTATGCGGTGTGAGTTACAAAAACGACACCAGCATGGGCTACGGTGAAAGCCTCTCGCCCAAGATCGCATCTTACGCCCGTGCCGCCGATTACCACGACTCCATAAAGTCCATGCTGAAGGCCGCCGCCGCAAAGTTGGAGGAGCGGCACGGTGCATTCCGTTGGCGCGCTTTCACCGATTCCGCCCCCGTTCTGGAGAAACGCGCCGCCGTGGAAGCCGGTATTGGATGGATCGGCCGCAACACGCTGCTCGTATCCCCACGCCACGGTTCTTTCCTGCTGTTGGGCGAACTGTTCATGGACCGCGCGGTGGATACCTACGACACCACTTACGCAGGCGCCGGTTGCGGCGGCTGCACCCGGTGTGTGGACGCCTGCCCCAACGGCGCTCTGACCCCCGAAGGCCTCGATACCCGCCGGTGCATAGCGTGCATAACAATAGAGAAAGGATCGCGATCCGGTTCCGGCGATACTTCGGGCTCCGCTCCTTATGATGCTACGGACGCGACCCCGGACATTGCCTCCGGCGATATTCCCCGCCCCGCCGACACCCACGGATGGATATTCGGCTGCGACGAATGCCAGAGCGTATGCCCGTACAATATTTCCGCGCCGTTCCACTCCGATCCGCGCTTCAGCCCCCTCTTCGACCCGCGCGAAATAACGTCGGAAGACTGGCTGGCAATGTCCCCCGAACAATTCGAACGCGATTTCGCCGCCACACCGCTCGCCCGGGCGGGACTCGGAAGATTAAAATGTTGTTTGGATTTTGCAACTTCTAAAACCGGCAAACCGGAAACAAGACCCGGAAAGATGTGCGAACCGGGGAAATAAATGCTCTGACGGATAAAACCGAAATAGACCGCCTGTCCAAATAAACTACCGTGGATAAAAGCAATATAGCCACAGTAAAATAACGTGAATCGGGATAAGAAAAAATGTTCTACTCCCTTGTTTTATAGCTTATAGCTATTGTTTTTCTTATCCTGAACTCAGGTTAGCGGCTAAGGTAACGATGCAAAAACGGACCAATGTTTTTACATCGTTACTTTATTTTATATTCCCGTTCCCCAGAAAAAGGGACTCCAGTTCTTCGAATGTCATCTTTAACGTTTCGCAGCGGCCTATAGCGGTCGGGAGGACGATGCGGATGCTTTCGCACTCCTTTTTCTTGTCGTACCGGACTGCCGCGAGCAGTTTCTTTATCTCCACCGGGTATTGGACGGGCAGCCCCATTTTTTCGATAACACCGTGTATGCGCGCAGAGTCCTCAGCCGACAGTTTCCCGAGTTTCACCGCGGCGCCGGCAATGAGAGCGATACCCGTGGCCACGGCCTCACCGTGGGAATAATGGGGCATATTTTTCTCCATCGCGTGGGCGAAAGTGTGGCCGAGGTTCAGAATTCTGCGGCTGCCGGTCTCCCTTTCGTCGTCCTCGACTATGGCGACCTTCACCTTAACCGCCCGCAGGATGATCTCCTTCAGGAGCGCCCCGTCGCCGCATATCTCCTCGAACGAGTGACGCTCCAAAAGCCCGAACAACGCGGGATCCCCTATTATTGCCGCCTTGATGGTCTCCGCCAGCCCCGCGCGGAACTCCCTTTCGGGCAGGGTGCGCAACATAGCCGGATCGCAGATCACGAACCGGGGCTGGTTGAAAACACCTATGATATTCTTGTATCCGTCGAGGTTCACCCCGTTCTTGCCGCCTATGCCGGCGTCCACCTGCCCCAGAAGGGTGGTGGGTACGAACCCGAAATCGACGCCCCTCATATAGGTCGCAGCCACGAACCCCGTTATGTCGGTGACGGTGCCGCCGCCCACGCCGAGAAGGAACGAACTGCGGTCGGCATTCATCTCAAGCAGCCTGCGGTAAACATCCACAAGCTTGACGAGCGTTTTACTGCTCTCTCCCTGCCCTATGACTATATGGTCGAAGGAATCGACGAATTCCCTGTTATGGAGATGCGCGTTGGCATCCGTTATTATTACAACCCTGTTAGGGTCTCTGCCAAGCAGTTGGAATAAATTATCTTCTACTGAACCTATTACGATCTTAGAACATATTCCCCCGCTGCAAGTCAGGGTCATTGTGTCTTTCATTCTTATTGGGAGACTTAATTGAACCGCAAATATAGTGAAAGCCGAGAGAAAACCTAAAAAAGCCAAAGGCTTTTGCAGGTTATCCGAAGCGCATCCTATATTTTGCAAATATACGGAAAGTCTTAAGAAAACCGAAAAATGCAAAATGTTTTTGCAGGTTACCCTAAGTGCAGCCTATATTCGACAAATATACGGAAAATCAATAGGCAAATAACTATCCCCGTGAATTCCCGCATTTTTGCCACCTTCGTTTCTTCCAGAAACCCACTTTGCTCAATGTTAAAAAATATCCGACGATCAACTATTTCCCATGATGCTTAAATCGAATTCTGGTTAATTGGTTATATTTGCCGTATGAAATACCCATTTCTTATCATAACGGCCTGTCTCGTCCTAACGGCTGCGAATGCTCAAACGCAATCCGGCGTCAGGGATTCTCTGGAAGCGATCGTGTACAGGAGCACGGACGATGCTATGGTGCGATATAGAAATGCATACGGTTTCCTGTCGACCGCCGGAATCCCGGCCGAAGAGATGGAGGCGCTCGGGCTCGGCGTGCTTTATCCGTTCATCGCGGAGACATGGAGTGACGATGAGCCGCAACAGCATATCAACCTGTCGATGACATGGCAACTCGTCGCATCTGCGTACAGGGAGCGCGGCGGCGAAGACCGCAACGAAAAGGAGCGGCTCTACATGGAGAAGACCCTGGAGGAGGCTTTGCTCTCCGGAGACGATATGCGGTGTGCAACGTGCTATAACAATTCGGCTTATGTGGAGATAAAGCGCGGCGACGTGACAAAAGCGCACGAATACCTGTACGAAGCCATAAAATATTTCGACCGGCTGCAACATTTCGACAAATCGTCCGAAATGCTCTACACGATCGCCTGCAACTTCATTCAGATGAAAGATGTCAAAGGGTTGGCGCGGGTGTTGGAACAAATGAGGGAATATTTGGGAAAAGACGATTCGAAGCAGTCGTTTTATCAATACAACTCTATTAAACACAACTATTTCTGGCTGCTCGAGGAGCATAGTGTACAGCGGGACGGCAGGGTCGATCACGCTCTGGTGGATTCGGCGATGGTCTATATACGCGCCAACATAGCCCTGGTCGAAAATTCGCTGCCGGAGCTTGCTAAAAACTGGATTCACGGCTATGCATATTATTATTTGGCCAAAGAGTTGGACACCTGGTATCCCGAACGGAATGCGGAAATCCTGGATGCGCTGGACAAGGCGCGGCAGACAATGGAGCGCGACCTCGCGGCGAAAGACTCCACTATTGCATTGGAGAGCAACCTTATGACAGAGTTCGACATAATGTTGAACTCGATCCTTGCCGGAACGCTTTTTCGTGCAGGCCGCCTGCAGGAATCGCGTGCCGTACTCGACCAAACGCTGGTGCTGCTCGCACGCCTGGAAGACCACGAGAACCTCAACACGGTACGTTCGATAGTCTATCGTTTTGCTGTCCAATACTATAAAAAGACGGGCGATATGGCCGAGGCACTGCGTTTTCAGGCACTGCTCACCGCAAATGAGGCACGCATTCACGAGTGGAACACAACCCTGGTCATCAACGAGATGTCGGCAAAATACGATGCCGAGAGGAATCGCACCCGGATAGAGATGCTGACCCGCGAGAACCGTACCACCAGACAGATATTGTGGCTGATCGCAGGGCTTTCGCTGGCGGTCATAGCGGCGGGCGGACTGGTAATTCTCTGGGGACACCTGCGCCGTAAGAACATCGAATACCGGCTCTATGAAACAGCCCTTGTCGCCGAACTCTCGCCTCAGATGCCGGTTAGGGAGACGATAGAAAAGATCGTGCGCTCGGTGACCGGCTCGGCTATCGAAAAAGATGTGAAGGCGGCCTACCTGGCCCGTCTGGAGCATCTCGACATCTCGTTGCTCGAAAACGTATACCGCTCTTCCGGCGGCAGCCTCACGAGCCTCGACATGAAATATATCGTCTGTTTCGCCGCCGAGATCGCCGTCCGCGACATCGGTCTGCTGTTTAATGTCGAGCCAGCCAGCGTGAATACCGTCCGGTACAGGATCCGCAAAAAATTTGCCCCCGACGACCCGTTCAGGCTCGTTATTTAATAAATCTATTTTTGTCTATTTCATCTTAGGTGTCCCGAAGGTATTTTTGAGCATCGATACTTTATGCCTTCCGGGAAACGTTCTAACCTCAAATACGACATTTATGGATATAATGAAACCTTGCCGTACGGCAATTTTGCTCTTCTGCGCTTTCGCGCTGGCCTCATGCGACACCAACGGAACTCCAGATCCCGGCATCGGAGAGAAGGTGGAGGTACAAAGCGTAACGCTGGACAAATCTGCGGTGATGCTCCCTGCCGGCGAAACACTTGCGCTCGAACCCACGGTGCATCCGGCCGACGCCACCGATAAAACCGTGACCTGGAGTAGCGACAAACCCGGCATAGCTACCGTTGAGAATGGCACGGTGATGGCCGTGGCCGAGGGCGAATGCATCGTTACGGTCACGACCGTGGACGGCGAAAAAACCGCCGAATGCGTCGTAACCGTGATCAAGGCAACCATTCCGGTGACCGACGTGACACTGAGCCCGGCCACCGCCTCTGTCGCGGAGGGAAAATCCCTTAAACTTACGGCCGGCGTGATACCGGCCGATGCCACTAACAAGGAAGTGACGTGGACGAGCGGCGATACCGCGATCGTAAGCGTCGGGAGCGACGGAACCATAACCGGCGTAGCCCAAGGTCATACCACCGTAACGGTGACCACCGTGGAGGGTGGTTTCGAGGACGTATGCACGGTAGAGGTGACTCCCGCACCCGTCGAGCACCCCATTTTCGGCGAGATAAGTTTTCGCACGGGCAACACGAAAACCGTCGGGAACCAAACGTGGAGCGACGTGGTAATGGCTACCCGCTGCAAGAAGAACGACTTCTTCGGCGGATACTGGAACGGCCTCGACACCTACCAGTTCCCTGTCGACTGCCGGCAAAGTCCCGGCTACGGCGACCTGTTCTCGTGGGCGGCGGTCGATGAATACAAGGACGACCTGTGTCCCGGCGACTGGCGCGTGCCTACCAAGGAAGACTTTATCGCCTTGGATCTGGCCATGGGCGGCACGGGTGAAAGAGATCAGGAAAACCCCGCGCTGTTCAACAAGTACATAGCCGTCTGGGGCGCCGAACTCGGCGGCCACGCCTTGAACGATCAACTCTACTGGCCGGGAATGTTCGGCAACTATTGGTCGCAGTCGACATACAACACCGAACAATACGGCGACTCGCGCGGCCACGCGCTGGTAGTGGACAGCGGCGGCTGGGTGTTCGTGTTCCCAGACTTCTTCAAATATCACGGATATAACGTCAGGTGCGTGAAATAGAACCTCCGACCTGTTTTCGAGAATCATAGTAACCCATAAAATAAAAAACATGATCAGACTACACAACCTTAAACTGGCGGCGATGATCGTCTGCCTGTTCGCATTCGCCTCTTGCGGCGACAATAAAGACCCCCAGGATCCGTCGGGTGAGACCGTGGCGGTGACCGGCGTAACGCTCGACAAGCCGGCGATAGTACTCGCTCCCGGCCAGACCGCAACGCTGGCCGCCGATATAACACCATCGAACGCTACCGACAAAACGGTGACCTGGACAAGCTCCGACCCTGCGGTGGCTTCGATCGACAGTAAAGGCGAGGTGCTGGCTCACAAACTCGGCAGCACTACCATCACCGTAACCACCACGGACGGCGGCCATGAAGCCTCCTGCGGGGTTGAGGTTGCCATTTCCGTGACCGGCGTGTCGCTGAACAAGACCGCGCTGTCCCTCGCGGAGGGCGGGTCGGAGACCCTTGTCGCCACCGTGACGCCGGAAGAGGCCATTAATAAGGAGGTAATCTGGACAAGTTCCGACAAAACGGTGGCTACCGTTGTCGACGGTACCGTTAAAGCCTTATCCGAAGGCAACGCCACAATTACGGTGAAAACCGTCGATGGCGGATTCGAGGATCACTGCGAGGTAACGGTAACCGTGGAGAATATTACGCATCCCTTCGGCGACATATATTTCCGCACCGCCGACATCAAAACTATCGGTTCCCAAACCTGGAGCGACGTGGTGATAGCCACCCGCTGTCTGAAAAACGATTTCGACGGCGGCAGCTTGGAGAACGGCTATAAAGTCGATTGCCGCCAGAACCCGGGTTACGGCCATATGTTCTCCTGGGAAGCCGTAAACCAGTTCGGAGAATCACTCTGTCCCGCAAACCAGGGCTGGCGGGTACCTTCGCTCGAGGATTTTATCGCCCTTGACGAGGAACTGACCGGCTATCCCGGCGGCGGTGTCCGCCAGTTCCCTGCCGACCGCGACCTCTTTATAAATGAGTGGGGCGCCACGTATGGCGGCTATGCCCACGGCGAAAATATGTACAGCACTGGCAGTTGGGGGCGCTACTGGTCGGGTACCGGACATGGCGCGCTGCCTGCCGTAGGCCATGCCCTATACGTCAAGAAAGACGGCGAAGTCAATTCGATTGATTACGGCGACAAGATGTACGGTCTTATGTTGCGATGCGTGAAATAGCCGGACTCCGGATCACTTATTAACCCTAAATTAATTCACATTTGACAGATAAAGTATATGAAGCGACTGAGTTTATTCAATTTGAAGTGGGCGGCGATGATGGTCTGCCTGTTCGCATTCACCGCTTGCGGCGACAATAAAGACCCCCAGGATCCGTCGGGTGAAACCGTGGCGGTGACCGGCGTGAAACTGGACAAAACCGAACTGACCCTTCTGGAGGGTGCAAATGGAACCCTTAATGCCGAGGTGCTGCCGGAGAATGCGACCGACAAGAGCGTTAAGTGGTCTATCGACAAGCCCGAAGTCGCATCCGTCGAGAACGGATCGGTGACCGCCAAGGCCGAAGGTACCGCTACCATCACGGTAACAACCGTGGACGGCAACCACACCGCAAAGTGTGCGCTGACCGTAAACAAGCAGACCCCTACCGGCATCCCGGTCACAGGCGTGGAGCTCAATAAAAACGAACTGACACTGGCCAGGGGTGCGAATGAAACGCTCATAGCAACCGTTCTCCCAGGCGATGCCACCAACCGGAACGTAATATGGAGCAGCAGCAACCCCGATCTTATATCGGTAAACGGAGCGGGCAAGGTAACCGCCAAGGAGGGCGGCGAGGCAGTCACCATTACCGTGAAGACCGAGGAGGGCGGCTTCGAGGACCACTGCGTGGTAACCGTGACCATTCCCGTGATAGGGGTGGAATTGGACAAGTCCGAATTGGCGCTGGCGAAAGATACTTCGGAATCCCTCACGGCTATCATACTGCCCGGTATTGCGACCAATCAGACCGTAATATGGACGATCAGCGACCCCGGCGTGGCTACGTTGGCGCCCGACGGCCTCATCTGCGAAATTACAGGCACGGCGGCAGGCTTCACCACCATTACGGTCAGGACCGAATATGGCGACTACGAAGCCTCCTGCGAATTGACCGTAACTGCGGCGCATCCGCTCTTCGGCGAGGTAAGTTTCCGCTCCACGGACACGAAAACGATCGGCAGCCAGATATGGAGCGATGTGGTAATGGGTTCCGAATGTCCGACGTCGGGTTTCGACCCCGGCTACCAAAGCGGCCCGAAAGCGGCTTGCCGCAATGTAGTCGGCAGTGGTTACGGCACATTCTTCTCGTGGCCGGCCGTGGACGAGTATAAAGCCATACTTTGCCCCGACGGTTGGAGGGTACCCACTGCAGCAGACTTCACGGCTCTGAATACCGCACTCGGCGGTTCTGTGGCCAACTATGTGAATGATTGGGGTGCCGAGTTCGGCGGCGACATATTGAACGGCGGTACACATATGAGAGCCGGTCAGCAAGGTAGATATTGGTCGCAAACTGCCGATGGTGATGAATATGCCTATTTTCTGCAGTTGCCAAGCGGCGGAACGGCTACTCCGGCTCAAAGAGGAGCTAAAAACTACGGACACAACCTGCGCTGCGTGAAGGCCGCGAACTGAGAACTTGTTTGAAATTGATCTATTATTCACCAAAACATAAATAATAATGAAAAAACAAAACTACATTGCTCCCGGAATAGAAAACATTTCGGTCGAGCTCGAAAGCGGTATTGCACAGAGTGCAGCCCCCGCCGGTTACGGCGCAGCAGGTGCAGCAGGCGTAGCAGGTTCGGAATCAGGCACTACGGATTGGTAGCCTCGATCCCAAATTAACCTATAATCATTATTTACCACTATGAAGAAATTTGTCTATTTCGCAGGCTTGCTGCTATGTTCGGCAGCACTTGCAGGTTGCGTTAAAAACGAGAACGCGATAACCGAAGGTAAAACCACACACATATCCCTGACCGCAGGCATCGATGCTTCAGGCATGGATACCAGAACGGCCAACCCCGAAGCTCCGGTATGGACCGAAGGCGACGCCATCGGTGTCCACTTTGTTGCCGGCGAGGCCGTTACGAACCACTACCGTCTCGAAAGCACACTGGTAGACGGCGGTGCCACCGCCACATTTGCCGGCAGTGCGGTCGCATTGGCCGAGGGCGACTATACCATTTACGGCTATTATCCCCACGGTGAGGCGGGCGACGGCACGTCGAATATCGCCGAGGCGAAAATAGAGATCCCCGCCCTTCAGAGGCCTACGGCGACATCGTTCGACCCGGCTGCCGACGTTATGGTAATGTGGCCTGTTGCCCACACCTACGACGGTACGGATATCGACCGCGAGGGATTGCAGTTCAAGAGAGTGCTCGGTATGATCAGGTTCCTGATTGATAGCGATCAGTTGGAGGGACAGGCTATAACGAAGCTCACCTTTACTACCGACAACGCCGATCTGAAACTTGCGGGTAAGGGACACTTCGACCTTTCGGACGGTACGTTCGGTGGATTCTACGCTGATGCGGCGACCTCCGTTACGGCCGAACCCACAGAGGAGATCCTTTCGGGAACGGGTACCACCGACGCTGTCACGTTCTGCGTTCCGGTCATGACGATCCCCGCGGGAACAACGCTGACCATCGAGGGCGAAACGGAAGGCTACACGTTCGACCGGACGTTGACGCTCTCCGGGGATATCGTGCTCGAGGCAGGCAATTGGTGGACCATGACGGTAGGGTCTCTGAATGTGGAGCAGAAGCAGACAGGACCGACGCCCCCGGATTTTGCCAGGACTCCCAATATGTGGGTTGTCGAGGTTGCCGGAGGTGTAAAGCAGATATGGAGCGACGATATAAATGTTCCAGAATGTAACAAGACCACATTCAACGGAGGGAACATTATGGGCTTTTTGCCTGATTGCCGCAATGTCAATAACGCCGAATACAGTTATGTTTATTCGTGGGTGTATGTGGAACAGAATGCCGCCACCTTGTGCCCGGCGCCATGGAGCGTACCTACCCAGGACGATTTTGCCGCTTTGAACGTGGTGTTCGGAGGTATGGCGTCAGGCGCTCAGAACGACCCTGCCGTAAGAGACAGGTTTGTAGGAGCCGAATGGGGAGGCCAGTATGGCGGCCGTTTCTACAGCAATAATATAGTTGCTGTGGGTTCGGAAGGATACTATTGGTCGAAAACACCATACGTCGGCAATTCCAATGCTATGAATGCGCTGTCGATCTTCAAGTCCGCTGCAGGCAGCGTATCTACAGCAGCACAGGGAGCCAAGGGCAACGGCCTTCACCTGCGGTGCGTTATGACCGACGCGAACTAAAACATATACGGCAGCCGTACCTGGCGCCGGCCATATATGCAGAGAGAAAGGGGGTGGACTTAGTGACCGCTCCCTTTCCTGTTGCATATCCTTCCATAAATCAACGTCATTATCATTTATACAAACCGAAAGTCGCCGAAACAAAATGCGGGGGGCTTAATCTGTTGCCGAAACAATAAATCTTTCAGGCACTTAACTTTATTCGTCGCCGGTTTGCCGATTTTACGGAGGTTCTTCGTACCTTTGCGCTCCGTTATGATGCCATAACCTCGGCATACATTCTCGATTTGCATACAATAACAGCTTAAAAATATTTCCGATGCGTAAACTGCGCAACATAGCCATAATCGCCCACGTCGATCATGGCAAGACCACCCTCGTGGACAAAATGATACTTCAGGGCAACCTCTTTCGCAGCGGTGCCCCGACGGGCGAACTGATGCTCGACAACAACGACCTTGAGCGCGAGAGGGGCATAACGATACTTTCGAAGAACGTTTCGGTAATCTATAAGGACTACAAAATAAACATCATAGACACCCCGGGCCATGCCGACTTCGGCGGCGAGGTCGAGCGGGTGCTCAACATGGCCGACGGAGTGCTACTTCTCGTCGATGCCTTTGAGGGCACCATGCCCCAGACGCGCTTCGTACTCCAGAAGGCCCTCGCGCTTGGCAAGAAGCCCATAGTGGTCATCAACAAGGTCGATAAGCCCAACTGCCGCCCCGAATTCGTGAACGAACAGGTCTTCGACCTGATGTTCACCCTCGAAGCCAC
>QMCE01001564.1_pt1 | contig 12546 bp, 5 predicted proteins | sample 1821851 | NCBI WGS metagenome assembly QMCE01 (sample SAMN09453174, study PRJNA476694) | Termite gut metagenome, whole genome shotgun sequencing project. | isolation source: worker | host: Odontotermes sp. | place: South Africa:Pretoria | collected 2016-01-28 | reverse complement strand
TGTTCATGACGCCGCCGTAGGGATTGCCGAAGAGTTTCCCCGCGTCGATGGGGATGCCGATCGCGTGGACGGCTGTGGGGGGAAGCCTGTCGGGGGAATACCGCGCCTCCTCGGCGCTCCGGAAATCGACGACGGCGCGCAGGTTCATCGCGGCGAGTCGGGAAATTTCCTCCGGGGAAAGAGAGGACAAATCGTCCGAACGGAGGACAAGGCCGTGTTTGACCGTCCTCCCGTTCGCGGCGGGGTAGCCGCCGAGGTCGCGGAGATTGGGTGCGTTTGTGAACATAGGAGCCTTCCGGTTATTGCTGCACGAAAACCCACGCTCCGTCGGGGAGGGCGGTGAAGATTTCCTCCATGTGCGGCGGTTCGAGGCTGAAACCGCCGGAGGTGGCGTCGACCCGGTCGCGGTCGCCGGAAAGGGCGAGGCCGCCGCCGGCGGGCGTGTCCCCCGGAGGCGCCTGCCGGCGATCCCAGGCGCGCTCGACCGCGTCCAGCGCGGCGGCGTCCGCGCCGGCGCGGCGGGCATCCTCCACCGACGGCCAGCTGAGAAGCAGGCGCGGCCCGGAAGCGGCGTCCCGGACGTGGGAGACGACAAAGTACTTCCCGTAGGGCGTGCGGCCGTCGGACGCGCCCAGCTTCGGCCGCGTCAAATCCGAGGGAACGGCTATCTGGTTGTATTTCCTGATGTAGCCCTGTCCTGGAACGCAGAGGCCGACGAAGTTGAGTTTGGGGTAAATCGTCAGGTACGCGCCGGGAATGCTCCCGGTGATCTCCCGCGCTTTCCAGTCGGGGGATTCCGCCGGCGCGGCGGGTTCCGCGGGCGCTTCGGAGGGGGCGGGCGCCGCGGGAGGGGCGGACTCCGGCGGACGCAGCGAGGGCGCCGGCGCGGGCGACGGCGGCGGCAGCGACGGCGGCGGCGACAGCGGCGGCAACTGCAGGGGCGCGGGGGGAAGCTGCAGCGGCGCGATGGACGGCACCCGTTCCTGCCCCGCGCCCGCGAACGCCGGGGCGGCGTCTTTGCCGCCCGCCGGCTCGCGCGTTCCCGGGACGGAAGCCCACGGATCCGAATCCGCCGCCCGGAACATGGACGCGGGCTTCTGCGCCGGCGCGTCCCCCGATTCCTCCACGACCCGGGCCGCGTGCTTTCTTCCCGAATCGTCCGACCAGGACCAGGGATTGAAGGACTCCCGCTTCCAAGGGAAAACACCCAGTTCCCCCCCCTGCCAGCGATCCTCTCCGTCCCCGGCCGTCCGTTCCCCGAACCACATCCTCCCGCCTCCGGCGGAAACGCGCCATTCCTCCACCGGCACGGTATACCTGCCCGGCGCCCGGCGGACGCCCTCCACCGCCTCCCCGTCATCCGGCCGCCACGCCAGCCCCTCGCCCCGGGACGGCGACACATGGGACAGGATGATCGACAGCCTGAGCATGCCCGGGCGGAACGCGAACCACCCCGCCGCGGCCACCACCGCGGCAATAAGCAGGCAGCGCGTATAGCTCCGCCACGGCACGCCCGAAAACCGCGCGCCCGCGCCCCCGGAGGATTCCTCCTCGGGCGCCGCGCTCCCGGCGAAATCGGCTGCTTCCAGCGCGTGGCTCATCGGCGTTTCGTCCATCATCGCGCACCCCGGGGTGAGAATGCGTTGCGGCAAAACAGAAGAAGATTCCACTCCATAATGTATACATCGGCCGAAACCCTCCCCGCGTTCACCCGTATCCCCCGCATTCCCGGCCGGAGTTGGCGGCGGGCGGGGCGCACCGCATGAACCGTGCGCCAAAACTTCAGCTCCCTGTGAAGTTTCCCCTCTCCGCGGCCGATATACCTGATGGATCGCGTCGCCGCCCCCGCGCGCGGCATGCAGGGGGGCGAGACGAGTCTCTTTCTCCATAAGGATTTACAATGTTTGAATTTACGAAAATACTCAGGGGACGGACGCGGCAGAGCGCCACCCTGCTTTTCCTTCTGTTTTTCCTTGCCGCCGGCCCCGCGCGCGCGGCCGAAGACACCGCGGAAACACTCGAAATCATCCGGCGCGTCATCTCCGAACGCGGCGAATACGATCTCGCGGAACGCCAGTTGAACGCATTCATCGAAGAAAACAGGGGAAAGCCCACCGCGGCGGAAGCCCTCGTCCTCCTCGGCTACTGCCAGGACAAGCAGAAGAAAAACACCGACGCCGTCGCCTCCTACTCCCGCGTCCTCTCCGAGTACCCGGGCGCTCCCGCGCAGCTTCTCGCCGACGCCTCCCTCGGCGCCGCCGACGCCAGCTTCCGGCTCGAACGCTACGACGAGGCGGCCCGGTTCTATACGCAGGTTCTCGATCACCAGGGCAAGCCGGAACAGGCGGAGGCCGCCCTCCTCTGGCGCGGCGAAGCAAACTACCGCCGCGCCGTCGCGACGGAAAACAACGAAACGGAAAAGGTGGGACTCCTGAAAAACGCGGCGCGCGACTTCGCCGCCTTCATGGACGCCCACCCCGAGTCGAAACAACTCCCCTCCGCCGTCTCCGGCGCCGCCTTCTCCTCCTTCGACGCCGGCGACTTCCGCGCCAGCCTCGGCTACTTCCAGCGCTTCGCCCGGGACTTCCCCTCGGACAAACGGGCGGAAGAGGCGCGCTTCTACATCGGCGAATCCCTCTACCGCATGGGTGAATACGATCAGGCGAAGTCCGCCTACAGGCAGGCGCTCGCGGAAAACCCCGACGGCGACTTCGCCGCCGACGCCCGCGCGGGCGAGGCGTGGGCCGACTACAGCCTGCGCCGCGTCGCGGAGGCGGCGGCGGGCTTCGAGGAAGCGGCGGACATGGCGGGGGAGAAGGACAAGCGCCTCGCCCTCCTCTACGACGCCGGCTGCGCCTGGCGGGAGGCCGGAGACGCGCAGAAGGCCGCCGGCCCCCTCGCGGAGGTGGCGAAGGCGGGAGACCACGAACTCTCCGGCCTCGCCTGGTTCCGCCTGGGCACGCTCTGGCAGGAGCAGGCGCGCGTCGCGCGCACGCGCGCGGAAAGCGCCGCCACGCCGGCCGAACAGGAAAAATACGCGGAGACGCAGAAGAAGCTGGGGTCGGAGGCGATTCAGTATTTCAGCCGCGCCCTCGCCCTCGGCCGCCTCGGAGACGAGGAAATAGAGGCCCGCTCCCTCATGGGGGAAGTCCAGCTCGACGCCGGCCTCTTCGCCGACGCGGCGAAAACCTTCGCCGAGGTCGCCTCCCGCTGGAGCGCGTCCGACCGCGCGCCCTGGGCGCTGTACCACCAGGCGCTGGCGGAGCGCGAACTCGCGCGGGCGGCGGACGGGAAGGAGGCGGCGGACAGGCTGGCCGCCGCGGCGGCGGCGCTGAAGAAATCCCTCGACTACCCGAACGCGAAAACGCGCCTCCAGGCCGTCTGGGCGCTCGCCGACTATCAGGCGCTGCTGGGCGAGCAGGACGCGGCCCGGGAAAACTGCCGCTGGCTCGCCTCCGAAGGGATCGAGTGGGCGAAAAACTGGAAGGACGCGGCCGGCCGCCCCGACCCGGCGCTGGAAAACCGCGCGCGGGAATACGCGGCCGACAGCCTCTTCCGGCTGGGAGAGTCCTACTATTTCGCGAACGACTACCCCCGCGCCTCCGGCTTCTACGAGGAAATCGCGACCTCGCGCCCGAACACCCCGCAGGCGGCGATGTCGCTCCTCCGCCAGGGCGAAATCGCCGAGGCGGGGAACGACGGAAAAACCGCCCGCGCGCGCTACGAGGAGGCGCTCCGCCTCGGACTCCGCCTCGGGAAGAACCGCGTGGGCACCACCCTCGGCTACGCGCAGCTCCGCCTCGGCGCCCTCCTCCTCCGGGAAGGACAGAAGGAAGGGGACGGCGGGGCGAGGCAGAAGCTCCTGCAGGAAAGCGTCCGCAACCTCGCCGCCGTCCTGGCCGATCCGCCGCAGGGGCTGAACCTCGCGCGGCCGTATTATTTCCTTGCCGAGGCGAAGTACAGCCTGGGGCAGAAAAAGGAGGCGCTCGCCGATTACGAAGAAAGCATCGCCGCCGATCCCGACGGCGAACTCGCCGACGCCGCCTGGTTCGGCGTCGCCTGGGCGAAGCGGGACGACGGGGACGGCCGGGGCGCGCTCGCGGCCGCGCTGAAAGTCGTGAACGACCATCCCGAAAGCTCCTTCCGCCCCGACGCCCTCGCCCTCATGGCGGCCATCCGCCGGAGCGAGGGCGACCCGGACGGCGCGCTGGCCGACCTCGACCGTTTCCTCGCCGAATACGGCGATCACCGGCTCGCCGCGAAGGCGGAGCTCGAACGCGCCTCCGCCCTCGACGAGACGGGAAAGCACGAGGAGGCGGCCGCCGCGTTCCGGAACTTCCTGCGGGAGCACCCGGATCACCCCGACGTCCCGCAGGCGCTCTACCAGCGCTCGTGGGCGCTCTGGAACCGGATCCGCCCGCAGGCGGGGGAGGCGCGGGAGAAGGAGGAGGAGCTCCGCGCCCTCACGGGCGGACGCCCGGTGGAGGATCTCCCGGACGCGGACAGGGCGGCGGCGGCGAAGCTGCGGGAGGAACTGAACAGCCTGAACGCGGAGCTGAAAACATCGGAGGACGAAATCCTTTCCTCCCTCCGCGATCTGACGGAGCGGCACCCGGACTACCCGGTCATCGACGCCGCGTGGCTGCGCATCGGGGAAATCCTGTACGACCGGGAAGACTACCCGCAGGCGCTCGCCGCCTACCAGAAGGCGCTGACGGCGGCGGAGGCGGCGAAGTCGGAACTGGCGGACAAGGCGCAGTACCGCATGGCGTGGTCGATACAGCGCCTCGCCGAGGCGGCGGAGAAGACAAGCCTGTCCGACCCGGACAGGCAGCGGCGCGAGACGGCCCGGAAGGACATGTGGGACAGGCGCGTCGCCGCGATCGACGCGTTCGAGTCGATGATCGGGAAATTCCCGAAGTCGGAGCTGCTCGGCGACGCCTGCTTCCGCGCGGCGGAGCTGCGGCGGCGGTCGGGGCAGGACAACGCGGAGCAGGCGAAGCGGTCCGCCTGGTTCGAGAGCGCGGTGCAGCGCTACCGCCAGGCGCTGGAGCGGGGAGCCCAGGACGCGCCGTACCGCCAGGCGGCGGAATACGGCGAGGGGCTGAGCCTGCTGCTGGACGGGAAGTCCGCCGACGCGCGGGAAGCGTTCCGGAAGCTCCTCCTGAACCCGGACGGCCCCTACGTGCAGGAGGCGTACTGGGGGCTCGGGCAGGCGAACCTGAACCTGGGCGCGCACGCGGACGCCGCGGCCGCGTTCGAACAGGCGCTGGCGGTGGACAAAACGACGGAGACGGCGGCGAAGTCGCGCTACGGCCTCGGCATGACGGCGGTGCAGGCGGGGGACGCCGCGAAGGCGCGGCTGGAGTTCCTCGCCGTCGACTCGCTGTACCCGAATTATCCCGAGTGGGCGGCGGCCGCGCTTGTGCGCGCGGCGAGGAGCGCGCTGGACGAGGGGATGCGCGACAAGGCGATCGGCGATCTCGAACGCGTGCTCGCCCGCTACGGGGAGACGCCGGCGGCGGATGAGGCGAGGGAGCTGCAGGCGTCGATTTCATCGGCGCGGTGAGGCGCGCGCCGGCAGCGGATTTTTGCATGAAGGAAAGAGGGAGGTTCGCGATGGCATTCCGTTTTCTGACCCTGACCGCCGTCACGCTGATCGCGGCGCGCGTTGCGTCCGCCGACGAGCTGGCGCCGGAGACGATTCTCCTCTCCTTCCAGCGGGGCGGCAAGGTCATGTGGGCGATTCTCGCCGCGTCCGTCGCCGGCTGCGCCTTCGCCCTGGAGCGCCTGCTCGCCATCCGGCGCGGCGCGCAGATACCGGAGAAGCTGATGGCCGAGCTCCGCGACGCCATGGTCTCCGGCGGCGTCGCCGCGGGGCGGCGCGTCGTGGACGGCGACGCGAGCGCGATGGGGAAAGTCATGTACGCGCTCCTCTCCCGGTCCGGCGCGACGCGCAGGGAGCTGGAGACGGCGGTCGACGACGAGGCGAGCCGCATTCTCTACGACCTCCGCGCGAACCTCCGGCCCATCGGCGTCATCGCCTCCGTTTCTCCCCTGCTCGGGCTTCTCGGGACGGTCTTCGGCCTCATCGCCGCGTTCCGCCAGGCGGCGGAGCTGGGGATGGACGATCCGCGCAATTTCGCCGCCGGCATTTACGAGGCGCTGTACACGACGGCGTTCGGGCTGGTCGTGGCGATTCCGCTCCTCATCGTCTACCACCTCCTCAGGAACCACGCGGACAACATCATGCGCGACGTCGAGGAGCGGGCGCTCGCGTTCATTTCCGCCGCGTCCAGCCGCGCCGCGCCGCCGCAGCAGCAGCAGCGGCAGGCGGCCGCGAAGGAACCGGAGCGCGTGGAGCGGCGCCGGCGGGAGGAAGGCGGAGAAACGCGCGCCGACGACGAGTCCACCAGCGTCGACGAATGAGGAGGAGCGATGAAAGCCCTGCAGGAAGAGGAACATTACGACATTCCCATGACGTCCCTGATCGACATCGTGTTTCTCCTGTTGATCTTCTTCCTCGTCGCCACGAACTTCACCCGGCTGGAGGTGGATCACAGCATCACCCTCCCCCAGAGCGAGGCGGGCACGGAGCCGTCGAAGGTCCCCGACCGCATCGTCATCAACATCACGCGGGAGGGCGCGCTCGTCGTGAACGGCAGCGTGATGGAGGAGGACGGACTGCGGGGGCTGGTGCGCGATTTCGCCGCCCTCCACCCGGGGAAGGCGGCCGTGATCCGGGCGGACGCGCGGGTGTCGTACAGTTCCGTGATGAAGGTGTTCGGCATTTGCCGGGGGGGCGGGGTGCGGCATGTCGATTTGCCGGTTCTGGAGCCGGCCGAGGAATGACGGGGAATGATGCGGCTTTCTGACTGCCATCGGAATCTCTTCCCGAAGCGCACCGCCGGCGGGCGGCGCGCGCCGGCGCGTTTCGTCCGGCCTTCCGTCCTCCGCGCCGTCCTCGGCGCCGCGATCGCCTGCGCGGCGTTCCTCGCCCCGCGCCCCGCCCCGGCTGCGGAGACGCCGGAGGCGCTGAACGCCGCCCTCCTCACCCGCGACCTCGGCGATCCGAGGCAGCCGGGCAATGTGAAGCTCGTCCTCAACCTCCCTCCCGCCCTGTCCCGCATGACGCCCCGGGCGCGCGCGGAGGATTTCCGCGTCTACGTGCACCCGGCGGAGCTTTCCCGGGAAGAGGGTCTCTCCGAGCGCTACCGCGCGGGCGGCGTCTACCTGTGGCGGCAGCGGAACCGCATTTTCCTCGACGCCCGCACCGTCCCCGCGCAGGACGACGAGGGCGAGGCGTCCGTCCGCGTCGTCTTCGCGCCGGACGGCGTTCCCCTCGCCGAGGGGGCGGCCGACGGCACGCTCCGGTACACGACCGACCTTGTGGACGTCGTCCTCGCCGTCGACGTCAGCCGATCGATGCTGCACACGGATCCGGGGAAGCTCCGGGTCGCGGCGGCGCGCGCCTTCATCGAAATGGCCCGGCAGGGCGGCGGCATCGGCAATGTCGGCCTCGTCACCTTCAACCACCGCGCCGCGCCGGAGTCCCCGCTGCTGCCGCTGGAAGAGGGGGAGATCCTCATCCGCGCCCTCGACCGCGTCGGCGCGGACGGCATGACGAACCTGGACAATCCCCTCTCCCTCGGCATGGACGAGCTCGCCGCCTCGCGGAAGCCTGTCATCATCCTCCTCACCGACGGCAAAAACGAGGGCTCCGTCTACCGGAGCACCCACCTGCGCGCGGCGGAGCGCGGCGTCCGCATTTTCACCGTCGGCCTGAGCGAAATGGCCGACCACGCGCTGCTGAAGGAAATGGCCGACGCGACGGGGGGCATTTATTTCCGGGCGGTGCAGAATTCCGATCTTCCGGAAATCTACGCCCGCCTCGCGGCGGAGCTGGGGAAGCGGCAGATGCTCCGGGCGGAAACGCTGGACAGCGCCGACGGCGCGAAAACCTACCCTGTCGACGGCAGGGTGCGGCGGCTCGTCGTCCTCGCGGACGGCGGCGCGCGCGTGGGGGCGGCGGGCGGGAGCGGCATGTTCTCGACCGGCATGTCCGGCGTCCTGATGGGGCGTCCGGAGCCGGGGGAGTGGACGTTCGCGTGGAGCGGCGCGGAGCCGGGGGTGTCGACGCTGGCGCTGTTCGGGGACACGCGGTTTTTCCTGGACGTGTTCCCGCCGCAGCTTCTGGGGGACAGGCTGTCTCTCGGCGCGACGCTGGCGGAGGGCGGCAGGCCGCTCGCCGGGGGAAGCGTCTGGGTGGATCCGATCCCGGGCGTCCTTTCCTCGCGGCTGGAGCTGTTCGACGACGGCCTGCACCGGGACGGCGCGGCGGGGGACGGGGTGTACGCGGGGACGACGGTTCTCCGCGACGCGCCGAAGCGGTTCGACGTGACGGTGAAGGCGTCGGGGGCGGCCTGGGACGAGGGAGACTTCGTCCGCCAGGCCGTCGGCCTCGCGATCAAGGCGCCGCCCGCGCCGCCGGAGGCGGCGGTGCGGCTGGAGGGGGACGTCGATTTCGGCGTGCTTTTCCCGGGGGAGTCGGGAACGGCGGATGTCGATCTCAGCCTGGACGCGCGGCAGGACGTCGATCTGGATCTCGATTTGTCCTGGGACGGCGCCGGGCCGGACTGGCCCGACTTCGCGTCCTCCCTGTCCGTCCCGCCGGGAAGGCGCGCGCTCCGGCTGGAGATGACGGTTCCTCCGGAGGCTGCGCCGGGCGACTATTCCGGAACGCTCCGCGTGGGGAACGGCTATGACATTGACGAGCGCGCGCGGGCGCGGGTCGCGGTGGGGACCGTCTCCTTCGGCGGCGGGGCGGCGCTCGATCTCGGCGTCGTGCCTCCCGGCACCTTCGTCACCCGCGGCGTCGCCCTGCCGTACCACGCCGACAAGGCGGCGGGCCTGGACGTTCGCGTCCGCGCCGGGGACGGAGACGCCGACGCGGACGCCCTCCCCGATCTCGTCGCCACGCCCGGCGCGGAACGCCTGGCGGCGGGCGACGGAAGCCTTCCGGTTGAAATCGTCGTCTCCGCGCCCATGAACCGTGCGGAAGGCGTCTACGGCGCGACGGTGCGCGTCGCCGCCGGTCCCGGCGCCGTCGACATTCCCGTTGTCTGGAGCGTCCGGCAGCTTGCCGCCGCCGCGCCCTCCCTTGCGCCCCTCGCGGGGCTGCCCGCGGCGCCGGATCTTCCCTCGGGCGCGCGCCCGCTGGAGCGCACGCCCGAATTCAGCCGCGACTTCTGGGAGACAGGCCCGATCGGCGGTTCGGAGCCGGTCGATTCCCTCTGGGACAGGACGGAAGAGGCGCTGCGCCCCCGGGACGCGGGCGGGGACGCGGGGAAGAGCGGCTTCGTGTTCCCCGAGGTTGACGCGCCGTCCCGGAAGGGCGGAAGCTTCTGGAGCGCGTGGTGGCTGTACATTCTGGCGGCGCTCCTGCTGCTGCTTCTGCTGCTCCTCCTCCTCGCGTACATCCTGTACCGCCTGGGGAAGAGCGCGCTGGCGCGGTTCCTTGTGCTGTCGGCGATTGCGAACATCATTCTCCTGATTCTCTTCATTCTCCTGCTGGGCGCGGGGACGAGCGAGCCGGCCGTGCGCGCGGCGCCGGTGTCGGTGCGTCTTGTCGCGGACGACGTGCCGGCGGACATCCGTTTTTCGAGCGCCGAGGAGAGCCTGCTGGACGGGACGGGCTCCGGAGGCGGGGCGGCGGAGCCGGCGCCGGCGCCGACGCAGCTCACCCCCGGAACGGCGGGCGGCGTGCAGACGGCGGCGGAAAAACAGCCGCGCCTTTCCGAAAGCGAAACGCCCGAATCGGAACTTTCCGACGCGCTCCAGCCTTCCGCCATGCCTCTGGAGCGGAACGAACCCCGTCCCCTGAACCGGAACGACCGCGCCGCCGCGCGGAGCGACCGCGCGAATGCAATGCCGGACAACCTGCTTGCCGAAATGGCGGAGCCGCCCCCCGTTCCCGAAGAAAGCGCCGGGAACGCGCGCGCGGCGGAAGACGCGGCGCTTTCGGAAGCGCGCCTCGAAATTGAAGCGGAAATGCCCTCCGACCGCCCTGTCTGGTCGACGGGCGAGAAGCCGGTGGAAAGCCTCGCCGCCGACACGGGCATGCTTCTGGCCGAAACGGCGGGGCTGGAAACGATCGCGCGCGACCGCACGGCGCGCCGCATCGATCCTCCCGGCCGCAGGCGGAATCCCCGGGAAGCGCCCGCCGCCTACCCGGAGCCCCGTTCCCTGATTGACGACCCCGCCCGCGACGCAGTGGCATCCGAGGCGAACAACGCGGACGACGCGAGCGACGCCCAGTCTGATCCCGGCGTCCGGGAAGTGCGCGTCGCCCCGCGATCGATGGGCGCGGATTTCAGCGGAGAAAAGCCCGGCGCGCTGCTCCCGCCCGCCGCGTACCGCCTGGCGGACGCCGAGCCGGAGCGCATGGCGCGCGGCCGCGCGGACAACACGGGCGACCCCGAACTGTCGCGCCCCGTCGGCGGCGCCCGATCCGTCCGGGGCGCATCCGCGCGGGAGGCGGCGCAGCCGGCCATCTCGACGGCCGCCGCCGCCGCGCGGAGCGGGGCGGACGCCTCCTCCGCCCCGGAGAGGCAGGCCGCCGCCGGAGCGCCCGCGGCCGCGGAACAGCGTTTCGACGACGCACCCTCCGGCGCGGCCGGCGGCGCGGCGAAAAGCGCCGGCGGCGCGCCCGGCGCGTCGCGCGCGAGCCCCGCGTCGCCGAGTCCCCTGGCCTCCGGCGGCGGCGCGGCAAGCACCGACGGCGTCCCCGGCGGGAGCGCCGCCTCCCCCTCGACGGGCAAAAACGCCGGAAACCCCGAAGACGGAGACGCCCCTCCCCGCCGGAGCGGTTCGCCCGCGGGCGGCGGCGGCGCCGACCCCGCGAACGCGGAGGGCGAACCGGACGCCGTCTCCTTCAACGCGGACGCGGGGGACTGGCGCCCCATGGAACGCCGTCCCCGCTCCCGCGCGCTTTCCGTCGCCGCGAGCGCTGTGGACGCGGACAGCCTCCTCATTGTCGTGGGCGACTTCAACCGCCTTCCCGATTCGGCGGCGGGCAATCTCTTCTCCGGCTTCAAGCGCCGCATCGGCCCCGGACTCATCGTCGAGGAGCGCCTGCTGTCCCCGGCGGACGAGACGCTGCCGGACACGCTCCTCGCCCTCGCGACGCCGGAGCAGATCAGGTCATGGAGCGAAGGGGATGTCGCGAACGTCGCGGACTACCTGAGGCGCGGCGGGCACATCTGGATTGACGGGGCGGATCGCCGCGACACGCTGGCCGCGCTGGACAGGCTGGCGGCGGCGTCGGGCGGCGTGTTCGACGCGCTTCCCGCCACCCACCCGCTGGCGGACAGGCTGGGCGTGGACGCGCTTTCGATCAACGGCAAAACGGCGGCGGTCGCGACCGCGATCGACTGGCGCGCGCAGTGGCGCTTCGCGCCCGGCGGCGATTCCGGCGACGGCAACGGCGGCGGCGCGATGCGCTTCCTCGTCCGCGCCGTCAATTACTTCCTCTCCGGCAACGCCGACGCCGGCATTGTCCTGGAGCCGGGCGAGGCGGAGGGCGGCACGATCGTCCAGCCCTACCGCGAGATCATTCCGGACACGCTGTCCGGCGGCGCGCCCGATCCGGCGGAGCGGAAAACGCTCTGGGACGACTTCGGCCCCGGGAGCCCGGCCTCCTGGCGCATGCCCTCCTGGAGCGACGGGGGACGCCTCTCCGCCATCTCCGACGGCCAGGGCGGGCGGGCGCTGAAGCTGGATCTGGACGCGGCGGCGAAGGGGCGCGCCGCCGCCTACCGCGCCCTGCGCCCGGCGCAGGACTTCTCCGGCGTCTCCGCCGTGACGCTCGACGCCTACTACGACGGCGCGGGCGAGGCCGGGCTGTCGATGGTGTTCACCGTCGGCGAAGACGGCGGCTGGCGCGACTACGAATCGCGGAGCGTCCCCCTCCGGAGCGGGTGGAACAGGCTGCGGTTCGAGCTTGACGGCGGCGGCTTCCGCTCCCTTTCCCCCGGCGGCGCGGAGGACGGGTCCCTTCCCCCCTCGCGGGCGGAAACGGGCCGGGTCGGCTTCTTCGTCTACCGGGACGGCGCGTCGGCGGCGATAGTCCTCTTCCGGAACGTGGAAACGGTGCACCGATGATGCGGAGCTGTTTCGTTCTCTTCCTGGCGGCGGCGCTGGCGTCGGGGGCGTGTCCGCGCGCCGCGCGGGCGGAGGAGGCCGCCGCGCGCGCGGAGCGCTTCGACAGCCTCGTCGAGTCGCTCAACGTTCCCTCCTCCCGCCGCAGGCAGGTTCTGGAAAGCATCTACACCGAATTGCGCGGCCCCGACTCCCGCGAAATGCACGAGGTGCTCCGCGACGCCCTCTCGCGCGGGAACAACCTCATTCTCTCCGGCGTCGTCGAGGCGATGGCCATGCTGGGCGATCCGGCCGACGTCGCGTCCCTGGACGCCCTTCTCGCGACAAGCGACTACCATGAAACGAAAATCACCGTCCTCCGCCTCCTCCCCGCCTTCTGCCTTTCCT
>QMCE01001563.1_pt1 | contig 12546 bp, 9 predicted proteins | sample 1821851 | NCBI WGS metagenome assembly QMCE01 (sample SAMN09453174, study PRJNA476694) | Termite gut metagenome, whole genome shotgun sequencing project. | isolation source: worker | host: Odontotermes sp. | place: South Africa:Pretoria | collected 2016-01-28 | reverse complement strand
GCAAGAAATCCCCGCCCTTGGAGGAGATTGTCGCGCAGAGCTCTCGCTGACATAACCTAAGGCACGGATGCAAAATCGCGACGCCTGAAAAAATCCACGCGCCCCGGCCATTCCCCAACCCGCGAGAACACAACCCTTTGCTGGAAAGCGGGAAAATAACGGAAAAAATATCGCAGTATTCCTATTGACAACTTGTTTCGGAAATATACAACCTAGTAAAGGTTTGACACAAGATATTGACGAATGGAAATAACTGGTTACTATATATAGTAGAGTATATCCCCGCTCACGAAAGGACAAAGACCTATGGAAATGCTTGATTTCTTCACCGCTGTCGAACAGCATCCCGACCTCGCCGGCGTCGGCATCGATGCCGAATGCGAAAACCGCCAGCCCGGCGTTATCGTCAAATACGCCAAAACCGGACTCATGACCCGCATCCCCGTCGCCGCCATCGAAGCGGTCGAATGGCCCATCCTGGAGGATGTCCTCTCCGGACGCCGCGAACCGCAGATCCTCCAGCACATGACCCGCGTCGTCGGCTATTTCAGCCGCGTGGAAAACTGGAACAAGTCGAAAGTCGGCGAACTCAAGGACCGCCAGAAGGGCAACTATTCCATCGCCGGCTGAGCCCGGGCGCCCATTCGGTGAATCGGTTGCGATTTTTTGCGTGTGCGCGATGCGGAGCCCCGGTTCCGCATCTTTTTTTGTGGAAGACGCCATCCATGATGTATCTACAGCTCGCATTCCGCTACGCCACCCGCCGGCTCGTCAACTACATCGCCATCGCCGCGCTCGCCTTGGCGCTGGCCGTGCAGATCGTGGCGATGGCGGTGTTGGACGGGATGCTGGTCGATTTGGAAAAGCGCCTGCGCAACCTGGGCGAGCAAATCACCCTGCGCGTCGACGGGGCGCTGCCCGACCGCTGGCGCGTCGATCAGGCGGCGGAGGATCTGCGGCAGACGGTGAAGGGCGTGCGCGGGGTGACGCCGCTGGTGCAGAAGGTCGGGTTCCTGGAGTCGCCGGCCGGAGCGGAATACGCCTGGGTGCAGGGCATCGACCTGGCGAAGGAGTTGGAGTTCAGTTCGCTCCCGCAGCACCTCCTGTCCTACAAGCCCGACCCCGCCCGGCCGGATTGGGGCGAGACCGGGGACAGGCCCGGGATGTTCATGGGCGAGCAGTTGGCCCGGCGGCTGGGGGTGACGCCGGGAAGCGATATCGAACTGTTCTATGCCGACCGGGGCGAGGGCGGGGAGTTGGAGACGCGGTCGCGGCGCTTCCGGGTGACGTCGCTGTACCGCAGCGGGGTGTTTGAGAAAGACCGCTACGGCGTGTACATCCCCATCGGGGAGGCGGGGGATTTTTACCTGGGACGGGTGTACCATGACGCCCGGGACAGGGTGGAGACGATGGTGGTGTGGCTGGACGATCCGAACCAGGCCGAACATCTGGAACGACGCGCCGCCGCCGCCGTCCGCGACAGCCTGGCGGCGTCGACGGGAGGGGAGCCGTCCATCGTCTCCGACACCTGGCAGCGCCGCTGGGCCGCCATCGCCCAGGGCATGAAGCACGAGAACAACCTGATGGAGCTGGTCCTGCTCCTGAACGACGCGGCGAGCGGCTTTTGCGTGTTCGCCATTCTGGTCACGCTGGTCAGCCGGCGCATCCGCGACGTGGGGCTGCTGCGCTGCATCGGGGCGAGCCGGCGCGGGGTGCTGGCGGTGTTTCTCATGGTTGGGTTGATGCTTGGGGTCACGGGCGGCGCGCTCGGCGTGGCGGCGGGGACGTATCTGGCCGGCCCCGGCATCGTCGAGCGGGTCGACGGCCGGAGCCGGCTGGCCGGCGGCGGCGCGGCCGAGACTCCCGGGCGCCCGGGCGAGAGCGCGGCCGACAGGCGGCCGCGCATCGACAGGTGGTATGAGGCGCTCACGGGGCAGCCGCTGTATCCGCCCCGGATGTTCGGGGTGGCGGACGAGGCGGGGTTGCCGACGGTGATATATCCGTGGAAGCTGGCGTTGTATTTTCTGGCGGCGGTGGCGGTGTCGGTGTTGGCGGCGGCGTATCCGGCGGCGTGGGCCGCGTGCCGCGAACCGATGACGGCGTTGCGGGAGGAGTAGGTTCATGGCCGAGGGCGTATTGGCGGTGGCGGGAGTGGAAAAGCGCTACCATGACGGCGGAGGCTGGCTGTCGGTGCTGCGCGGGGTGGAGTTTTCCCTCCGCGGCGGCGAGACGGCGGCGATTGTGGGGCGGAGCGGTTCGGGGAAGAGCACGCTCCTGAATCTGCTCGGGCTGCTGGACCGGCCGGACGCGGGCGAGGTGTATATCGACGGGGAGGCGACCAGCGGCTTGTCGGAGGGACGCCGCACCTGGATGCGGGGGAAAGAGATCGGGTTTGTGTTCCAGAATTACCATATGCTGGGGGATTTCAGCGTGGTGGAGAACGTCATGCTCGGCGCCGCCGTGGGCATGGGCGGCGGGTTCGGCCGCGCCAACCGGCTGCGGGCGATGGAGTGGCTGGAGCGGGTGGGGTTGCGCGGGCGGGAGCGGCAGAGCCCCGGGCGGTTGTCCGGCGGGGAGCGGCAGCGGGCGGCGATCGCCAGGGCGCTCATGGCGGAGCCGGCGGTGCTGCTGTGCGACGAGCCGACGGGGAATCTGGACGCGGCGACGGGGGAGGAGGTGGCGGAGTGGTTGTGGCGGGTGGCGCACGAGTCGGGCATGGCGATGGTGGTGGTGACGCACGAGGCCGCGTTGGCGGCCAGGGCGGATCGCGTGTTGCGGTTGGAGGACGGCGTGCTGCGGCAAAATTCGCCATGATTGTTGCGGGTATGCTCCGCGGCGTGCAGCGACGCAGGCGTACGCGCGCGTGATTTTTTCAGCGTGAAACGGGTTGATATTTTCGGCCTGACGGGATTTTTGCCGTCAGGCCGAATCCATTATTGCTGTTCTTTTTCAGGATGATGGTGTATCTTTATCGCATGACGCGAAAAAAAACTGGTTTATTCGATTGCATTTTCGTTTGAACATGCTATAGTGTTAACATTCCATGAAACACCTCTCCACATGTCGCTGCAAAGCCAACATATGAAAGTATGTTTGCGCCGGTTGCACCGTTTCCGCCATGCGTCAAGCTCCATTCCATGCGCCATGCTCATGCCACTGTGCAGTTTGATCGTTTCCTCTGCAATGGAAGGAACACAGAATGCCTGCCGCAAGCAACGCGAATTCCGTCCTTCTCGCTCCGCTCTCCGGCGTCGTCGTCCCCATCACCGACGTCCCCGACCCCACGTTCGCCGAAAAAATGCTCGGAGACGGCGTGGCCATCGATCCGACCGAGGAAACGCTCCGGGCGCCCGTGGACGGAAAAATCACCCAACTCCACAGCGCCCACCACGCCCTCACCATCGCCACGCAGGACGGCGTCGAAATCCTCATGCACATCGGCCTCGACACCGTTCTCCTCAAAGGCCAGGGCTTCACCCCCCTCGTCAAGGAGGGGGCGGACGTCAAGGCGGGCGATCCCCTCATCGCCTTCGACGCCGACTACCTCATCCACGCGGCGGCCAGCCTGCTCACGATGGTCGTCGTCACCGGAGGCGGAGGCATCGCCGGACGTCCGGCCATCGGCGGCATGGCGGAGGCGGGGAAAACCCCCATCCTCGAAATCCGCGCCGGCGAAGCCGCGCCGGACGCCCCCGCCGCCGTCGGCGGCGAGCGGAAGACGTCCGATCCCATCCTCGTCCGGAACCCGGCCGGGTTCCACGCCCGTCCCGCCGCCGTGCTGGTCAACAGCGCCAAGCAGTTCTCCTCCGACATCAGGCTGATCAAGAACGGGAAGGAGGCCAACGCCAAGAGCGTCGTGTCGGTCATGGGGCTGGAAGTGGAAAACGGCGACAGCGTCAACGTCGCCGCGACCGGCCCCGACGCGGACGCGGCGCTCGCGAAGCTCGTGCCCCTCATTCTTTCGGGGCTGGGGGAGAGTCTCACCGGCGCGCCGGCGAAGAAGCCCGTCGCCCCGCCCGCCGCGCCGCCCCGTCCACAATCGGAAAACCCGAACGTCATCCTGGGCGTCTCGGCCTCGCCCGGCCTCGTCGTGGGACAAGCGTTCACGTTGCGGACGGACGACATCGCGGTCGAGGAGAAGGGCAAGGGAGCGGACGCGGAAAAGGCCGCGCTGCTGGCCGCCGTGGACGCGGGGAGGAAGCAGCTTGATGATCTGCAGGACGAGCTCCGCCGCAAGGGCGACAAGGGCAGGGCGGCCATATTCACCGCCCACACCGAACTCCTCGAAGATCCGGAACTTCTGGACGACACCCTCGCCGGAATAGCGAAGGGCCAAAGCGCCGCCTACGCCTGGAAAGCGTCCTACCAGGCGCAGGCCGCCTCCCTCGCCAAACTCGGGAACGAGCTCCTCGCCGGCCGCGCCAACGACATCCGCGACGTTGGCCGCCGCGTTCTCGGGCTGATCACGGGCGAGGAAAGGAAGGCCCCCGACATTCCCCCGAACGCCATCCTCATCGCCGACAACCTCACCCCCTCCGACACGGCCCGCCTCGACAAGAGCAAGGTCCTCGGCTTCGCCACCGTCGGCGGATCGGCCACCTCGCACGTGGCGATCCTCGCCCGCTCGGCGTCGCTTCCGGCCATCGCGGCCATCGAGGAGCGGGCGCTGGACATTCCCGACCGCGCGACGATCATCCTTGACGGCGGCAAGGGTGAAATCCGCCTCAACCCCTCGAAGGAGGACATCGAGCGGACGACCGCCCTCCAGACGGAAATCTCCCTGCGGCGGAAGGCCGATCTGGCGGACGCGAAAAAGCCCGCCACGACGACGGACGGCAGGAACGTGAAGGTCGTCGCCAACATCGGCGGCGCCGGGGAGGCGGAGGAGATCCCCGACCTGGGCGGGGAGGGCGTGGGGCTGCTGCGCTCGGAATTCCTCTTCCTCCAGCGGGAGGCCGCCCCCGCGCCGGAGGAGCAGGCCGCCGTGTACACGACGGTGGCGAAGGCGCTCGGCGCCGACCGCGATCTGGTCGTCCGCACCCTGGACGTCGGCGGCGACAAGCCCCTGCCGTACCTCCCCCTTCCCCCGGAGGAAAACCCCTTCCTGGGCGTCCGGGGCATCAGGCTGAACTTGGTGGACATGGGGATTCTCGCGACGCAGGTCCGCGCCGTGCTCGCGGCGGCGCCCTTCACCCGGCTCCACATCATGTTCCCGATGGTCGCGACGGTCGAGGAACTCCGCGAGGCGAAGGCCGTCGTCCTGAAGGAGAAGGAAGCCCTGGGCGTGACCGCGCCCGTCCATATCGGCATCATGATCGAAGTCCCCTCGGCGGCGGTGCTGGCGGAGGGGCTGGCGAAGGAGGTCGACTTCTTCTCCATCGGCACGAACGACCTGACGCAATACGCCCTCGCGGTGGACAGGGGGAATCCGCGCCTCGCGAAAATGGCGGACGGGCTGCACCCCGCCGTTCTCACCCTCATCGCGAAGACGGTCGAGGGCGCGCACAAGCACGGCAAGTGGGTGGGCGTCTGCGGCGGGTTGGCGTCGGAGCCGGAGGCGGTGCCGATTCTGGTCGGGCTGGGCGTGGACGAGTTGTCCGTCGCCGTATCGGCCATTCCGTCGATCAAGGCGGCGGTGCGCCGCCGGAGCATGGCCGAGTGCCGCGTCCTCGCGGACAAGGCGCTCGGGATGCTCACCGCGCCGGAAGTGCGGGACATGGTCGGGCGGTTCCTCTCGGAGAAGAAATAATCATCGATAAAGGAGAAGCGCGATGTTCCAGAACGCTTTCGCATTTCTGCAAAAAATAGGCAAATCGCTGATGCTCCCCGTCGCCATCCTGCCGGTCGCGGGCATTCTGCTGGGCGTGGGGTCGTCGAACATCAGTTGGATTCCGCCCAACGTCTCCAGCGTCATGGCGCAGGGCGGGAGCATCATCTTCGCCAACATGGCCCTCATCTTCGCCATCGGCGTCGCGCTCGGCTTCGCCAACAACGACGGCACCTCGGCGCTGTCGGCCGTCGTCGGCTTCATGGTCATGATCGCCACAATGTCCGTGATGGCCATCAACGTCTTCGGCATGGACCCCGACCCGGCGGCGCACCAGCTCCAGACCATTCTGAATTTCAGGACCATCGACACCGGGGTTTTCGGCGGCATCATCATGGGCGGCGTCGCGGCGTTCATGTTCAACCGCTTCTACAAGATCCAGCTCCCCACCTACCTCGCGTTCTTCGCGGGGAAACGCTTCGTCCCCATCATCACCGGCGCCGCGGCGATCGTCGTGGGCTTCATCCTGTCCTACGTCTGGCCCCCGATCCAGGAAAACATCCTCCTCTTCTCCAACTGGGCGGCGTACAAGAACCCCGTCCTCGCGGGCGCGGTCTACGGCGTCGTCGAGCGACTGCTCCTCCCCTTCGGCCTGCACCACGCGTGGAACGTTCCGTTCTTCTTCGAGATCGGCGAGTTCCTGAACCCGACGACCGGCCAGCTTGTGCACGGCGACATCACGCGCTTCTTCGCCGGCGACAAGACGGCGGGCATTCTCTCCGGCGGCTTCCTCACCAAGATGTGGGGCCTTCCCGCCGCGGCGTTCGCGATCTGGCACTGCGCGAAGCCGGAAAACCGGAAACGCACCGGCGGCATCATGATGTCGGCGGCCCTGACCTCGTTCCTCACCGGCATCACCGAGCCGCTGGAGTTTTCGTTCATGTTCGTGGCGCCGCTTCTGTACGGCGTCCACGCGGTCCTGACCGGCTTCGCGTTCGCGATCATGAACCTGCTGGGCGCCCACCTCGGGTACACCTTCTCGCAGGGCGCCATCGACTTCTTCCTGTACTGGGGGCTAGATCAGAAGCCGTGGATAACGTTCATCATGGGGCCGATCTATGCCGTGATCTACTACTCCCTCTTCCGGATAATCATCCCCAAAAAGGATTTCAAGACGCCCGGGCGCGAGGACGAGACGGAAGACGCCGCCGCCGGCGGCGGGGTCGTCGACGACGGCAAGTTCGGCATGGCGAAGCAGCTTGTCTGGGCATTCGGCGGCAGGTCGAACATCGAGAACATCGATTCCTGCATCACCCGCCTCCGGATCACGGTGACGGACGCGTCGAAGGTGAGCGTGGCGAAACTGAAGGGCCTGGGCGCGGCCGGCGTGGTGATGTCCGGGAAGGGCGTGCAGGCGATTTACGGCACGCGGGCGGGCAATTTGATGACCGACATGCAGGAATATCTGGCGCAGGCCGGCGCGGAGGCGGACGCTCCCCCCGCCGACATGATCGCCGACGCCGGCGCCGGGGCGGCGGCGGAAGCGCCGAAGGCGGAGGAGCCCGTTCCCGAGGCGACGGCGGGGGAGATGGAGAATCTCCGGAACGTCCTGGGCGGCGCGGCGAACATCGTCAAGGCGGAGCCGATGGCGCGGACGCGCCTTCTCGTGACGCTGCGCGACAACAACCTCATCAAGTCGGAGCTCGCGGCGTCGACGGGGATGACGGTGTTCGTCCCGAAGCGGGGCGGCGACGTGCAGATCATCGTCGGCAAACACCCGGAGCGGTTCGGAGCGCTGTGACGGCGGAACCGAAAAAAACGGCGCCAATGCCCTCTACGGCATTGGCGCTCTTCTATGGGACGCGGAAGACACCGTCGCCCGGCCGTCAGAACTCGAAGCCGACGTGGCCGTAGACGGTGTCGGCCTTGGCTTTCGTGTGCGCGAAGCCGGTGCGGTCCTCGAACGAGGATTGCTCGTGGCGCCAGCCCAGTTCCATGTTCACGCCGTAGGGAAGTCTGTAGATGAGGCCGGTGTAGATGGCCCAGATATCGGCCCGGTACCAGTTCTGGACTTCCGCGCGTTTGTTGCGGTTGGTGAAGTAGTCGCCCTGGGCGAAGAGGGTCAGCCCGTTCCCGAACGCGAACGAAGCGCCGAGGTTGAAGGCGTCGGAGTCGAGATCTTTGGTCCAGCCGTCGTTCCAGCCGTGGGTCCACTTGCCCCAGAAGTTCCATGACGTGGCGCAAACGGGGTTGTAGTTGAAGCTGAGGTTGGTTGCGGTCGCGTTGCTGGCGATCCATTCATCATGCACCACCAAATTGCCAGCCGCTATGCTCCCGGTCGTTGCCCAAGTGGATATTCCCGTTCCTTGGCGGGCGTCCCATCTGTTGGTGCCGCCGTCACGCTGGTTTCGCTGATAGAAATTGGCGACGCTTCCCGTCAGGGCCAAGCCTTCAATCGGCTTCCACATGATCCGGAAAGTCCCAGAACCCAGGCCGTAGTTTATGCTGCGCCTTTCCCATATCCCATCGCCGTTGTAGTCGGCTGCGCCGAATGTATTCGCCGTGCCGTGCAACCGCTCCGCCGATTGCATGAGCGTCAGGTCGACGCGGAGTTTGCCGTCCTCCGATTGCCAGTACGGATTGATTTGGGTGGTGCGCGAATAGTCCCAGCCGACATGGTTCGGCATTAGGGTGTTGTCGCGGCTGGTAAACATGCCTTCTCCGGTCCTACCGCCGGGGCCGTCACTGTACAGAGTAATTCCATTACTCATGTAATTCGCGCTAAAATCATCATGCCTGCCGAGCAACCCGGTGAATTGCCCTACGTTATACCTATCGGAGAAGATGAAATTGTTCCTGCCGATCAACAGCCCGAAGCCGCTCTCCATCACGTTCTTCCAGTGGATGTAGTATTTCTGGGCCGAGCCGGCGGTATAGTTAATCCTGTTTGCGTCGTGCTGCAAGTCGAGTTGCAGATACGCTTCAAAATGATCGTTCACCTTGATGTCGACGTTGAACTTCGCGTCGGTTATCGCCAGGTCGGTTTTTTTGTAATCGGACCGCTTTGTTCTTCCGACGCCGGGTGCGGGGCTGTGTTCGACGCTGTTGATGGAGGCGACATAGCGGGTATTCACCAGCCCGCCCACGGTGACGGTCGCGTTTTTCTTAATGCTGACGAGACCCTTCGCCTTGTCGACCGGCTCGCCCGCCTTCTCCGTCATTTTCGCCTGGAGATCCGAAAGCCGCGCGTCCTGCGCCGCCATTTTCGCGTTTTGCTCCGCCATCATTTTCCGCTGCTCCTCCAGCAACGCGCGGAGTTCCCGGATTTCGCCGCTGTCCTCCGCGAAAACCGCCATCTGGGAACACAGCACGAGCAGAATGCAAGCCAATAATGATGTTGTGCGCATGGTCTCTCCTCCCATCCAAATGGATTGATACTGTTTATCATCCCTAAAAGGAAACTCTGTATCATCGAGAGAAGAGTAAACGAATTTCACAAAATTACAAGTTAGTATTGTGTAAGATTTTCGTTGGAAGATGATATGAAAAACACGTCCCGCAGGCGCGGGACGTGTCGAGAAAAGGTGATTTTTTACCGCATACCCGTGGGGGGGGGAGTCACCGCAGCGCTAAAACCTCCTCCATCCGCAGCAGCACCCGCTCCCGCCCGAGGAGCGCCAGCACCGCCCAAATTCCCCGGCTCACCACGCCGCCCGTCACCGCTACGCGTAGCGGCTGCGCCACATCGCCGATCTTCACCGCGTTCGCCTCGCCATACGCCAGCGCCGCCGTTTCCAGCGCTTCCGCCTCCCACGCCGCCACCCCGGCAAAGACATCGCGCAATCCCGCAACCACCCGGAATCCCGCGCCTTCGCCCTTCCGCAGCACCTTCTCCACCGCCTTCGGATCGTACTCGACCCCGCGCGTGAAGAAATAGCGGGTGTTGGCGACGAAATCCTTCACCGTCTTCAGCCGCTCCTGCTCCAGCAGAATCAGCCGCCCCAGCCAGTCGGGATCCACCGACCCGGCCTCCATTCCCTCCGCCGCCAGCTCCTCCGTGATCAGCGGCGCCAACGCCGCCAGCGGCATCTTCATCAGATACTGGCCGTTCATCCACGCCAATTTCTCAAGATTCAACTGCGCCGCCGACGCCGACACCCGGTCGAGGCTGAAGTGCTCCGCCATCTCCCCCCGCGCCATGATCTCCACCCCGTCCTCGCGTCCCCAGCCGCACAGCGCCAGAAAGTTGAACAGGCACTCCGGCAGATACCCCTTGTCGCGGAAGTCGCCGACATAGGCGTCGCCGTCGCGTTTAGAATACGGCTTGCCCTTGGCGTTCACGATCATCGGAAAATGCCCGTAGCGGGGGGGCGTCTTCCCCATCGCCCGGAAGATGAAGTGGTGGCGGTAGGTGTTTTCCACGTGATCGTTGCCGCGCAGAATATGCGTCACGCCCTGATCCACGTCGTCCACGACGTTGGCGAGATGGAACACCGGGCTGCCGTCGCTGCGGACGATGACCAGATCGCGGATGGAGTCGAGCGGCTTTTCCAGATGCCCCAGCACCAGATCGTCGTAAAACACAGAGCGCCGGCGGAAGCGGAGCGCCGCCGGCTTGCCGCCCAGCGCCGCCTCGGCCGTCCCCGCCTGTCCCGAGAGAAGCGGCTTTCCGTCCCGGATGTTGCCGTCCGCCATTTTCACCTTCAGTTCCGGCATGGCGTCGCGGCTGATCGGGTTGTGGTATTCCTTGCCGTCGGAGCCGCGCGTGACGTAATCCACGCCCCGCGCCGTCACCAGCAGTTCGCCCTTGGCGACGTCGACCTCCACCGCTTCGCGCGGTTCGGTCACGAAGGACGGGTCCAGCAGCGGGCCGTCCAGATGGAGGATGACAGGGCCGTCGGGGATGCGGCTGGCGAAGCCGTTCCGGATCATGGTCTCCACCACCTCCATATGCCGCGCGGCCTGATGCGACTGGTACATCGGCTCTTCGTCGCAGTCGAGGCCGAGCCAGCGCATGGCTTCGAGGAGGTTGGCGATGGCCTCGGGCGTCGAGCGTTCGCGGTCGGTGTCTTCGACGCGCAGCAGGAATTGCCCGCCGTTATGCCTGGCGAAAAGCCAGTTGTAGATGGCGGCGCGGATATTGCCGATATGGACGTTGCCGGTGGGGCTGGGCGCGAAACGGACTCGGGGGGTGGGCATGGATTTAACTTTCATTTCACACAACGGTAAATGATCGCCGGCGGGATGTTTTTCCAGATGACGCCGGAGTTTTCCACATGGGAGAAATGCCGCTTCAGGTTCTGCTTGAACTTCCGCCCCGCCGGCATCACCAAGCCCTGGAGGTAGGCGAAGGTGACGAAGGTGCCGCCCGCGGGCATGACCTCCATCATGCCGCCGAGGATTTTTTCCTGCAGCTCGTCCGGGAAAATGGCCCAGGGCAACCCCGATATCACGCAGTCCACCCGGTCCACCCCCTCCTCGCGGCAGCACGCCGCCACCCCCGAGGCGCAGCCGACGTGAAGATGCAGCCGGGGGAAACGCTTCCGCAGTTCCGCCGCGAAATCCTCGTTCACCTCGATGGCGAAAAACACCTGCTCCGGCAACAGCGACTCCAGGATGCGCCGCGTGAACACCCCCGTCCCCGGGCCGTATTCGGCGATGACCGCGTCCTGCCGGGGCCGGGCGAATTCCAGCATGTGCCGGGCCAGCTCGTCCGAACTGGGCGCTATCGCCCCGGTGCTTCCGGGGCTGGAAAACAACTGCTTGATGAACATCCTGGTGTGGCCGTGTGCCATGTGTCGGGTTCCTGAATTCGTGCCGTGCGTCAGCGTTCACCCGGCGTAGCGGGTCGGGTCCGGAATCTTCGCGTCGATGAATCCCTGCCGGCGCAAGCGGCAGGCGTCGCATTCGCCGCAGGCCAGGCCCTCGTCCCCCACCGGGTCGTAGCAGGTGAGGGTGGTGGAATAGTCCACCCCCAGACTCGTGCCCCAGGTGATGATGCCGCTTTTCGTCAGGTTCTGCAACGGAGCGCGGATCTGCGTCGGGCGGCCCTCCGCGCCGCCCCGGGTGGCCAGGCCGGCCATCGTCTGGAAGGCGCGGATATACTCCGGACGGCAGTCGGGATAGCCGGAATAGTCGACGGAATTCACCCCGATGAAGATGACCTCCGCCCCCAACACCTCCGCCAGCGCCAAGCCGTAGGACAGGAAGATGGTGTTGCGGGCGGGGACGTAGGTGTCGGGGATCCCCCGCCCCGGGCCGTCCTTGGGGACGGGCATAGCGGGATCGGTCATGGCCGAGCCGCCGAAGGCGGCGAGGGAGACGGGGACGACGCGGTGGCTGGCGGCCGCGCCGTGGGCGATGCGGCGGGCGGCGGCCAGTTCGTGCCGGTTTTTCTGGCCGTAGTCGAACGACAGGCAATGGCAGGCGTAGTCCTCGGAACGCGCCACCGCGAGAACGGTGGCGGAGTCGAGCCCGCCCGACAGGAGAATCACGGCTTTTTGCTGCTCCATAATGGCCATCCTTCATGCATCACGCAACAAAAGCGTCATCCTCCGGCCGGGGAGGATGACGGAACGCATAGAATGCTGGACACGCATTCTCACGACGCCGGCGGCGGCGCCTCGCCCACGATCTCCAGCCGCGTCAACGCCCGCAGCAACGCCATCTGCGCCCGGTCGTCGTCGATTTTGACGTCCTTGGCGTTGTCGGACGTGACCTCGGCCAGCTTGGCCCTGGCGCGTTCGAGCGCCTCGCGGGCGCGGGCGACGTCGATTTCG
>QMCE01004117.1_pt1 | contig 12550 bp, 4 predicted proteins | sample 1821851 | NCBI WGS metagenome assembly QMCE01 (sample SAMN09453174, study PRJNA476694) | Termite gut metagenome, whole genome shotgun sequencing project. | isolation source: worker | host: Odontotermes sp. | place: South Africa:Pretoria | collected 2016-01-28 | reverse complement strand
AAAAATATGACATTCAATTATGATGTAATTGTTGTTGGGGGAGGACACGCTGGCTGTGATGCTGCCGCGGCAGCCGCTAATTTAGGCTCAAAAACCTTACTGATAACAATGGATATGAATAAAATTGCTCAGATGAGTTGTAATCCTGCTGTCGGTGGAATTGCAAAAGGGCAAATTGTTCGTGAAATTGATGCTTTGGGTGGTCAAATGGGAATTGTTACGGATATGACCGCAATTCAATTTCGCATATTGAACCGTTCCAAAGGACCGGCGATGTGGAGTCCCCGTGCTCAAAGCGATAGAGCTCGATTTATTGAGAAATGGCGCGAGACAATTGATAATATACCCAATTTATTGGTTTGGCAAGACACGGTTAATCAATTAATTATTGAAGGTGGAACCGTAATTGGTGTTAAAACGGCTTTAGGTGTTTCATTTTACGCAAAGGCAGTTATTTTGACTGTTGGAACATTTTTAAATGGATTGCTACATATTGGTCGGACACAAATACAGGGAGGTAGGATTTCCGAACCGGCTTCTTTTGGTGTTACGGAGCAATTAATCGAACTTGGGTTTCAGGCAGATCGGATGAAGACAGGAACTCCTGTGCGAATTGATGGTCGAAGTGTAGATTTTTCTTTAATGGAAGAACAAAAAGGTGAAAATGATTTTCATAAATTTTCGTATTTAGATTTTGTTCCTCGTCCTCTGAAACAATTAAGTTGTTGGACATTATATACGAATGAAGCTTCACATGAAGTTCTTCGGAATGGTTTGAATGATTCTCCTTTGTATAATGGGCAAATAAAAAGTATCGGACCAAGGTATTGTCCGAGCATAGAAACAAAAATTGTTACATTTGCAGATAAATTACAACATCAATTGTTTTTGGAGCCGGAAGGAGAGAATACACAAGAATATTATTTAAACGGTTTTTCTTCTTCTCTTCCTCTTTCTATTCAATTAAAAGCATTGCAGCAAATTCCCGCATTTAAAAATGTTCAAATTTATAGGCCGGGTTATGCTATCGAATATGATTTTTTCCCTCCTACACAATTATATCATTCTCTTGAAACGAAGCGAATCAAAAATTTATTTTTTGCAGGTCAAATCAATGGAACGACAGGTTATGAAGAGGCTGGTTCGCAAGGATTAATTGCCGGTATAAATGCTCATATGAATGTTCATGGCGGAACTCCTTTCGTTTTAGCTCGAGATGAGGCTTATATTGGTGTTTTAATTGATGATTTGGTTACTAAAGGTGTTGATGAACCTTACCGGATGTTTACATCGAGAGCAGAATACAGAATATTATTACGTCAGGATGATGCGGATATGCGATTGACTGAAAAGTCGTATAATATAGGATTAGCGAAATCAGATCGCTATCGTTTGTTATTAGATAAGCGGGAGCAAATAAATAATATTATTTCTTTTGCTCAAAATTATTCGGTGAAAGCCGATGCTGTTAATTCAGGTCTTGAATCCTTTGGAACAACTCCTTTACGTCATGGCGTAAAATTGATTGATTTGATTCTTCGTCCTCAATTGACAATAGAGAAAATCTCGTCTTTAATTCCCGCATTGAAACTTGAATTAGATAAGTTAAATAACCGGAAAGAGGAAATACTTGAGGCTACTGAAATTCAAATAAAATATGAAGGTTATATTACTCGAGAAAAAATTGTTGCAGAAAAAATTAGGCGATTAGAAAATGTGAAAATTCGAGGCCGATTTGATTATCATGAAATACAGTCTTTGTCTACAGAGGCAAAACAGAAATTAACAGCTATAGATCCGGAAACTATTGCGCAAGCGAGTCGTATTCCTGGAGTTTCTCCAAATGATATAAACGTTTTGTTGGTTTTGTTGGGTAGATGATGTGAAAATTTTGTTCCACGTGGAACAATTTAGATTTGAAATTTTATCTCAGAAAGAAATGAATGTAGAAAAATTGAAACAATATGTGCGTAATATCCCTGATTTTCCAATTCAGGGAATTCAGTTTAAAGATGTAACCACATTATTTAAAGAGCCGGAAATTTTGAAAGAACTTTCGGATGAATTATATGAAATGTACAGAAATGCGGGAATTACTAAAGTTGTTGGAATTGAATCTCGCGGATTTATTTTAGGTCCATTGTTGGCAGAACGATTGTTTGCCGGTTTTGTTCCTATTCGTAAACCGGGAAAATTACCCGCTGCAACTTACGAAATCAGTTATGAGAAAGAATACGGGACAGATACAATTCAAATTCATCAAGATGCTTTAAATGAAAAGGATATTGTTTTATTACATGACGATTTATTAGCTACGGGTGGAACAATGAAAGCTGCCGTTGATTCTATTCGTGAAAAGACAAAAGAATTGGACAATATAGAAATTGAAATCGTTAAGTTTTTGACAAATTGCAACAGAGTGTCCCGGCTTAAAGACGAAGCCAAGCAATATAAGGTAGAACTGCCTGTGTCATCAAAATATGCCGGTTGCGAGGAGTGGGAACAGGCGATCAAAAAGAATAACAAAATTTACGAAGCAATCCAACTCGAACAATGCAAAGAGGAAGTGGTAGTAGCAGTAAAAAAACCGGAGCCTCCTGTTCCATGCGATTTAATTTCAAAAAAATTGGACGCCGCAAATAATCAGTTAAGATTATTATTATTACAAATTCGTACTAAAAAAGGAGATACGGCAACCATTTTGGAAGAATACGAATCCATCAAGGCAAGTGTAAATTCGGTATATGTTCCTGCATTTAATACAAAATGCGCAACAAAGAAAGATAAAGATGTCTACAAAGCCTACAAGGGATGGTGCGCAAATATTGATGAAGAGCTGTTAAAATAAAGAAAATTATGGGAAGAAGGTTTTCGTTATATATTATTCTTTTACTGCAAATTATTTGTTTTCAGACAAAAGGACAAACAGTGTATGAAAACAGTAACTATAAGCTTTTTGGCGATAAAGGAGCTATAGCTTCCATTTTAATAAAGATTGACTATAAGCCGGAACAGGGTAACTATATATTGACCATTGGGAATCCGGGACGTATTGTTGGTTTCGATGGAGAAGAAAAATCGCTTTGGCTTTTTAATAAGGAAGTTCTTGCCAAGGATCTCTGTAAAAAAAATTCCAATCTCTCTTGTAAAAGACTCATTTCGCTTTTGCCTTTTGTCAACAATCCCAACGTAGAATTTTCTTTCAATAAAGAAAGAAGAATAACGGCGCGGGAATCTATTCCATTCAAATTGACCGCACAAGGACAGGAACAGGAAAAAATAAGCCTCAAATTGAGGATATATGTTGCCACCATGTTGAGAATGGAGACAATTGATGAAGAGGTTTTTATAAACATCTCATTTCAACCGTATAAGGAAAAGACGGAGATGCAAAAAAGTGAAAATTCCGGCGGTGGCGGTGGAAGTGCAGCCGGCGGAAATGGCGGTGGCGGCGGTGCAGCCCCACAACCGGAAGAAGAAGCGCTGGGAATGACCCCGGAAGAGATAGAACTCGCACGAAAAGACTCTATTAAGCAGCTTGTAACTAAGTGGGAAATTTATTTTACAAATAAAAACGGGCAAATCAAGCAATTAATTCAATCCATCGACCAGTTTGATTCTGCCGCTGTTACCAAAGAGGAGTTAGAAGATTATACGGATAAAGTTAAAGAGCTGAGAAGTACAGCCGATGCCCAATTTCAAAAAAGAGAACTTTTGGAAGAAAACGATTTGCTGACTGAGAAATACATACAATTCAACAGTTCCTGTGAATCAGCTCTCAAAAAATTGGAAAAATGGAAGATGGAACTGCAAAAAGAACCACCGCCCGAAGAGGAAATAAATTGGATGCTGTATATCGGAATCGGCTTGGGCGTATTGATGGTTGTGCCTCCTGCCTTGAATCAAATTATCAGTGGCCGGAAAGCAAAGAAAATGCAAAAAAAGCAAGCAGAAGAACAGCGAAAACGGGCAGAAGAAGAGGAAAGAGCACGGTTGCTGGCAGAAGAAGATAGTGCTATATAAGAAAATAGGTAGTGATTAGGTATAAAATGATTAATAATGAGGCATTTTTTATTGATAAAACAGGACTGTTTTCGGAAGATTAAATCGAAATGCAGACTAACGATAGTCTTTCTTATTTTTTTTCAATGGGTTGGTATCGCACGGATTGCCGGTCAGGATATAGTTATTACTTATGATAATAAGGAGATAACCATCGAAAATAATACAAATGCAATCATTGTTTTATTCGGAGGCGGAAGTTTTGATGAAAAAGCCTTGAAAAATGCCTTTTCTTCCAAATTGAAAATTGATGTTACGCCCTTCGTTTGGTGCGGGTCGGATAATGAATTCATACAGATTCAAAAGGAAACAGTCATTAAAAACACAAATTGCGCTCCGGTTGAAGAATCATTAAAATTGTATGCCATAAAAAAAACGCAGACCACCGGTTATACATACCGGTTGACGGAAGTAACGGAGAATATAGAATTTAAAAAGAAGGTAATTGTAAATGAGACTGTTCCTCAAACAGTAGAAGAAAATAAACCTGATACAAACAAAATTACAGAGGCAGTGAAAGTAAAGGATACAGTCCGCAAAGATATAATTTACAAAGAACAGCCGCAAACGAAACAGAAAACCAAACCATTATTGCCTGAAGAAACAAATCAATCCAAAGAGAAAAAAGTTTTTATAGCCCTTTTCGGACAAAAAATAAAAAAGCTGCAAACCGAAACAGCAGCGCTGGAAGAGGAATGTAAACCTCTGTTGAAAAAGTACAGGAAAGAAAACTTGACTTCGGACGATTCCTTGAAATTAAAATCAAAGTTAAACGCCTGTATCTCTTTAATAGAAACAGTTGCTAAAGAACAGAGAATGGCGGACAGGGAAAACTATCAAACGCCTGTTTTGCAAGAGTGCTTAAGTTCGCTTAAAGAGTTGAAAAAATCGCTGGAAGAGGCAACGGCAACTTCGGTGAAAGAAGAAAAGGTACGCGAGATACAGGAGACTCATGAGCCGCAGGAAAGCAATAATCTCATGTCTTTTCTTATCATTGGAGTTTTGTTGATTCCGGTTGTCATTGGAATTGTATTTTACATCAGAACATATTTGAAAAACAGAAAAATCGAAAAATCGAATTCTGAAAAAAAGGATATGGAAGGTTCCGGGCTGATTTTAGAAGAAGAAGAGAAAGAGTCGGTTTCGTGTATTGTAGATATTTCTGATATTCAAGAAAAAACCGGAAGCGATTATTATGAAATAAACATGCGTGCCATATTTGATGATACTGCCATTGAAACCGTCTATTTCAGCCGGCAGTGCATTTTGGATATTTACAAGTTTTTCTCCAACTTCTTGAAGCTGGAGAAAAAAACGGAAGAAACCGGTTGCTTTATCGTCGGACGCTGGGATTATACCGGAGTTGGCGAACAAACCTATAACATTAGCCTTGAAACTATCGTAGAGCCTTCGGACGATGCTGTGTACAAGGAATATGAACTTCATTTCGGCGCCAAGATAGGTATCGGTACGCAATACGAAATTGCCCGGTTGAGAGAAGAAACCGGAAAAGAGTATGTTCACACAGCATGGATGCACTCGCATCCGGGATTGGGATTATTCCTGTCGAACCAGGACATATCCGCACAGTCGCAATTGACTTACAGTAAACATCCGCTCCGTATGCTGGCAATTGTTGTTGATAGCAATACGGAAGATTTGGAAACAGCCTTTTTTACTCCGAAGCAAGGCGGGGTAATGAATAACAACCTTGATTTAAAGCGGGTATTGTCTCTTGATACGTTGTATCAATGGGCAAAAAAGAGACCTTCCTCTTCAAAAAGCGACATTCAGCATTCAAAAGCGAATAAGCAACAGGGTTATTATGATATTCCGGTTCGAGCGGCAAAAAGTAAAATAAGCGCCATATTCTTTAGCGGAGCTGCCATTATTGAGATGGATGAGGCGATAGTTCCCGGGCAGGCAGGGTTACAAGGTTATTTTCCTTACAGGGAAAATCCGGAGGATAAAAGCATATTCATAGATAAATTTCAAGCGGAAGATAAAACCGGAGCAGGAGCACACACGCCTCTCGGCTGTCTTTTCGTTGTGCAGCGCTTTTCTTATAATGAAATACTGGAAAATAACCGGCAAATGTTCGACCGGTTTGACTTTTTGGTTTTTTATTGCGCCGAAACAGAAGATATTTATGTCATTTCCAAAGAATTAAGCGGGAAATATCCCGAAAGGGAAAGCGGAATCGCCTCCTCTTCTTTAATGGAAATGAAAAAATGGACAAGAAGAAGACGAGAATAACATAGAATTTAGAAAAATGAAAAAAATATTGTATTTACTGTTACCGTTTATTGTTTTTTGTGCTGCATGCAGTACTGAAAAAGACGGAAAAGAACTCGGTTCATCATTCAATTTGAAGGATGCCCAGTACGAAATTATGATGGATTTTGCTCCACGCCCGTGGACTTCCAATGCGGATACGCTGTTTTTGTATTTTCGGATTGTTGACAATTCGACCGGGAAAAAGGTAATTTGGGACGATTTGAAAGAGACTTCCGCCATTATGGAGACAGGTGGAAATCCTCCGCGAAAGGGAATCATTAAAAAAATTACGGAAAAAACGGTTAAAAGGGAGCGAATAGCTCGAAATGCTGCTTTTTGGTTAATTGTTGATCGCGCCATCCCGGCAGGCGAGATGAGAAACATCCGGGAAACCGTCCGGAATACGGTTGAAAATTTACCCGATAGTACTGTGTTTATTTCGTTTTTTGATAGCGAAGTAACTGAAAGCAAACTTATAACAAGGGAAAATTTTGATGATTTCAGAGATGAATTTACCTTTAAGGAAGGCACCAAAAACCTTTACCGGGCGATTCTTAAAAAATTTGAGGAAGCTACCCAATACGACAGGGAACCCGGCATTGGCAAATACTTGCTTATATTTACAGACGGAAAAATCAATGCCAGCGATCCGTTGGAAGTCGACCGGATTGTAGAATTTCATGAGCAGATAAAGAAAATAGACAGAGAAACGGAAAACAATGTACAAATACACGCATTCCGCTATGGCGAGAGTGAGCCGTTTGTCGATATGACCCTCGAAGATATTTGTGGCACAAAAGGTAATTATTATTCCCTTCAGGATGCCGAAAGCATTATCAATTCTCTTCACCAGTTTATAGACGACCTGTCGGCAGACTACGAATTGATGCTCGTAAACAATCCGAACAAAGTATATAACGGGCAAGACTTAACGTTGGGAATTGAGATTAGAAAGGAAGTGCTGGATAAAGCCTCCGGATTGAAAAACTACCGCATCGGAAGTAAGGAACGCCCGATTGTAACAGGAAAAACCGGTGAGGATGTGTATTTTGCCATCGTGTTGGGATTCATCATTTTGTTTATTACATTTTTTATCATACAGGTAGGAATACCGTTTATTACTTCCCGGTTTGTCCGGTTTGAGAAAAAGTATGTTCAAACCTATGTACCGATTCAAGACGTCATTTACGAGCCATGCGCCTTTTGCGGCGAACCTCTTGAGGAAGGAGAAAAGGTTGTTGTAAAGTGTATTCATAAAACCCACTGGCAGTGCTGGGTCGATATTTACACTTTGTTTAATAAGTTTATTCCTAACCTTTTTTCCGGTTTTATTACGGGGCTGCTCAACATATTTTACCCCAACAGCTTGAAGGAAGAGATAACCGACGGCGTGTTCCAAATTCCATACGCCGTAGCAAGCACATTCCAGCAGAAAATCAGCGGATTTTTACTGGTAGGGATTTTGCTCGGATTTATATTGACATTCCTGTTCGGTTATATTAACGAGTTCCGCGAGAAAAAGGCAGGCGTACTGTTGTCTATCGCCGGCAGGGCATTATTGGGAGCTACCGCCGGATTTTTATCCTTTCTAATCGGCGCCATCATTTGTATTCTGTTAGGAAAGAACGGCGATTCGGTGTGGATTGACGCCATTCCGTGGTTGCTGTTCGGAGGAAGTGTAGCTGTTTGCTTGTCCATAAAAACAACCCTCGAATGGAAGGATGCACTGATAGGAGGAATTGCGTCCGGAATTGTAAGTTCGCTTGTGCTGTATACCACCTCGCTTTTCCCTTCTTTTGGGGTAATGTTCAGCTTTATGCTGTGCAGTGCCGGTCTTGGAATTTCAATTATCGTCAAGCACCACGCATCGCAAAAATACTTCCTCACCTACAAGGGAGATCGCAAAGAAGGTGAAATCGCTATTCACAAGTGGATGGACGAATCAGGCGGAAGTAACGAAGTAACCATCGGAAAATCAGGTCAAAGCGTTATTTGTATGAATTGGGACGACAGTCCAAGCATACATCCTATACAAGCTAAATTATATATCGACAAGAAGCGAAACGTGCCATACCTGAAAGTAATGGAAAGCGGTATGACGTGCGACGGACGCGATACGAAAAAGGAAGATCTTTATCCGTTGAAAAACGGCATGAAGTTCATCATTGGGAATACGGAGTTCACGTATGTGGAGAAATGATTTTTTGGCGTGGTATAATAATACTTTTGCCCCTTGTTTTTAAAAAAGTAGAAAGTAGGTTTAATATATAGTAAAATAAAAAATGAAAAAGAAAGTATTTATCTGGTTTTGGTTGCAGGTGGTGTTGACAGCGTTTGCAGCACATGCACAAAATTATGAACAGGATGGTGTTGTGATTAATGGAGTAATGTGGGCGAAATACAATGTGGATGAGCCGGGTACGTTTGCCGAGAATCAGGAAGATAAAGGTATGCTTTACTCATTCAATAGTAATGTAGGTTGGAATGTAACAGATCCGATAGAAAACTCTAATGGCGGGACGACATGGAGTAATTTGGGTGGAGGTCAAAAATGGTTTAGAGCAAATGATCCGAGTCCAATTGGTTGGCGAGTACCTTCTCCCGGTGATTTTAGAAAATTGCTTGATCCTGATAAGGTAACACAAACTCCTAAAACAATAGACGGCACGAACGGGATAGAGTTTCAGGATAAAATTACGCTCAAAACCGTTTTCTTTCCTTATGCAGGTTTTCGTGGTGTAGCTCCTTGGGTAACATCCTCGGAAGATTACGGAATGTTATATCCGGAAGAAGGTTCCTATCAGTGCGACAGCGCTTATTCCGGTACTCCCCCAGGTCCTAGTTATCCTTACAATTCAACCTTGGAATTGATGTTGAATGGTTTTCCTACTCGCTTAGGGAGTACATGGCGTGGTGGAGCATCCAGTCTCCGTTGTGTAATGGATTCAAGTCTATTCGATGATGGTGTAGAAATTGATGGCGTAATATGGGCTACACGCAATGTGGGCGAGCCGGGACATTTTGTTGATAAACCGGAAGATCCGGGGATGTTGTATCAATTCAACCGTAAAGTAGGGTGGAGCCGTGAAGAGACGCCAGTAAATACTGATGGCGATACTGACTGGAATAGTAATAACAATCCTTCCGCTTGTGGTAGCTTTCTGAGTTGCCTAAAAAGTAATGTTTGGTTGAAAGAAAATGACCCTTGCCCCGAAGGGTGGCGATTGCCAACAAAGGAAGAGTTTCAAAACCTTCATGATAGTGGTTCTAACAAAACAAATGTACCCGATGGTGGTTTTCTTCTTGGAAATGAGAAGAAAATATTTTTTCCTATTACCGGAAAAATATTAGAAGATGGAACGTTTGGAGTATCGTCTGGGGAAGGTTATTATTGGAGTAGTTCGGTAACAACAGACTCAAAAGTGTCCGGCTTTGGTTTTTCTCATCAATACGATGTAAATGGTATAACAGATCTTCAGGAACCTGCAAGAGGACAAGCTTGCCGCTGCGTCAAAGACCTCTGCATTCCAATCACGCAAGGAAAACCGGAAATCTTTGGCGATCCGGTTTGCGATGGCGATCCTTTAACTTTGACTATTCCAACTACGGGAGGTAGTTCTGACCCAAGTAAACCGGACACTTATACATGGGCGATGCAGGTCGGTAATAGCACAAATATTGCCGAAGGAAATAGCACTTCATCGAATTACACCATTCCTGAGCTTAATTCAACTAATTATTCGATGGCTACTCCTTTTTATTTCAGAGTAGCGCGAAGTGGGTGTAATCCGGCTGAATTTAACACAAGCGAATCGAGTTCAGTAACCAAATGGGGTCTTGTTATACCCGGTGAGCTTGAATATACTCCTTCTATGACAATTTGTAAGGGAGATGAGATTTTAATAAAAAATTCAATAGAAGCGTCGAGTCAATATGGAGAAGATTTTGAGTATAAATGGCAAAAATCGTACTATGATTTTGACAGAAATGAATCCATATACGAGGATATACCTGGCGCAACCGGAAAAGATTTTATCGGGATTGCAGATGCAGCCGGTTCATTTTATTATATCCGCAAGGCAAAAGCACAAAAGTGTACTTCTGAGACAGCATGGAAGACGGCTTATTTTCAAGCTAACATTACTGTTCTCTCCGCATTTATTCCCGGTGAAATCCCTAACGAAGGCACAGCATTCAAAAGTGATGATTTTACTATAACCGGCACGGCAGCATCAGGCGGCAATGAAGAAACCTCGCCCGTTTACCGCTGGAAAAAGATAGAAGATGGCGTTGAAACGATAATAGATAATGCAAATAGCGAAGATTACAATCCTCCGACGAATGTTGTCGGCACGTTTACCTACATTCGCGAAGCGCAAGACGGCACTTGCTATAGCGGTAGCAGCTGGTTGCCTTCCAATCCGTTTACGTTAACCGTGTTTGCGGGGATTCTTGCCGGAGAAGTAACCATCACCGGATCCGAATTTTACGGAGAAACTCTTACGGCAGTTAGTGGCATAACCTCTACAATGCCCGGTGATATTACGTATCAATGGAAACGCGGTACAACCATAGTTGGGACAAACAGCGATCAATATACACTCTCGGCTGATGACATAGGCAGTACAATCACCCTTACCATTTCGGCTAAGAATTACTCAGGCAGTTTGGTGTCGAATCCGACGGCAACGGTAGCGCCCAAAGCAATCACTGTAACTGCAACTGCCAATCAAAACAAAGTTTATGGTGCAGCAGATCCGGTTTATGCTTATAGCGTCATCCCTGCACTTATCGGCACAGACGCATTTACAGGAGAATTAAGCAGGGTGGAAGGCGAAGAAGTCGGAATGTATCCCATCAACAGAGGAACATTATCTGCCGGCACAAACTATGACATTACCTTTAATTCCGCTGATTTTGAAATCACGCCCAAAGAGGTAACAGTCACCTGGAAAGAGACAAGCTTGACCTACGACGGTACAGCGCAAAAACCGACGGCAAGCATCACTGATATATCCGGCGAAGAAGTCGTTCTCAGCGTATCCGGCGAAAAAACCAATGCAGGAACAAATTACGAAGCAACCGCAAGTTTTGCCAATGCCAACTATACGCTTAACAATCCAACTGCAAGTTTTGAAATCACGCCTAAACCGGTAACAGTAACCGCTACTGCTAATCAAAGCAAGGTTTACGGTTCGCCTGATCCGGTTTATACATATAGTTTTACCCCTACGCTTATTGGCACAGACGTATTTACAGGTGTACTAAGCAGAGATGAAGGCGAAGAAGTCGGAATGTATTCCGTTAACAGGGGTACATTATCTGTCGGCACGAACTATGACATTATCTTTAATTCCGCTGATTTTGAAATCACGCCCAAAGAGGTAACAGTCACCTGGAAAGAGACAATCCTGACCTACGACGGTACAGCGCAAAAACCGGTTGCAAGCATTACTGATATATCCGGCGAAGAAATCGTTCTCAGCGTATCCGGCGAAGAAACCAATGCAGGAACAAATTACGAAGCAACCGCAAGTTTTGCCAATACCAACTATACGCTTGGCAATTCTACCGCAAGTTTTGAAATCATGCCTAAACCGGTAACAGTAACCGCCATCGCTAATCAAAGCAAGGTTTACGGTTCACCTGATCCGGTTTATGCTTATAGTGTTACTCCTGCACTTATCGGCACAGACGCATTTACAGGAGAATTAAGCAGGGAAGAAGGCGAAGAAGTCGGAATGTATCCCATCAACAAAGGAACATTATCTGTCGGTCCAAACTATGACATTACCTTTAACTCCGCTGATTTTGAGATTACCGTAAATTTTATATCACCGGTAATCACCACCGTCACACTGTCGGATGGTACGGTAGGTATGGAATATAGCGAAATGCTTATTGCCACCGGAAGCACTCCAATCACATGGGAATTGGGCGATGCTGCTTCCGTAGAGACGTTGCAGGCAACGTCTCTACAAATCACCTCCGACGGTATAATCTCCGGAATCCCGACAACGAGCGGCACTTTCAATTTTACGGTTAAAGCTACCAATGCCGCAGGCAGTGATACGCAGCCGCTTTCAATCATCATAAACAAAGCCGCAGGTAACTTTATTGAACTACCTGCACAAAATGTAACATACGTAACCGGATTGACACTCTCTGATGTAATCTTACCAGCGGGCTACGAATGGGACGAACCGGCAAC
>QMCE01001561.1_pt1 | contig 12559 bp, 6 predicted proteins | sample 1821851 | NCBI WGS metagenome assembly QMCE01 (sample SAMN09453174, study PRJNA476694) | Termite gut metagenome, whole genome shotgun sequencing project. | isolation source: worker | host: Odontotermes sp. | place: South Africa:Pretoria | collected 2016-01-28 | reverse complement strand
ATGGTCGCAGTTGTAGCTGAAGTAGGTGCCTGCCGGGGCGTCGTTGTAGACCTCCTCCTCGGTGACGGAGAAGCCGGCCTCCTCCAGGATCTTGGTGTCCTTGGCCTTGTCCTTCATGTCCAGCTTCGGCGGCTGCACCGGCTTGCCCTTGAGGATGGAGGCCGGCGGCTGGGTGAAGGAGTCGTCCGGCAGGCCTTGGACCGCCGTCTGCATGGCTTTTTGCCAGATCGGGCCGGCGTCTTGGGCGCCGAACCCATCAAGGGTGACGCCGGTGTCGAGCTTGATGCCCGCCATCGGGTAGGCGTCGTTCTTCATCCTCGGCGCCCAGAAGCTGGACAGGACCCCGGCCGAGTCATAGGCCACGTTGGCGACGCCGACGATGTTGGGGCTGTAGCCGACCGTCCAGGAGGCCGAGCCGGACTGGGCCGTCCCGGTCTTGCCCGACATGACCTTGCGGCCCTCCAGGGGAAAACCCTGCAAGGTGCCGTTCCGGAAGGCCCGGTTGAGGATCAGGTTGACACCGTCGGCCAGGCCGGGGTCGATCACCTGATGACAGTTGCCGTTGGGAGTGTCGACCGGGTTGCCGTTGCGGTCGGTGATGGAGGCGACCACCACCGGGTCGCAGTGCATGCCCCGGGCCGCGTAGGTCGAGTAGACGGCCGCCAGGGTCAGGGGGGCGACATTGTTGGTGCCGAGGACGAAGGAGGCGTTCATGTACTTGGTCCCCTCGGTCATGTTGGTGTCCAGGCCCAGGGTCTCCGCCATCTGGACCGAGGCGCAGACCCCCACCATCTTCTCCAGTTGGGCGAAATAGGTGTTGATCGATTCGGCGGTCGCCTTGTACATGTCGATCCGGCCGTAAGGATAAGGAGGGGAGTTGTAAACCGTCCAGCCCCCATCATTCTCATTGATCGTGACCGGGCTCCCCTCGCAGCCCTTGTAGTCGGTGCCGTTGGGGATCTTCATCACCGCCTTGGCATCGAACTTGACCGTCGGCGGGATGCCCTCGTTCAGGGCGGCCGCCACGACGAAGGGTTTGAAGGTCGACCCGCCCTGGGAGCCCTCGTCGCCGCCCATGTTCTGGGGGGCGAAGAACTGGTAGGAGGTCCGGCCCAGGTCCAGGTTGAGCTGGTCGTCGTTGCCGATCGCGATGTCGGACCGGTTCTGGGCGGCGGCCCAGACCACCCCGGTGCCCGGCTGCATCATCACCATGGAGGACTTGACCGGGGCGTTGCCGGGGATCCGCTCGTCGATGGCCGCCTGGGCGGCCTGCTGCTTGACCGGGTCGATCGTCGTCGTGATGGTGTAGCCGCCCAGCTTGAGGTTCTGCTGGACCTCGTCGGCCGAGCCCCCCAGGTGTTCGTTGTGCTCGAGGTTGGTCATGATGTACTCGCAGACCTGCCGGTAGGTCTTGACCTCGGCGTTGGCGCAGCCGCTGTACTCGTTCTGGACCTGGTTGGGGTCGAACTGCTCGTCCTTGGCGGCCGCCGCCTCGTCCGTGGTGATGATCCCCAGCTCCACCATCCGGTTGAGCACGGTGTCACGACGGTCCTTCGCCCCCTGAAGGTCCTGGACCGGGTTGCGGCTCGGCGTCTGCACCAGACCGGCCAGCATGGCGGCCTGGCCGAGGGTCAGATTGGCCGCGGTGGTGTTGAAGTAATGGTGGGCGGCCGCCTCGACTCCGTAGGCGTGGTCGCCGTAGTAGGCGATGTTGAGGTAGTTCTCCAGGATCTTGTCCTTCGAGAGCTCCTTCTCGACCGCGATGGCGTATTTCATCTCGGCGATCTTGCGGGCCGGCGTCCTGGCCTGGGCCGCGGCGACGGCGGCCTGGCGCTGGTCGGCGTCCAGGGTGGGGTCGCTGGTCGCCTTCTCGATCAGGACCTGTTTGACGTACTGCTGAGTCAGGGTCGAGCCGCCCCGGCCGTCAGAACTGGTGAAGTAGGTGAAGACCGCCTTGGCCAGGGATTTCAGGTCCAGCGCTCCGTGCTCGTAGAAACGGTCGTCCTCGATGGCGACCTGGGCCTTCTGCATGATCGGGGCGATCTGGTCCAGAGAAACGATCTTGCGGTACTCGTCGTAGAGCTCGACCATCGGCGTGCCGTCGGCCAGGAGGATGGTCGTCGGCGTCGGCAGGGGCGGCGCCTCCAGCTCCTCGGGGAGGTCCGTCAGAGAGGTCGAGACCAGGGTGGAGGCGACTCCGGCGAAGGCGGCGCCAGGGACGGCCAGACCGGCCACCAGCAGACCCGCCAAAACACTGACCAGGAGGAACATCCCGAAGGATGAGGCTTTCTTCGGACGTGTGACAGAAGACATGCCGTCATCGTACCATAACAAGCTAAGTTGTCGGCTGAGATTCTCTCAGTCTCTCGCCGTCGGATTGGCCGGGCCAGGACGACCCGTCCCGGCGGCGGAAACCGGCGACCACGCCGCGGCGACGACGCCCTGGCCACTCCCCTGGCCAGGGCCCGACCAGGTCCCTGGCGGCGAGATCGTCCGACCCCGCCGCCAGGGCGGCGCCTCAGGCCCGGCGGAAGAAGTCCAGGGCCGCCGACAGATAGCTCTCGAGGTGGCCCTCCACCTCAGCCAGGGCCCGGCCCTCCTCGTCGAAACTGCGATGGGCGCCCGCCAGGTAGAGCTCGGGCTGGGCCATCACCTGGGCCCCCAGGAAGGAGAGGACCTTCCGCAGGTCGGCCTGGGCCAGCGCGGCGCCGAGGGACCCGGGCGAGGCGCCGCCGATGGCGGCCGGCTTGCCGGACCAGGGGTTGTCGCCCATCGGACGCGAGGACCAGTCCAGGGCGTTCTTGAGGACGCCCGGCAGGGCCCGGTTGTACTCCGGGGTCATGACGAAGACGGCGTCGGCCTGGGCGATCTGCTGCTTGAAGGCCGTCACCGCCGCCGGCGGCTCGGCTTCCAGGTCCTGGCTGAAGAGGGGGATGGCCCCCAAGTCGGCCCGGGTGAAGTCGACGCCCGGATCGGCCGCCCGGGCCAGCCGTTCCAGGTTGTCCATCAGCGCGGCGTTGAGGGACCCGGCCCTCAAACTGCCGACGACGCCCAGCACTCTCATTCTGTCTCCTTGGATCGGAAGTCGCCCGACGAGGATCATCGGACGTTGAGGATGAATGGTACACGATGACCCGAGGGCCGCCGACCGCCCGGACGCCGGCCTGTCCCAGTGAAGCTATTCTCTAGATTTCATGGACAATTCATACCCCTGGGGGTATGATGCAGACATGGCTATTCTCACCGTCACCACTGACTCCTTCGACTCCGTCACCTCCGCCCCGGGAATCGTCTTCCTGGACTGCTGGGCCTCCTGGTGCGCCCCCTGCCGGGCCTTCCGACCGATCTTCGAGCGGGCGGCCGAGAGCCATCCCGACATCACCTTCGGCTCGATCGACACCGAGGCCGAGACCCGGCTGTCCGCCCAGCTGGGGATCACCGCCATCCCGACCATCCTCGCCTTCCGCGACGGCATCATGGTCTTCTCCCAGGCGGGCGCCCTGCGTGCCCCCGACTTCGAGCGGTTGATCGAAGCCGTCCAGGGGATCGACATGGACCAGGTGCGCTCCGAGCTGGCCGCCCGGAAGTCCGACCAGACCGCGGCCTGACCTCCCAGCCGATCCCCATGACTAGTCGCCTGCATGACGCATTAAGGATGATGCCAAAACCGGGTCTCACCAGGGATTCCATGGCAAAACCTTTGGCAACTCGAGACAATTGCGGCGACTCCATGGTTGAATGGACGCAGACACCATTTCCCTGGTTCACCAGGGTGGACAGGCTCCTACTTCAAGAGATTGACGCGAATCCTCCCTCGCGTGCCCGGACAGGTAGTTGTAGTCTCATGGTGCCGGTACGTCGGCGAGCCCCCCTCCCAGCCTCGCCGACGTACTGTCTATATAGGGAGCTTTTGGTCAATTGGGAGTCCGGACGGGCTTCGGCCATGGGCCCGGCCAGCGTCGAGGCGGGCACGGGCCGAGGCCACCGGAATGAGGCGTACAGTTGGAAAAAGTAATCTACCCTTCGGAGAGGATCGGCATGACCGACAATCACGATATCACAGCACTCCCTGATCTGACCGAGACCGCCGGACGCGTCGGTCCGACCCGCAACCGAATGCCCGTCTACGTCGACCTCCTGCCGCCCTGCAACAACGCTTGCCCGGCCGGGGAGAACATCCAGGAGTACCTCCGCCTGGTCAAGGAAGGCCAGCCCCACGAGGCCTGGCTCGAACTCATCAACAACAACCCCTTCCCCGCCATCCACGGCCGCGTCTGCTACCACCCCTGTGAGGGCGCCTGCAACCGGGGCTGCCTCGACCAGTCGATCTCCATCCACGGCGTCGAGCGCTACCTGGGCGACCTGGCCCTGGAGCAGGGCTGGGCCTTCCCCAAGCCGGAGCACGAGACGGGCTTCAAGGTCCTGATCATCGGCGCCGGGCCGGCCGGACTCAGCTGCGCCTACCACCTGGCCCGGCTGGGCCACAGCGTCGAGGTCCGCGACGGCGGCGAACTGCCCGGCGGCATGATGCGCTACGGCATCCCGGAGTACCGCCTGCCCCGCGACGTGCTCGACGCTGAGATCGACCGCCTGCGCGACCTCGGGGTCACCTTCGTCCAGAACTACTGGGTCAAGGACCTCCTGAAGGAGCAGGCCGAGGGCAACTTCCACGCCGTCTTCGTCGCCATCGGCGCCGGCCTGTCCAAGCGGGTCGAGATCCCCAGCATGGACGCCTCCCGCATGATCGACGCCGTCACCTTCCTGAAGGACGTCGCCGAGGGCGAGCGGCCCAAGATCGGGCGGCGGGTGGCCGTCTACGGCGGCGGCAACACCGCCATGGACGCGGCCCGGGTGGCCCGCCGGCTGGGCGCCGAGGAGTCCATCGTCATCTACCGGCGGACCGAGGCCCAGATGCCGGCCCACGCCGACGAACGCGAGGAGGCCAAGCGCGAGGGCGTCGAGATGCACTGGCTGCGCACCATCTCCGAGGTCGAGCGCGGCGGCGACGTCCAGGTCGAGATCATGGAGCTGGACGACAAGGGCCGGGCCGTCGGCACCGGCCGGTTCGAGACCCTCCAGGCCGACACCGTCATCCTGGCGGTCGGCCAGGAGACCGACTCCAACTTCCTGCGCCGCATCCCGGGGATGCACTTCGAGAACGACGTCGTGCGGGTCGACCCCAAGACCCTGATGACCGACGTGCCGGGCATCTTCGCCGGCGGCGACGCCGTGCCCTCGGAGCGGACCGTCACCATCGGCACCGGCCACGGCAAGCGGGCCGCCCGGATGATCGACTCCTGGCTCTACTCCCGCCACCCCGGGCCGAAGAAGTCCAACCCGGTGGTCGACTTCGACATGCTCCACCTCTGGTACTTCGGCGACCACGAGCGCCGGATGCAGTCGGAGCTGGACCTGGCCGACCGGACGGGCTTCGACGAGATCGTCCGCGGCCTGGAGCCCGACGAGGCCCGCTTCGAGGCGATCCGCTGCCTCAGCTGCGGCAACTGCATCGAGTGCGACGGCTGCCTGGGCTCCTGCCCCGAGGACGCCGTCATCAAGCTCGGCAAGGGCTTCCGCTACCGCTATGACTACGAGAAATGCACCGGCTGCGCCGCCTGCTACGAGCAGTGCCCCGTCCACGCCATCGAGATGATCCCGGAGCACTGACATGACAGACACCATCCCCACCCCTGATCCGAAGGAAACGACCGTGAATCCCACCACGCCACGCAGCCAGGGCGAACGAGGCATCATCGACGGCAACGAGGCGGCCGTGTCGGTCGCCTACCGCTGCAACGAGTTGTGCTCGATCTACCCGATCACTCCCAGTTCGACCATGGCCGAACTGGCCGACGAGTGGTCGGCCCACGGCCGTCAGAACATCTTCGGGACCGTGCCGACCGTCATCGAGATGCAGTCCGAGGCCGGAGCGGCCGGCGCCATGCACGGCGCCCTCCAGGGCGGGGCCCTCTCGACCACCTTCACCGCCTCCCAGGGCCTGCTGCTGATGATCCCCAACATGTACAAGATCGCCGGCGAGCTGACTTCGACCGTCTTCCATGTGGCGGCCCGCTCCCTGGCGGCCCAGGGCCTGTCGATCTTCGGCGACCACCAGGACGTCATGGCCGTGCGTCAGACCGGTTTCGCCCTGCTCAGCTCCGCCTCCGTCCAAGAGGCCCAGGACTTCGCCCTGATCGCCCAGGTGGCGACGATGGAGTCGCGGGTGCCCTTCCTCCACTTCTTCGACGGCTTCCGCACCTCCCATGAGATCAACACCTTGCGCCTGCTCTCCGACGACGACCTGAGGGCCATGATCCCGGTCGAGATGGTCCGGGCCCACCGTGAGCGGGCCCTCAGCCCGGAGCACCCCTACATCCGGGGCACCGCCCAGAACCCCGACACCTACTTCCAGGGCCGGGAGACGGCCAACAGCTACTACAACCGGGTGCCGGGCGTCGTCACCGAGGCGATGCGCCGCTTCGAGGAGCTGACCGGGCGCCACTACGGCTTGGTCGAGTACCATGGGGCGCCCGACGCCGAAGCGGTCGTCGTCATCATGGGCTCCGGCGGCCAGGTCGTCAGCGAGACGGTCGACCACCTCAACGCCCAGGGGGCCAAGACCGGCGTCCTCCAGGTCCGCCTCTACCGCCCCTGGCCGGCCGAGGCCCTGATCGCCGCTCTGCCGACCAGCGTCAAGACCATCGCCGTGCTCGACCGGACCAAGGAGCCCGGCTCCGGCGGCGAACCGCTCTTCCTCGACGTGACCTCCACCATCGGCGAGGCCTTCGCCCGGGGCGACTTCCCCCAGATGCCGACCATCATCGGCGGGCGCTACGGCCTGTCCAGCAAGGAGTTCACCCCGGCCATGGTCAAGGGCATCTTCGACGAGCTGGCCAAGCCCAGCCCGCGGCCCCGTTTCACCGTCGGGATCAACGACGACGTCACCCTGCTCAGCCTCGACTACGACAAGGACTTCGACATCGAGGACCCCAAGACGACCCGGGCCGTCTTCTACGGGCTGGGCTCGGACGGCACCGTCGGCGCCAACAAGAACAGCATCAAGATCCTCGGCTCGACCACGCCCGAGGGCCGCGACGAGCCCTTCTACGCCCAGGGCTACTTCGTCTACGACTCGAAGAAGTCCGGTTCGCGCACGGTCTCCCACCTGCGCTTCGGCCCGGACCCGATCCACGCCCCCTACCTGATCAGCAAGGCCGACTTCATCGGCTGCCACCAGTGGTCGGTGCTGGAGCGGGTCGACGTCTTGGCCTTCGCCCGGCCGGGCACCATCCTGCTGGTCAACTCCGCCTACGCCCCGGACGAGGTCTTCGGCCATCTGCCGGAACCGATGCAGCAGCGGATCATCGACCTGGGCATCGAGCTCTACGCCATCGACGCCAACGAGGTGGCCCGGGCCGCCGGACTGGGCGGGCGGACCAACACCGTCCTCCAGACCTGCTTCTTCGCCATCTCCGGGGTCCTGCCGCGTGACACCGCCATCGAGGCCATCAAGAAGTCGATCACCAAGACCTACGGCAAGAAGAGCCAGGAGATCGTCGAGAAGAACCACACCGCGGTCGACCACGCCCTGAGCGGCCTGCACCGGATCGAGGTGCCGAAGGCGCCGGTGTCGGACCAGGGCTTCATCCCGCCGGTGCCGGACTCCGCCCCCGAGTTCGTCCGGTCGGTCACGGCCAAGATGATCGTCGACCAGGGCGACTCCCTGCCCGTCTCCGCTCTGCCGGTCGACGGCTCCTACCTGCCGGGGACGACCCAGTACGAGAAGCGCAACATCTCCGACATCGTCGCGGTCTGGGACCCCGAGGCCTGCATCCAGTGCGGCAACTGCGCCTTCGTCTGCCCCCACGCCGTCATCCGGGCCAAGTACTACCCCGAGTCCGCCCTGGAGGGGGCGCCGGACTCCTTCCAGTGCGCGCCTCTGAACTCGGCCGGCGTGCCGGGGGGCCGTTTCACCCTCCAGGTCTTCGCCGAGGACTGCACCGGCTGCGGCCTGTGCGTCGAGGCCTGCCCGGTCAAGCCCCTGCGCCAGCCCAACCGCAAGGCCATCAACCTGCAGCCGATGGTGGACAAGACCGAGGCCAGGCACAACGTCGACTTCTTCCAGACCCTGCCCTACAACGACCGCTCGCGCCTCGACTTCGGCACCGTGCGCGGGGCCCAGTTCCTGGAGCCCCTCTTCGAGTTCTCCGGAGCCTGCGCCGGTTGCGGCGAGACCCCCTACCTGAAGTTGCTCTCCCAGCTCTTCGGCGACCGGGCGACCGTGGCCAACGCCACCGGCTGCTCCTCGATCTACGGCGGCAACCTGCCGACCACCCCCTGGGCCCGCAACGCCGAGGGTCGCGGCCCGGCCTGGTCGAACTCCCTGTTCGAGGACAACGCCGAGTTCGGCCTCGGCCTGCGCCTGGCGGCCGACCTCCAGACCGACCTGGCCAAGCAGCGCCTCGAAGGCCTGCGCGACCGGCTCGACTCCGACCTGGTGGACGCCATCCTCGAAGCCCCCCAGCAGTACGAGTCGGACATCCGGGCCCAGTTCGGCCGGATCGACACCCTGAAGGCCGCGCTGACCGAACTCTCCCGCACGGGCGAGGCCACGACCGCCGCCCAGGCCGAGGACCTGCTCTCGGTGGCGGACCACCTGCTGCGCCGCTCGGTCTGGATCGTCGGCGGCGACGGCTGGGCCTACGACATCGGCTCGGGCGGGCTCGACCACGTCCTGGCCTCCGGGCGCAACGTCAACATCCTGGTGATGGACACCGAGGTCTACTCGAACACCGGCGGCCAGGCTTCCAAGGCCACCCCGCTGGGTGCCGTCGCCAAGTTCGCCACCGCCGGCAAGCGCACCAACAAGAAGGACCTGGCCCTCCAGGCCATCTCCTATGGCAACGTCTATGTGGCCCGGGTGGCCATGGGCGCCGATCCGCAGCAGACCCTGACCGCCTTCCGTGAGGCCGAGGCCTATCCCGGCCCCTCGCTGATCATCGCCTACTGCCACTGCATCGCCCACGGCATCGACATGCGCAAGGGGCTCGACCAGCAGTACCGGGCGGTCAACTGCGGCCACTGGCCGCTGGTGCGCTACAACCCGGTGACCCGTTGGGAGGGCGGCAACCCCTTCATGCTCGACTCGCCCAAGCCCCGGATCAAGGTCAAGGACTACCTCTACAACGAGCTGCGGTACAAGATGCTGGTCCAGGCCGATCCGGAGGAGGCCGACCGGATGGCCGAGCTCTACCAGATGACCGTCGACCAGCGGTGGGACCAGTACGTTCAGATGGCCGAACAGACCGCCTCGAACTTCGCCGCCGACGCCCAGGGCGACCAGCTCTGGGCCAAGGCCTGAGGCCGGCCGATGGGTCGGACCGGCCAGGGCCCCGGTGGCGGGCAAGCGCCCCGCCACGCCCTGCCGGACGACCCCCGGTCGCCTGCGGGATCGCGATCCAGTGGCCGGCCCCGGTCGGTCGGATCAGCCCCGGTCCAGCCGGGGCGGGTGGGCGACCCGTCCGCCTCGCGTCCTGGCCGAGCGGATGGCTCGCCGCTCTCCCGGACCGCCCGGGTGGTCGGCGGCCTGGTCGCCAGCCTCTGCGTCGCCCTGGCCCTGGTGGCCGGGGCGGTGGGAGTCAGCCAGATCTGGGTGCCGGCGCCCCTGCGGCTGACGGGTCCGGCGCCGGCGATCCGCTCCGGCCTGGACACGGCCCGGGACTCCGTCCAGGAGGTCCTCGCCCTGGCCGACGCCGTCGAGGCGAACGGGACCGCCCGCGACGCCCTCACCGCCGCCCTGACCCAGGCCCAAGGCATCTATGACGCCAGCCAGGCCAAGGTGGACGACGACTCCACCCGCCAGGCCCTGGCCGGTCGCCTGACCGAGGCCACAACCGCCCTGGCGGTCCCCCTGCCAGCCGACCGGGCCGGGGTCGAGACCCAGACCGCCGACCTCGACCAGGCGGCGAAGACCCTGTCCGAAGCCAGGTCGGCGGTCGAACAGTCCCAGGCCGCCTGGCAGACCGCCCAGGACCACCAGAACTACACCGGAGGCAACGGCCGGCTCGACCCCGCCACCCTCTGCGCCGTGCCCTACGATCCAAAACAGCTGTTGCGCTGTGACGCCGAGGCCGCCTGGATGCGGCTCGACGCCGCCTACAAGGCCCACTGGGGCGAGGACATCCCGATCGACCTCAGCTACCGGACCTATGACGAACAGGTGGAGATGAAGCGGATCTGGGGCTCGGGCGCGGCCACCCCGGGCTACTCCAACCACGGCTGGGGCACCGCCGTCGACCTGCCCGACTACCGGCTGGTGGACGACCCCACCTACGCCCTGGCCAGTCTCGGCGCCGACTGGAACTACGGCACCCCGAAGTACGAATGGCTCAAGGCCGAGGCCCCGGCCTACGACTGGGTCAACCCCTCCTGGGCCGTCCAGGGCGGGGTCGGCCCCCACGAGCCCTGGCACTTCGAATACACCGGCTGAGAGAGCACGTCGGCTGAAGACCGCGGTCCGCAGGCCCCTTGGCCCCCCGAATGCTCCCGGCGGGCGGCCTCTCGCTGTCCTTATGTCCTTATTATTAGGACATAAGGACAGGGCCGGACTAGAGTATGTCCTGATAATAAGGACATAAGGACAGGCTGTGGACGAGATCTTCCAACCCCCCCGCCTCGACTCCCATGACCACCAGGTGATTGAGGAGGTCGACGCGATCCGGGCCGGACTCACCCAGTTTCTCCGCTCGCCCCGGCGGTGGCAGGGCGGCCTGCGCCGGTCCGCCCAGGCCAAGGCGATCCAGGGCTCGAACAGCATCGAGGGTTACTCTGTCTCCGAGGCGGACGCCGCGGCCGCGGTCGACGAGGAGACGGCCCTCGGCGCGGACGAGCGGACCTGGGCGGAGGTCCTCGGCTACCGTCGTCTGCTCACCTACGTTCTGACCGTGGCCACCAGCCCCAGTTTCGTCCTGGACGAGGGCGTCCTCCAGGCGATGCACTTCATGCTGCTGGAACACGATCTGGACAAGACGCCGGGGCGGTACCGGACCGGACCGGTCTACGTGGCCGAGGGGGGCCAGACGGTCTACACCGCCCCCGAGGCCGCCACGGTGCCGGAATTGACCCGATCCCTGATACACCAGGCGCGAGCGCAGGTCCTCCCGCCGCTGGTGGCCGCCGCCATGGCCCATCTCAACCTGGTCATGGTCCATCCCTTCCGCGACGGCAACGGGCGGATGGGCCGGGCTCTCCAGACCCTTGTCCTGGCCCGCGACCAGGTCCTGGAACCGGCCTTCTCCAGCATTGAGGAATGGCTGGGGGCCAACACCGCCGACTACTACGCCGTCTTGACCGCCACAGGCGCCGGCGCCTGGCATCCGGAGCGAGACACCCGCCTCTGGGTCCAGTTCAATCTCAGGGCCCACCACATGCAGGCCCAGACCGTTCGACGGCGTTTCGACGAAGCGGTCCAGCAGTGGAGCAGCATCGACGCCCTGTCACGCGAGCACAAGCTGCCGGAGCGGATGGGGGACGCCCTCTTCGACGGCCTGCTCGGCTTCCGGCTGACCAGACCTTCTTATGCCGCCCGCAGCGGCCTGGACGACCGCCAGGCGACCCGGGACCTGGCCCGGCTGACCGACCTGGGGATGCTCACCGCCCACGGCCAGACCAGGGGCCGCTACTACACCGCCGGTCCCGTCCTCTCCCAGATGAAGGATCAGACCCGGGCCGACCGCAAGCCCCTGGCCGACCCCTATCCCGATCTGGTGGCCCAGATCAGGCGGGAGGCGGTCGCCATCCTCCAGCCGACGGCCGCCGGCGCCTAGATGGCCTGACCCTCACCCCTCAGACGACGTCGCCGGCTGGTGATCAGGCTGGCCACCGCCGACACCGCCAGGGTGGCGACGATCACCCCGAGGGAGAGCCAGGTGCCGACCTCGAAGCCGATGACGCCGTAATGGTAGAGGGCGTGGAGGATCAGTTTCACCCCGATGAAGGCCAGGATGACCGACAGGCCGACCGAGAGGTAGATCAGCTTCTTCAGGACCCCGCCGATCAGGAAGTAGAGCTGCCTCAACCCCATCAGGGCGAAGACGGTGGCGGCGAAGACCAGGTAGGCCTGGTCGGTCAGGCCGTAGATGGCGGGGATGGAGTCCAGGGCGAAGAGCAGGTCGGTGCTGCCCAGGGCCACCACGACGATCAGCATGGGGGTCATCAGCCGCCGGCCCGCCACCTTGACCCGCAGCTTCGTCCCATGGAAGTCGTCCGAGAACTTGAAGGCGTGTTTCACCCAACGGATGGCGGCGTTGTCGACGGCCTCCTCCTCGGTCTCGTGTTTGAGGTAGTCCCGGATCAGGCTGACGGCGGTGTAGATCAGGAAGGCGCCGAAGATGAAGAAGACCCAGGCGAACTGCTCTATCAGGACGGCGCCGAGGGCGATGAAGGCGCCTCGGAAGATGAGGGCGAGGATGATGCCCACCATCAGGGCGAACTGCTGGAGCTGGCGCGGCACCTTCATCGTCGACATGATGATCAGGAAGACGAAGAGGTTGTCGACGCT
>QMCE01001560.1_pt1 | contig 12559 bp, 7 predicted proteins | sample 1821851 | NCBI WGS metagenome assembly QMCE01 (sample SAMN09453174, study PRJNA476694) | Termite gut metagenome, whole genome shotgun sequencing project. | isolation source: worker | host: Odontotermes sp. | place: South Africa:Pretoria | collected 2016-01-28 | reverse complement strand
GACCTCTACAACACATTCCCCGTTCACGGAATCGACAGTTGGGGGCGTTGGCAGGCCGATGTTCATACCGACAATATGGCTTTCGTTACCCCGAGCGATGTGTATGCTCCGGGATATTGGCGAGTGGGACAGTCTGGCGGCTCATACGAATTCAGCGTGATATTCAGATGCAACTATTTTCTCGATTTCGTAACCCCGCTGAAAGAAGAAGGCGTAATAACCGGTTTGGAAAAAAACATCGACCACTATATCGGCGAAGTCTATTTCTTCCGCGCCCAGGAGTATTTCAACAAGTTGAAGACACTCGGCGACTTTCCCATCGTAGAGCATGTGTTGCCCGACGATCTGGAAATCCTGATAGAGAACAGCAAAAGGGCTCCGCGCAACGAGGTGGCAAGGTTCATTCTCGCCGACCTCGACAGGGCCATAGAACTTATGTCGGACACGCCTCCACAGGGTGGCACCAACCGCCTCAATAAAGATTGCGCACGTATGCTCAAATCGCGCGTCGCACTCTACGAAGGGACGTGGTTGAAGTACTTCAAGGGAACGGCGTTCGTACCCAACGGCCAGGGCTGGCCAGGAAAGGACAAAAGCTACAACGGCAACTACCAGTACCCCTCCGGCAGCATCGACTCCGAAATAGAATATTTCCTCGACGTGTGTATGGAAGAGTCGAAAAAGATAGCCGACAAATACGCTCTGGTCGAAAACACCGGTGTATTCCAGGCAAACGCCGGCGATGCCCCGAACCCCTATTTCGATATGTTCGGCGCGGCGGATATGAATCAGTATAGCGAAATATTGCTGTGGAAACAATATAGCGAGCCGATGGGTGTCGTCAATTCCGTGGCGGAATTCGCTTCCGCCGCAAACCAGGGCTACGGAACGACCAAAAGTATGTTGGATGCGTTCGTAATGAGCGACGGTACGCCTGTTTATGCCGACGGATCGGGATACGCGGGGGACGCCGACATTATGACGCTTACGAACGGCAGGGATTCCCGCGCCCGGATATTCTTCAAAAAACCCGGCGACAGGAACCTGCTTTCTAATCCAGGCCCCGAGGCTTTCGAGATAGAACCGTGGCCAAATGTGATAAACTCGACGGCTTCGTTGAAATATACGACGGGGCTTGCCATTCGTAAGGGATTGAATTTCAACGGTGCATACTCGTACCGCAACAGAAGCGAGGTCGGCTGTATCATCTTCCGTGCCGTCGAGGCGTACCTCAACTACATCGAAGCCTGCTATGAAAATACGAACGCCCTGAACGCCGATGCCCAAAAGTATTGGGATCAGATACGCCAGAGGGCCAAAGCAGGCGATTACAACGTTTCTATCGCCAAAACCGATATGAACCGCGAAGCCGAAACCGACTGGGGGGCATGGTCCGCCGGAGCGAAAGTGGATGCTACTCTCTACAATATCCGCCGCGAGAGAAGGTGTGAACTAATGGCCGAAGGTTTCCGCGCTGCCGACCTGCGCCGTTGGCGCTCGATGGACCAGATGAAGACGACCCCTTATCACGTTCTGGGAGTGAACCTGTACGGAGGACTTTCGGCCAATGCGGACTTCATCGCACGCAATCCGGGCGGACTCATCGAGGGGGAGAATGTATCTCCGCAGTCATTCAGTATATATCTTGCTCCGTACAGGGTGATGAGCAACAACAGAGCCTACAACGGATACACATGGGCGATGGCGCATTATCTCGATCCTATAAATATTCAGCACTTCCTGATCACTGGCGGCGGCAATGCAGAGGCTTCCGACCTCTATCAGAATCCGGGTTGGCCGCTAATGGCGGGCGAAGGGGCAATCGAATGATAAAATCATTATGAAAAGAGGCTTATTGTATATTATCTGCGTCTGTGTCGCCCTGTCGGCATCGTGCAACGACAAGGGTGTTTCCGGCCAATCTTCGGAGATTACTCCTCTACGCCACCTGATGGTGGAGGGTGAGCCGTTCCTTATGCTGGGCGCGCAGTTGCGTACGGATTTCTTTTTGGCACTCGACGGCAAGACCCCCGACGAGTTGGATGTCTATTTCGAACTTGCGGCCGATATGAACATTATGATCGTTCAGGTGCCGATAAGCTGGCGCGACGTAGAACCGTCGAAAGACGACTACACCGGAGATCTCGTCGAGAAATACATCGAACTCTCGGAGCGCCACGGCCTGAAACTCGAACTGCTGTGGTTCGGGAGTTATATGTGCGGCTACTCGGTGGAGGGATATATCCCCGATTATGTGGTTTCCAACACGGTCATTTATCCCGAATTGAAACCTGACGCCGATTTCGACGGTTGGCTTGGGAAACACTATTATCTCAAACCCGGCACCCGCGCTCTTGTCGACAGGGAGAAAAAGGCGCTCGAATATATGATGAACGTCGTTGCGGCCTATGACGCGGCTAACGAGAACCGCCACACCGTGACAGGCATCCAGATTGAGAACGAACCCGATATGCTTGCCACGCGGCATAACGCGGAACACGGCTATTCGCCCGGAGAGTTGTGGCCAGACCTCATCTCGATGTTGGATGAACTGGGACGGGTCGTGAAAGATTCTTCTTACGATTGCTACACGCGCGTCAACCTGACCACAACCTACGGAGACTATATGGAAAGGAGCGCCGAGATCGTCGCCACCGAAGGCATCGACTATGTGGGACTCGACCCTTATGAGAACACCATCGACGGTATCGATGCAAAGTTGCAGGGCCTGCGCTGGATAGAGGGCAATTACGCACATATTGCCGAGAATGGAGGCGAATATGCCAATAACGACGTTCTGATGCTGAAAGCCCTGACGAAAGGGTGCGGGTACGAGATATTCGAAGTCATAACGACCCCTCATCCGTTTCTGGCGGACTGGACACTGAGAGGTGTGTATAATCCCGATTTCACGCCCAAGCCTCACACCCAACAGATAGTCGACGCGCTCGGCATATTCAAGGACGCGTGGGTCGATCTGGCGGAAGCTCCCATCACGAACATCATCGGATTCAATATCTCGACCGATAACGGGGCAGGAACTACAAGTGAAAAAAAGTTCTCCGAAAATATCGGAATATCGTGGGAAACCACTCAACGCGGGATTGCATTTGCAATAGAATGCAAGGGCTACCTAACGGCAGCTTCGACCAAAGCCGATAAAATGAGATTTGAAAACGCGAATATTACCGGCGCCGAAAAAGGATATTACGACCTCGACCGAAAGTGGATCGCCCAAGGAGAAGTCGAGATCGAAGACAACCTGTTGTCGATGGAGCCATGCGTCGTTTACCGAATTAAAACTAAAAACTAAATAGTTATGAAACGTACATTAAAATACATTTTAGCCGCATCCCTCGTAGTGTTTATTTGGGGATGCGAAAAAGAGGAGACCATCCTGTCACCCGAAACCGATACGTTGGAATTTTCCAGCGGCGGCGGAACGTTCACCCTGTCGGTAAAAGCCAATCGGGCTTCCAAATCGGTCATCGAATACGACGACCCGGACGATGCCGGTTGGATATTTATGATTCCCTCGGCTCTTCCTGGCAACGGGACACTCGAATTCCGGGTACAGCCTTACGACCAGATATGGGAAAACCGCACGGCCACCCTCGTCATAACCGCCGGTGATGTTTCCAAAGAGGTGAAACTCACCCAGCTCACCAAGCCTGCCCTCAATCTTGCCCCGCTTTCCGTGTGGACGACGGCCGAAGGGCACAGCATTACCGTCAACGTCGAGAGCAAGGAGGAGTGGAGCGCCGAGGTCAACCCCGAGGCCTCTTCGTGGTGTTCTCTGACCGGCGGCAGCGGCGAAGGGATCGGAACTTTCACCATAGATTTCGACGCGATGTCGTCGGGATATATCCGCGAGGGGGTGGTAACCGTCTCCACGGCCACCCTTACAGACGAAATTCCCGTCCGGCAGGTCGCCGCCGTAGAGTTGAACGGCATCTTGTGGTCGCCCTTCAATGTCGGAGAACCCGATATGTTCACCAGTTCGATAGACGATACGGGTATGCTCTACCAGTACGACTCCAAGACGGGCTATCCAAACAGCAGTCCCAACGAGAGCAATGCGCCTGCCGGATATGTGACCGGATACTATACATCTGCTCCCGACGATGTTACGGACTTGTGGAAAGAGGTTAACAATCCCTGCCCCGACGGATGGCGTATCCCGACCAAAGAGGAGATAGAAGGTATTCTCAACCTCGGCTTCGGATGGGTGGAACCCACACGGACCGGACTGGAACGTCCCGGTGCCATCGTGGGCATCTCCCGTGAAGAGACGGCCCTTGCTACCGGGAACGACCTTCGCGGCGGTATATTCTGGCCGCAGGCCGGTTTCCGCAGTCAGGATACCGGAATGCAGGAGCATTGGTGGGAGGCCTGCATAACGAGCATCTCGCGCCCCGGACAGAATTGGGACAGATATGCCTACCTGATAGACTATTCGAATACCCTGTACACCGAGCCGTACGCATCCAACCGTCGGGCACTCCCCGTCAGATGCGTTATAGATCCGAAATAAAAACTGTGAGAATTATGAATAAACTGACAGTCATAGTTGCCGCCGCGGTGATGTCGGTATGCGCTTTTGCGTGTACCGGCCGCCCCGCCGCGGAAAACACGGAGAAGATCGGCATTATATTCGATACCGATATGGGTAACGACATCGACGACGCACTTGCCCTGGATATGCTCTATAAATTCATGGATGCGGGCAAAATCGAATTGCTGGGCATTATGTCGAACAAAAACGACCCGCGGTCTGCCGAATTCATCGACATCATGGGAACATGGTACGGCTACCCCGACGTTCCCGTGGGGATAGTACGCGACGGTGTGGATACGAGCGCCGACGGCATAAATTCCCAAGGTGTCAACTATTTGCAGGCCGTGTGCGAAATGAACGAGAATGGAGTTCCCGTCTTCAAACGCAGTATCGAAGATTTTGGGTCGCTGCCCGACGCGTACGTTCTCTACCGTAAATTGCTTGCCGGTCGACCAGACCACTCCGTCGTCATTGTTTCCGTAGGATTTTCGACCAACCTTGCCCGCCTGCTCGACTCTCCCGCCGACGCATATTCGCCTCTGACGGGGCGCGAACTCGTCGCCGAAAAGGTAAGGAGCATTTCGGTGATGGCGGGTAATTTCGTCGGGGATAGGTTTTCCGAATACAACGTGAACCGCGACATACCGTCGGCCCGTAAACTGTTCGCCGAATGCCCTGTGGAGATAAACGTTTCGCCGTTCGAGCTTGGGAATGAGATATGCTATCCCGGAGAGAGCATAGAAAACGGACTCGACCGGGGCGTTCCGCATCCAGTGGCGGAGGCATATAAGGCCTATCTGCCGATGCCTTACGACAGGCCGACCTGGGATTTGACGGCGGTACTTTGGGCTGTGGAACCGGCCGACAGATTCGTCAGAAGCGAAAAAGGGGTCGTCGTAATAGATCCCGACGGGCTGTCTTCGTTTATGCCCTGCGCCGAAGGACGGCACTATTTACTGAGTACGGCCGAAGGACGGAAAGAGATTATAAAAGAGCGCTTTGTCGAACTTATTTCCACGAAACCGGCAATGCGGTAGGCCGAACAATGAGCCTGAATAACCGGAAAAGGAGGTCTGCACGACCTCCTTTTCCGGTTATAGCGACAATTCTTATTACTTCTGGAACACGCGGACATAATCGACATACATCGACGCGCTGCCGGAGTTCAGGGCCGTAACACCGCCGATCTCGTGTATGCCCGGAAAATTACCGCCCACGGCCAGATTCAGCAACAGAAAATTATCCTTGCGGAAACAGTTGGTCCCACCCATATTGTCGAGTATCCTCATCTCGAAATAGGGCCTTGCGTCCGGATATGTCTCCAAGTCGATGTACATCCTGATGTAGTTCTCGTCCCAGATGCAGGTGTATGTGTGGTATTCGCTGTCCTGCAACGAGTAGCCGTATGTCACATGGTTGGCATGGCTTTGCCCCCAATGGCATGCACCGTTCAGATAGCGCTCCTGCGTGCCGCTGGCGATGCCGGTCGAGTTGCCCATCTCCAGAATGTCGGTCTCGCCGCATCTGGGCCAGCCTGTGGTCGGAAAGTCGTTACCCATCATCCAGAATGCAGGCCAAAGCCCGTTGCCGGTTTTCGGAAGGCGGACGGATGCCACCACATAGCCATACTTGAAATAGACCTTACCCATAGTGATGAGACGTGCCGAGGTGGCCGTGGAACCCGAATAGTTCTCTTTCCGGGCGGTTATGACGAGAGAGCCGTCCTCCACTTTCAGGTTTTCGGGGCGGGCTGTGTAGTATTGCAGCTCCCTATTCCCCCACCCTTCGGAGCCTGTGCCGGTTTCGGTTGTCCAATTCTCCGTGTTCAGGGTCGTGCCGTCGAACTCGTCGCTCCACAGCAGGCTGTAGCCATCGGGTACGAACATATCGGGATCAGGCCCCGGACCGGGAGTCGAAGCAATCTGGGTCAACGGAACCCTGAAGCGGTCGGAACCCGATTTGACGACTATCTCGGCTGTCCGCACGGATGTCGACGATGGATTTTTTCCGACGGTAAGAGCAACTGTCGAGGTTCCTTTCAATCCGCCCGTGGGCGAGAAGGTCGCCCACTCTTCGGAAGCATAGATGCCCCATTCGTCGTCGGACGTGACAGAAAGGGTCACCGTCTCCCCGTCACCCGAAACCGTTACCGGATTCGGAGAGACGGAGATATTGGCTGAACCTTCGGTGGACTTTCCGCTCGGAGAGCAGCAGGCCAGGATCGCAACGAGTAGAGATGTTGTAAGTTTCAAAACTTTATCCATTATTCGATGATTGAAAAGGAGGGGGTGTTTTGCGGGCACCCCCTCCCCTGCTCGATTGTTACGATACCCTCTTGAGGCGGTATCTCCATGCAATGCCACTGTCTGTCCAGGCAGCCGAGATCTCGATCTGGTTCTCCCACATTGCGGTGATGTAGTAGACTATGGTTCCGTCGAAAACGTTGTCGGAGGGGATATAGGAGAAATAGACGCTTGCCGGCAGGGTGAAACTCGGGAAGTCACCGCTTGCCGAGAAGGAGTAGGTCGATTCCTGAACAGCGGCCACGATGCGGAAGTCACCGGTTACTTCGTCTGCTTCGTAATAGGGGATATCCACTATCTCTCCTGTAAATGTCGTAACTCCCTTGTTCATATAGGTCTTCCCGTCCACGGGGTCGTACTTGTAGGCGTTGCCCGGCCCGAAGGTTATAACGTCGTCGTACAACGAAGCGTTCTCCTTTTCGTTGGGACCGGCATTCCACCATCCTGTGGGATTCGTTAGGGACTCGCCGCAGCCTATGTGGCCTGCGCTGCTCGATTCCCATGTCCACGAGCCGGCCAGCATTTCACCGAATTCGGCCGGTTCCAATGCCGTACCCGGATCGAAGGGTGGGGGCGGTTCGTCGCCGGTGTAGTTCTCCGGAACGAGAATGATCTGCCAGAACATACTCTGTGCGTCTATCCACCACGTCAACACGAGTTGGTCGGTTTCGAGCTTCGCGACGGTGTATCTGAAACTGCTTTCCAGTTGCGAGGGATGGGCGATGTAGGGCAGATTGATACCCTGGGGCAGAGTGAGGGTCATCGCATCCTCGTCGAAGGCGTATGTCGACTCCTTGCGCGTACCCTCCATGTCGTAATCGTCTGCGACATCGTTCATAGAGCCGTTGACAAAGGTGAGACCGTCGGGCCCCGGATCGTAAACATAGCTACCATCCTCGCCGAAGGTTACGCGGTCGTCGTAGAAGCCGGTGGTGGCTTTCTCTTCGGGCGCGGCGTTGTACCATTCGGTCGGGAACGCACCACCCAAAGCGAGGTGGGAGGGCAGCATCGAGCCGATCTTCCATGTCTTTGTATCGTTGCCGAAGAGCGGGCTTTTCTCGACCCTGACTTCGGGTTCGAGGATTATCTGCCAGAACATACTCTGCTCGTCTATCCACCACGACAACAGGAGTTTATTGTCATCGAGTTCCCCGACGGTGTATGTCCAACTGCTTGCGATTTGTACAGGGTGGGAAATGTAGGGCAGATTGATACCCTGGGGCAGGGTGAGGGTCATCGCATCCTCGTCGAAGGTGTATGTAGACTCCTTGCGCGTACCCTCCATATCGCCGTCATCGCCGCCGCCGAGGAGACTGCCGTTGACAAAGGTGAGGCCATCCGGCCCCGGATCGTAGATGTACTCGCCGTTCTGGGTGAAGGTTATGCGGTCGTCGTAGAAGCCGGTGGAGGCCTTCTCACCCGGCACGGCGTTATACCACTCCGTCGGATATGCACCGCCCAAAGCGAGGTGGGATGGCAACGTCGAGGCGATCTTCCACCTCTTCGTACCTGTTCCGAAGAGCGGATGGGAAGGTACGACATAGTCGTTCTCGACGATAAATTCTTTTGTGACCGAGGCATCTGACACGCCGTGGCGGTTTAAAGCCTTTACCTCTACTGAGTAGGTTCCGGCGTTGCGGTAACGGCGTTGGAGGTTGTTATCAGTTACGACATCAGACTCGGAAAATATCCACATCGGGATCATGCCCGGGTTGTTCAACGTGAAAGTGACATAGTTGGTGGTTTGATCCACAGAGATCGTGACATCGAGTTCACTCGCGTTGGGAATTGCCTCTCCGTCGAGTCCGGCTACTATGTCGGGCATACACGACATGGTCGTCAGACCTGCCACAATGGCCCATAATGAAATTATTATTTTTTTCATGGCTGTAAATGATCTAATAGTTGTTTTGTGTGAGCGTACCATTGGCGGCATCTATCTCGCTTTGGGGTATGGGCAGGTACTTTTTGCTCGGCGTCCACGAATTGGTGCGGTAGCCGCCAAGATCTTTTTCGGGAGTGAGTACGGTGGCAGCCTTTCCGCTGCGCACCAGATCCCAGTAGCGTTTGCCCTCGCCCATGAATTCGAGATGGCGTTCGTCGATGATGTTGTCGACAGTGGCTGGGATCGCGCCCAAACCGGCACGGGTGCGGACACGGGTCAGATAGGTGTCCGCGCTGCCTCTGCCCGCAGCTCCGAGGGCAATGAGTTCGGCGGCATTGAGCAACGTTTCGGAGAAACGGTAGATGCGCAGATTGTTGTTGTGAGCCATAACTATGTCGCCGGTAAAGCCTTCGGTACCGCCATCGCGCGGCAAATACTTGGCCATGAAGTAGCCCGTGTCGTGACGTCTCGCCTCGTAGGTCGCACCTTCGGCGGCAGGAGAGTACACCGAAACATCCTTGCGCAGATCATTCGCGGCAAACAACTCGCCCGCGCTTTTAGTCAAAGGTCCCGATCCGTAGCACTCTGTTCCATTAGCGAATTTGGTACTGCCTTGCAGACCGCGGACACCGATCGTGGTGGGATAGATGGTGCCGCCGACATTCTTGCGACCACTCCAACTACGGTACTGCCCGACGCTGAAATAGTTGATCTCGAAGATCGACTCCGCACTCCATTCACCCGCCTGTTCAAAGACCAGCGAATAGTCTATCAGGTCGTACTCACCACTGTCTATTATGTCTTCCATATAATCCAAAGCCGTGCCGTAACGCGACTCGTCCTTTTGATACATCACGATCTCGGCATACAGCATGGCAGCCATAGCCCAAGTGACACGTCCGGAAAGAGCGCTGTCAGTGACTTTCATGGGAAGGCCTCCGTTTTCGAGAGCATCGGTCAAAGCGGCGATCATCTTCTCATAGATCACATCGGGAGCCGACTGCTCCTGGATGAAAGGCATTTCGAGATTGACTTCATAATAGGGAACATTGCCCCACACCTTCCACAGAATGTTGTAATAGAAAGTACGCAGAACGGCGGCTTCGGCCAGGAACAGAGCCTTTGTCGTGTCCGAAATATCCTTTACACCGGGCATATACTTTGCTACGGTGTTGGCGGCGTTGACCCCTTCGTAAGCCACTGCCCACATACCGTCGTAAGTGGTTGTCGGCAACGAAACGTAGTTGAAAGAGTATTGAAGGTGGGGCTGGTCGTCTTTTGTCGTTTCTCCGCCCGGGTAAACATCGTCACCCATTACGTCGAATGCGAAAAACAATGGGCACATAGTGTTTGTGACACCTCGTCCTTCTTCGGTGAGATCGAAATAGTGCATCGGAGCGTAGGCCGCAACGAGTGCTTCGTAGATGCGCGCCTCGGAATCGAAATAACTGTCAATCAAAAGACTGTCGTGTGATTCGGTCGCCAGCCAATCCTCGGTACACGAACTGGTTACTGCCAGAAGAGCAAGAGCCGATATGATAAATTTTGTCTTCATTATCCTATGTTTTTATCTGTTGCAATTAGAAATTAAGATTTACGCCGAAATAGAACGTGCGCGCCTGAGGATAGACTCCCCTGTCGACACCGAGCGAAGTACCGCCGGATGCAATTTCGGGATCGAAGCCGTCGTACTTGGTGAAAGTCAAAAGGTTGGATGCCGAGACATAGATGCGCAGGCGGCTGATGAAAGCCTTGGAAGTCCACGTTATAGGCAAAGTGTAACCCAAAGTGACGTTTTTGAGGCGCAGGTAACTGCCGTCCTTGATGTAGAGATCGGACGATAACCAGTTGGTGGAGGTTCCGCTGAATGAAAATCTCGGGAGTTTGTCAGACGAGCCTTCACCTGTCCATCTGTCGAGCATATAACGGGGCATATTACCCGAAGCGAAGGCTCCGTGGCGGTATGTTCCATCGAACACATCGGCTCCGGCGACACCCTGCCAGATCATGTTGAAGTCGATACCTTTCCACTCGAAGCCGACGTTGAAGCCGTACATCCAGTCGGGAGTACCTTTTCCGATCTTCGTGCGGTCGTTATCGTCTATTTTGCCGTCTTTGTTGATGTCCACGAATCTCACATCGCCCGGAACAACATTGGGCTGAGGATAATTCCACATGAGATTCCCGTCATCGTCAACCTCCTGTTGATTGGTGTCAGGATTCATAATGGGAGTTTTACCATTCTCGTTGAAACTGTCGATCTCTGCCTGGTTCTGGAAAATACCGGCGGTTTTCAGACCGAAGAAATAGGGAAACGGCTGGCCGTTCTGGGCACGTGTAATGAGCCCGGCCGTGCCGAAATTATCTAACGGCAGAATACCCGTGGCGTTACCCAGATTGACAACGTTGTTTTTCAGATAAGTAGCGTTGGCACCGACATAGAAGTTGAATTCACCGGCGCGCAGACGGTAGTTGGCTTCGATTTCGAAACCGCTGTTGTCCATCTTGCCCACATTACCGAAAGGTTCGGCCGTACCCACGTAAGTATTGATGGGTATGCGGATAATCATACCGTTGGTGCGTTTTTTATAGTAGTCGACGGTGACGTTGAGCGAACCGCTGAGGAAACCAAGATCGAGACCGATGTCGGTCTGCTCGCTCGCCTCCCATTTGAGGTTGGGGTTGGGCGTGCCCGAAGCCTTCGTGCCGATGATTATAGATTCGTTACCCACAGCCCCGCTACCGAAAACGTGGTTGCCGCCGGAGGTCAGCACGGTGTAGGCAAATGCGCCCAGGCTCTGGTCGTTGCCGTTCTGCCCCCACGACGCGCGGAGTTTAAAAGCCGACAGCCACTGTGCGCGACCCTCCATAAAGTGCTCGTTGCGGATGTTCCAGCCCACCGAAACCGAGGGAAATGTTGCAAAACGTTTGTTGGCACCGAACCGGGAAGAACCGTCGCTACGGATGGTCGCCTGGATCATGTAACGGTCGTCGTAACTGTATGAAGCCCGTGCAAAGAGCGAGGCAAGTCGGTAATCCGCCCATGGACCACCCGAAGCGGTTTGCTTCCCGTCGGTACTTGAACCCGTGGCGAAGTTCAGGTTGGCCCTGTCGGGATCTTCGGCCTTCAAATCCTCCCTGCCGCCGCGAAGTTCGCTTCCGGTGGTTTCCAGAGCAGACTGACCGAGAAGCACGCTTACGCTATGTTTGTCGGCGAAGACCTTGTCGTAAGAGAGGACGTTCTCGACCTGCCATGTCAAAGACTTACCCATCATCGAGGAGACAGAAGAGTGATCCTGGCTGCGACCGCTGCTGGCGCTGAGGAAAAAATTGGGGACTCATGTCGCGGTCGGCGCGGATGTCATAACCGGTTTCCCGAACGAAACCGATGCGGATTTTAAATCGTTGCTGCGGTTTGTAAAACAGGCTCGCATCACACACTTGCACACGTTCGTTTATTCGGCAAGACCGGATACTTTTGCGGGTGAAAAAATGGACGATAATGTGTCGAAAAATATTGCGAAAGAACGCGCAAGAATTTTACGAAAAGCAGCGGACAAAAACATGATGCACTTGTTGCGGATATCTGAACGCAAATACAAGTATGTGTTGCTGGAGAGCACCGGAAAATCCGGGTATACAGAGAATTATATAAAATGCAATGTCGATGTTTCGGATAGAGTTTCCGGCGCAATTTCGGATGAGGTTTTCGACGGGAAAAATACGTTGCGAGAGAATGATATCGCACGCGTGATCGTGTCGAAAAAAAGACGGCGCATTGCCGGAGATTCCGAGCTTAATTCGGTTGCAATT
>QMCE01001559.1_pt1 | contig 12563 bp, 8 predicted proteins | sample 1821851 | NCBI WGS metagenome assembly QMCE01 (sample SAMN09453174, study PRJNA476694) | Termite gut metagenome, whole genome shotgun sequencing project. | isolation source: worker | host: Odontotermes sp. | place: South Africa:Pretoria | collected 2016-01-28 | reverse complement strand
ACCACATCGACGCGGACGTCGCGCACGCGGTCTGGCAGTTCGTCACCGCCACCGGCGACGACATGTTCCTCGCGGACCGGGGGGTCGACATCTTGGTGGAGACGGCCCGCCTGTGGGCCAGCCTCGGCGACTGGTCGCAGCGTTCGGGGACGTGGGCTTTCCACATTGATGAGGTGACCGGGCCGGACGAGTACACGGCGCTCGTCGACGACAACGCCTACACCAACGTGATGGCGGCCAAGAACCTGCGCCACGCCGCGGACGCGCTCGCCCAACTGGCGTCGACCGACCCCGCCGCCCACCAGCGGGCGATCCGGCGGCTCCGCGTCGATGCCGGCGAACCCGACCGCTGGCGCGCGATGGCCGACGGCATGTTCGTGCCGCACGACGAGGCGGCTGGGGTGACGCCGCAGGACTCGGCGTTCCTGACGCATCAGGTGTGGGACCTCGCCGCGACCCCAGCCGATCATTTCCCGCTCCTGCTCCATTACCATCCGCTGGTGCTGTACCGCTTCCAGGTGCTCAAGCAGGCCGACGTCGTCATGGCGATGGTGCTCGCGCCGGAGGCGTTCCCCGCCGCCCTCAAACGGGCCAACTTCGATTACTACGAGCCCCTCACGACCGGTGATTCCAGCTTGTCCGCCGTGGCGCAGGCGATCATCGCTGCAGAGGTCGGGCACGGCTCGCGCGCGCTCGACCACGTCGCGAGGGCCGCGGCGGTCGACCGCCTGGACAGCCACGGCAACACGCGTGACGGCGTGCACGTCGCGTCGGCCGGCGGCCTGTGGAACGCCGTGGTCTTCGGCTTCGGCGGCCTGCGGGACACCGCCGGCTCGCTGTCGTTCGAGCCGCGTCTGCCCGACGGCTGGGACAGCCTGTCGTTCGCGTTGGCGTGGAGGGGCAGCCGGCTGCTGGTGCGGTTGACGCCCGGCGTCGCCGAGTTCGTGCTGCGTCAGGGAGATCCCGTGACCGTGCGGGTCTGCGGGCAGCAGGTGTTGGTGGACGGAACGGTCCGGGTGCCGGTGGCAGCCGGAGACAAAGGAAAGGAACTCGTGTGAGCACGGGAATGGCGCATATGGCATGCGAGGCGGGTGCCCCGTGGTGGGCGGACGCTGTTTTCTATCAGGTGTACCCGCGCTCGTTCGCGGATTCGGACGGCGACGGTGTCGGCGATCTGCCCGGCATCACGGCGCGTCTCGACCATATCCGCGACTTGGGGGTCGACGCGGTGTGGCTGAGCCCGTTCTACCCGTCGCCGCAGGCGGACGCCGGCTACGACGTTTCGAATTACCGCGACGTCGACCGGGTGTTCGGGACGCTCGATGACTTCGACGCCTTGCTGGCGCGGGCGCACGGGCTCGGGCTGCGGGTGGTCGTCGATCTCGTCCCCAACCACACGTCGGACGAGCATCGCTGGTTCGCGGCCGCGCTCGCCGCCGCACCAGGCAGCCCCGAGCGGGCGCGCTACATGTTCCGTGACGGCCGCGGCGAGAACGGCGACGAGCCGCCGAACAACTGGCTCAGCAAGTTCGGCGGCTCCGCCTGGACGCGGGTGACAGAGCCCGACGGCCGTCCGGGGCAGTGGTACCTGCATCTGTTCGACACCAAGCAGCCGGATCTGAACTGGAGCAACGACGAGGTGCGGCAGCTCTTTCGCGGCACCCTGCGTTTCTGGCTGGATCGTGGCGTGGACGGTTTTCGCGTGGACGTCGCCCACGGGCTCGTCAAAGACCCGGCGTTGCCCGATTTCCACAACGACGGGGCCGGGACGCACCGGTTGGAAGACCTCGACCACGGCATCACCGGGGCGAGCGACTTCGGCCCGATGTGGGACCAGCCCGGCGTGCACGAGATCTATCGCTCCTGGCACGAGGTGCTCGCGGGCTATCCCGGTGACCGCGTGCTCGTCGCCGAGGCGTGGGTGGAACCGCCGGCGAACATGGCGGCCTACGTCCGGCCCGACGAGATGAGCCAGGCCTTCAACTTCCCCTACCTGCGGGCGCACTGGACGCCGGCCTCGCTGCGCGGTGTGATCGATCGCAGCTACGCGGCTTTCGACGCGGTGGGCGCGCCCTGCACCTGGGTGTTGTCCAACCATGACGTCGTGCGGCACGCGTCTCGCCTCGGCTACCCGACGGGCAGCGAGCCGTGGGACGGGGTCGGCCCCGACGACCCGCAGCCCGACCGGGCGCTCGGCCTGCGCCGGGCGCGCGCGGCCACCTTGCTGATGCTCGCCCTGCCCGGCAGCTCCTACCTCTTCCAAGGCGAGGAACTCGGCCTGCCCGAGCACACGACGCTGCCAGCCGACGTCCGGCAAGACCCGACGTGGCGTCGGACGGAGCATACGGTCGTCGGACGGGACGGCTGTCGCGTGCCGCTGCCGTGGCGCGCCGCCGAGCCGGCTTTCGGCTTTTCGCCGACGGGCGCCGCCTGGTTGCCGCAGCCGGACGACTGGGCGTCCTACGCGGTGGACGCCCAACTGGCGGATGACGACTCGACGCTGCACCTCTACAAGGCCGCTCTGCGTCTGCGCCGCGAACGGGCGTTGGGCAGGGGTGGGTTCGCCTGGGAGGCCAGCGGCGACCCGGCGCAGGTGCTCGCCTTCCGCAACGGGACCACGGTGGTCGTCACCAACTTCGGTCCCGGCGACGTCGACCTGCCCGCTGGCGACGTGCTGCTCGCCAGCGGTCCTCTCCCCGGCGCTCGGCTGCTCGGCCCCGACCAGACCGTCTGGCTCGGCGTGAGCGACATCTGAGGCTGGCTTGGCTGCCCGGGCGGTGGGGCCGAGCAGCCATACCTTCTATTTCCATTGCCACGAAACTCCACTGCCACGAAACAACACTGACATCGAAAAGGAACTCAGCATGAGCGACTCGTCTGCTCCCTGGTGGCGCCAAGCCGTCGTGTACCAGATCTATCCCCGCTCGTTCGCCGACTCGAACGGCGACGGCATCGGCGACCTGCGCGGCATCCTCTCGCGCATCGACTACCTGAAGTCGCTGGGCGTGGACGCCGTGTGGCTGAGCCCGTTCTACCCGTCGGCGCTGGCCGACGGCGGCTACGACGTGGACGACTACCGCGACGTCGACCCGAAGATCGGCACGCTCGACGATTTCGACGACCTGGTCGCCGCGTTGCACGCCGCCGGCATCAGGCTCTACATCGACATCGTGCCCAACCACTCGTCCAACCGGCACGTCTGGTTCCAGCAGGCCCTGGCCGCGGCGCCCGGCTCACCCGAGCGTGACCGCTACATCTTCCGCCAGGGCGCCGGCCCCGACCATGCCGCGCCGCCCAACGACTGGATCGCCGCCTTCGGCGGCAGCGTGTGGGAGCCGGTCGGCGACGGCTGGTTCTACTTCCACCTGTTCGCGCCCGAGCAGCCCGACTGGAACTGGGACAACCCCGAGGTGCGGGAGGAGTTCCTCACCACCTTGCGTTTCTGGTCAGACCGGGGCGTGGACGGCTTCCGCGTCGACGTCGCGTTCGGCCTGGCCAAGGACCTGTCCGAGCCCTTCCTCACCCAGGAGCAGGTGAAGGCCATGCTGCCCGGGGCGAACCATCCGTACTTCGACCGTGACGGCGTGGATGAGATCTATCGCGGCTGGCGCGAGGTGTTCAACTCCTACGACCCGCCGCGGGTCGCCGTCGCCGAGCTGTGGCGCGAATACTCGTCACGCAAGGCGCGCTACGCGACGATGGAGTCGTTGGGGCAGGCCTTCTTTTTCGACATCATGTTCGCCGGTTTCGACGCGGGCCGGGTGCGCAAGGTGGTGGAGGATGTGCTCGGCTGGGCCGCGGAGTCGGGTTCCTCGTCGACCTGGGTGCTGTCGAACCACGACATCGTGCGGCACGCCAGCCGACTGGGTCTGCCAGACCCGGAGCCGCACGACGCCGAAGCCGTGGTCGACGATTGTCGTCGTTGGCTGTTGTCCCGTGGCGCCGAGCCCGTCGAGGATGTCGCCGGTGGCCTCCGGCGCGCCCGGGCGTTGACGATGCTGCTGTTGGCGCTCCCGGGCTCCACCTACCTCTACCAAGGGGAGGAGCTGGGCCTGCGCGAGGTCGCCGATTTGCCCGATTCGGCCCGGCAGGATCCGACGTTCTTCCTCAACACCGGCTACGACGTCGGGCGCGACGGTTGCCGCGTGCCGCTGCCATGGACGAGCGACGGCCCGTCGTTCGGCTTCGGGACGGGGCCGGCGCATCTGCCGCAGCCGGCCTGGTTCGCCGATTACTCCGTTCAAGGTCAAGAGACCGATCCGGCGTCGACGCTCAATCTCTACCGGGCGGCGCTTCGCCTGCGCCGTGGGCTTGAGGGGCCAGAGGAGTTGGAGTGGCTCGACGCGCCGACCGGCGTGCTGCGCTTCGCCCGTCCGGGCGGCTGGCACTGCGTCACCAACTTCACTGGCCGCCCGGTGGAGATGCCGGACGGCCAGGTGTTGGTGGCGAGCGGCCCGCTCAGCGACGGGAGCCTGCCGGGCGAAACGACTGTGTGGCTGCGAACTGAGGACGCCCGTTGACGACTAGAACAAGCCTGTGACCAAGGTCGTCTTCTGGTAGAGGTGGCTGGTGCAGGTCTGTGGGTTCGTTGTCTTCCAGACCTGCTTGGCTATCTCCGACATGCCCCGGAACGTGTTGTGGAGGACGATCGGGACGTCGGTGAGCCCACGCTCTTTGAGCTCCATCAGCTTGGAGCGCCACTGCCGCATCCGGTATTCGTCGTTGTCGGTGGCCCAGATGCCGAGGACGTTGTGGTGGCCCGTCTTCGAGAAGGCGACGGTCATGAGGAAGGTCTTGTTCACGGCGCTGTGGCGCCGGTGAAGCACGTCGACGAAGATCGCCGGGTAGGTGTTGTGGAGACGGCTGTTCCGCCAATAGGTGATCTCGTCGGCGAGCTTGTCGCGGAAAGCCTTGACGAGTTCTTCGCTGACGTCGACGTTGTAGGCCTCGGAGATGCAGGCCGCTGCTTCGCCCGCGCTCAGGCCGTGCGCCATGAGCGGCAGGACGAGGTCCTGCGTGTTGTCCAGTTGCCGTAGCCGCTTCCGGATGATCTGGGGCTGGAACGTCCCCTTGCGGTCGCGTGGCATGCGCAGGACGAGGTGTCCGACGTCGGTCTCAAGGGGTTTGAGCCGGTAGCCGTTTCTTTCGTTGTCGTTCGCTTTCGCCACGTGGCGGCCACGCCGGTAGCCTAGGTGCAGATCCATTTCGGAGTCGAGCAGGGTGTTGAGCACTGTTTCGGTCAGCCGTCCCCATGCCCCTTGTGGTGACATGAGGATGTCTCTCTGCATGTGTGTCCATGCGATGAGTCGTCGGACGGAAGCCGACGTGGCTTGGTCGCCCACGGCGATGCGTGGTCGCATCAACGTAGACGTCGTCTGGGGTGTCATGTGTCGCTCCTTGAGGCTGTCGTGAGGCGGCTTCATCGTGTGCGGCCGGACTCTCGTTAAGTCGTTTGGTGTGATGGTGGCATTCCGGTTGAGTGCCATGACCATGGTGAGGTGGGGAAATATCGATAAGGGTGGGGTTTGGCGAAACTACGCGGGTTTCAAATCCTCTTTGCGTACCAACGGCGCTTGTCACGTCCCGCCTTGGCTTTCACTACGTGGGGGACAGGTGGTGCGCGTTCGCCGGTTACGTCGTCTCTTGTTCCGGTGTTTTCCCACGGCTACACACGATTAGGCTTGACGCTCGTGAGTGAGGATGAGGGACTAGAAATCAACCACAGCCGTATCGTCGCACAGTTGCAGAGCCGGTGGCCGGAGAACCGGGTCGCGCCGGGGCTCGGACGCATCCAGGCCTTGTGCGACTTGCTCGGCTCACCCCAGAACGCCTACCCGGTCATCCAGATCGCGGGCACGAACGGCAAGGGCAGCACGGCGATCATGGTCGAGTCGCTGCTGCGCGCCCTCGGCCTGCGCGTCGGGCGCTTCTCGTCGCCGCATCTCGAAGACATCACCGAACGCATCGCCATCGACGGGCAGCCGATCGCGAAGGACGTGTTCGACGAGCTGGTCGAGGACGTGGCGCCGCTGATCGCGCTGGTCGACGCGCAGGCGATCGACGGCGTGCCGATGAGCTTTTTCGAGGTCATGACGGGGCTGGCCTATGAGGCGTTCGCGCAGGCGCCCGTCGATGTCGCCGTCATCGAAGTCGGGCTCGGCGGCACCTGGGACTCGACCAACGTGGTCGACGCGGACATCGCGGTGGTCTGCCCCGTCGACTACGACCACATGCACATTCTTGGCAACACCATCGAGGAGATCGCTGCTCAAAAGGCCGGCATCATCAAGGAGGGGTCCGTCGCTGTGCTCGCCGGCCAGCGCCCCGAGGCGGCGGCAGTCCTGCTCGCCCGTTGCGCCGGCGTCGGCGCGAAAGCTGTGCTGGAAGGCGTCGACTTCGGTCTGCTTAACCGCGACCTCGCTGTCGGTGGGCAAGTCATCCGCCTGAACACCGGTGAGGGGCCAGTCGACGACCTGTTCCTGCCGCTCTTCGGCGAGCACATGGCGCATAACGCGGCACTCGCCGTCGCCGCCGTGGAGGCCTTCCTGGGCGGCCACACGCCCACGCCGGAGGTCATCGCCGAGGGCTTGGGCCTGGTCGTCGCGCCGGCGCGGCTCGAGGTCGTGCGGAGTTCGCCCACGATCGTGCTTGACACCTGTCACAACCCTCACGGCGCCCGTGCGACCATGGGTGCCGTGGTCGAGGCTTTCGCCTTCGCCCCGCTCATCGGCGTGGTCGCGATGATGGCCGACAAGGACGTGGACGGCGTGCTGCGCGTCTTCGCGGCTGAGATGTCGACGATCGTGGTGACGGCCCCGTTGGCCAACCCGCGGGCGATGACGCCGGAAGAGTTGGGCGTCCACGCCGCCGAGATTTTTGGCGCCGACCGGGTCGTCGTGAGCCCGACGCTCACGGATGCCATCGAACGGGCCGTCGAGATCGCCGACGGGGCGGGGCCGGGCGCCGGCATCCTGATGGCGGGTTCCGTCGCGGCCATCGGCCAGGCCCGTGAGCTGCTCGTCACCGAGCGAGACGGCCAGGAGGACGAACACGGCGACAAGGGTGCCCGGCAGGCGTGAGCCGGTCCATCTCACGCCATGACGCACAGGCTGGCGACAGCGTCGCGACATGTTCTTGGTCGGAGGGTCCCGCTAAGCTACCGGCCATGACCGACACATCCCGCACACTTGTCCTGCTGAAACCCGATGCTGTCCGCCGTGGCTTGGCGGGGCGCATTCTCGCGCGCTTCGAGGACAGGGGGCTGTCGTTGGCAGCGATGGAGTTGCGTCACATCGATCAGGCCATGGCCGACCGTCACTATGCCGACCACGTCGCCGAAGACTGGTACCCGGGTTTGCGTGACTACATCACGGGCGGGCCGCTTGTCGCGTTAGTCCTCGAAGGGCCGTCGGCGGTGGGCGTCGTGCGGTCGATGATCGGCGCGACCAACGCCATCCAGGCCCAGCCCGGCACGATCCGGGGCGATCTGGCTTTGTCGAACCGCGAGAATCTGGTGCACGCGTCCGATAGCGACGAGTCCGCTGCGAGGGAGATCGGCCTGTGGTTCCCGAACCTGGCCTGACGCCGCCTCAAGGGCAGCCTCAACCGCCGCAGCCCCCGTCACCGTGGCCTGTTCCGCCGCCAGTCCCCAACTGCGGGCAGGATCGTGCGTCGACTGGGCAGGCTCAACCACCCTGGCCGGCGCCCCCGCCGGCCCAACCGGCGTGGCCGGTCCCGCCGCAGGCGCCACCATCGTGGCCGGCCCAGCCGCCGGCGTGGGCTTGGCGGCCGGGGCCTTACCCAGGTCCCTATCCCTACCCGGGCATGCCGACGCCGATGACGCCGCCACCGCCGCCGAAACCGTCCGTCCTGCCGGTGTCGCCGAAGGCGTTCCACGAGTTCTATCGTGCACCCGCCTTCCGCTGGTGGAAGCCGCTGGTGGCGGTCGTCACAGTTGCCCTGGCGTGGGTCGTGTTGTCGATCGTGCTCGTCCTCCCGTTCCTCTTCGCCGACCTGAGCACGGGCGCGTTGACGTTCGACGAGCTGGCGTCGGGGAAGATGCCTGCCACGCCGTTGTTCTTCCTGGCCAACAACCTGACGATCATCGCCTTCATCCCACTGGCGATCCTCGCGCACCGCATCGTCTTCCGGCAGCCGGTCGGCTACCTCTGCTCAATTGAGGGGAGGCTGCGCTGGCGGCTGCTCGGGCGTTTTCTGCTCGCGGTGCTGCCGGTGTTCGTCGTCATGCTGCTCGTCGGCTTCGTCGTGGATGGCTGGCCGGTCCTGACGTGGGACGCGCACAGCCTGCCGATGATCCTCATCGTCCTGCTCACCACGCCGCTGCAGTGCGCCGGCGAGGAGTTCGCCATGCGCGGCTTGCTGCCGCGGGCGGTCGGTTCTTACTTCGGCAACCGGGCCGTGGGCTGGGTGGCGGCAACCGTCGTCTCCTCGATCGTGTTCATGTTCCTGCACGGCGCCGGCGACCCCTGGCTCAACGTGTTCTACCTGTCTTTTGCCGTGGTCTCGTCAGTGCTCGTGTGGCGCACGGGCGGTTTGGAGGCATCCATCGCCATGCACGTCGTCAACAACATGATCGGGCTGTTGTTCCTCCCCTTCCAGGACATGTCCGGGCTGTTCGACCGTGAAGCGGGCGTCGGGTCGCCGGCGGACCTGATCCAGGTGGTGTTCTTGCTGGCCGCCGCCGCCATGGTCTGGTGGCAGGCGCGCCGGGTGAAGCTGATGTCCGAATCGACGCCGGGCGTGCCGCCGCGCCGGGCCATGGCCGGTGGGGTCGCCTGATGAGTGCAGCCGTGCCGTCTTCTTTGTTCAGCCGCCTGGAGCCGCTGCTCGCGCGGGTCAGCAAGCCGGTGACGTACGTTGGCGGCGAGGTCAACCAGGTGTCGAAGCCATTCGGCTCGGTGGAGGTCCGCTGGGCGCTGGCCTATCCGGACGCGTACGAGGTGGGGCAGCCCAACCAGGGGCTCGCTATCCTGTACGAGCTGCTCAACGAGCAGGACTGGATGCTCGCCGAGCGCACGTTCACCATCTGGCCGGATCTCGCGGCCCTGATGCGCGAACGCCAGGTGCCGCAATTCACGTGGGAGAACCACCTGCCCGTGCGCGCGTTCGACCTGCTCGGCGTGAGCATGGCGACCGAGCTGGGTTTCACGAACCTGTTGGAGATGCTCGATCTGGCGGGCATTCCGCTGCACGCCGCCGACCGCGGCCCGGACGACCCGTTCGTCGTCATCGGCGGCCATGCGGCGTTCAATCCCGAGCCCATCGCGGACTTCGTCGACGCCGTCGTCCTCGGCGACGGCGAGGAGCCGGCGCTGGCGATCTCGGCAGCCGTGCGCGCGTGGAAGGCAGCGGGCCGCCCGGCGGGCCGCGAGGGCCTGTTGCTGGAACTGGCTCGTGCGGGGACGGCCTACGTGCCGGCTTTCTACGACGTCGCTTATCGTGCGGATGGCGCCATCGACGCGGTGAGCCCCAACCGTGACGGGGTCCCGGAGCGTTGCCAGAAACACGTGTTGGAAGATCTGGACCGCTGGCCGTACCCCGTGCGCCCCGTCGTCCCGCTGGCCGAGGCCGTCCACGAACGCTATTCGGTCGAGATCTTCCGTGGTTGCACCCGGGGGTGCCGGTTCTGTCAGGCGGGTATGGCCACGCGCCCCGTCCGTGAACGGTCGCTCGCGGCCGTCGAGACCATGGTGGAGCGAGGGCTCGCCGCGACGGGCATGGACGAGGTCGGCCTGCTCAGCCTGTCGAGCGCCGATCACACCCAGATCGGCGAGATCGCTCACCAGTTGGCTGACCGCTATGCGGGCGCCAACGTGTCGTTGTCGCTGCCCAGCACCAGGGTGGACGCGTTCAACGTCGATCTGGCCCACGAGCTGATGCGCGGCGGCCGCCGGACGGGACTCACCTTCGCCCCCGAGGGTGGGTCGGAACGCATGCGCCGGATCATCAACAAAGGCGTGAGCGAGGACGATCTGCTGACCACCGTTCGGACGGCCTTCGAGCGGGGCTGGCGCAGCGTCAAGCTTTATTTCATGTGCGGTTTGCCGTTCGAGCGGGACGAAGACGTGCTGGCCATCGGCGAGCTGGCGAAAAAGGTGATTGACGCGGGGCGCGAGGTGACCGGCATGCGCGACATCCATTGCACCATCAGCGTGGGCGCGTTCGTGCCGAAGGCCCACACGCCCTTCCAGTGGGCGGCACAGGCGGATGCCGAGACGGTCGACCGGCGTCTGCACGACCTGCGCGAATCCATTCGGGACGATCGGAGTTATCGGCGTTTCATCACGATGCGGTGGGCCGACGGGAAGCCTGGCCAGATCGAAGGCCTGCTCAGTCGGGGCGATCGCCGCGTGGGTGCGGTCGTCGAAGAGGTCTGGCGGCGGGGCGGCCGTTTCGACGGCTGGAGCGAGTTTTTCTCGTACGACCGCTGGGTCGCCGCCGCGGCGGACGTGTTGCCACGGTACGGCGTGGACCTCGCCTGGCACACCACGCGCGAGCGGAAGTTTGACGAGATGCTGCCATGGGAGCACCTGGCGGTCGGTCCCGATCTCGAGTGGTTGTGGCAAGACTGGGAAGACGCGCGCGCCGGCGACGAGGTGTCTGACTGCCGCTGGTCCGGCTGCTATGACTGTGGCGTGTGCACCCGGCTCGGCGTCGAGACCCAGATCGGGCCGACACTCGGCGGGGGTGTGTCATGAGCCGGCAGCCTCCGGCGCAGCAGCCGCCTCCCGTCCAGCGCTTGCGGCTGCGCTACGCCAAACGCGGCCGGGCGCGGTTCGCGTCCCATCGTGATTTCTCTCGCGCGTTCGAGCGGACGTTGCGGCGGGCCGACGTCCCGATGGCCTTCTCGTCGGGCTTCTCCCCGCACCCGCGCATCTCGTACGTCAACGCCGCTCCCACGGGAGCGGCCAGCGAGGCCGAATACCTGGAGATCGGGCTGGCCGAACGCCGCGCTCCGGACGACCTGCGTGATCGGCTCAACGCCGCTCTGCCCGATGGTTTCGTGATCGTGGCCGTCGTCGAAGCCGCTGGCGCGCCCTTGCCGGCGATGTTGACGCACTCGCAGTGGCTCATGAGCCTGCCCGGTGTCGGGCGAGACGATCTCGCCGCAGGGGTCGAGGCGTTCGCTGGAGCGGTGACGGTGCCGGTCGAGCGGATGACAAAGAACGGCGCGAGAACGCTCGATGTGCGAGGGGCGGTCGTCAGCCTCGGCGTCGGTGAGACGGGGTGTCTCGATCTCGTGTCCGTCATGGGCGTGCCCCTCGTCCGTCCCGGCGACGTGGCACAGGGGTTGGCAGCGCTGTGGCCCGCGTGCGCGCCCTCGGACCCCGGCGTCTTCACTCGGCTCGCTCAAGGGCCGCTGCGCGACGGGCTGGTGGAGAACCCGTTCTGACGTCGCGCTGAGACCGGGCCGCTGCCCGACGGGGCGGCCGCGTCGTCTCACGAAAATGTGCGGAACTCGGTATGTCACAGTTTGATAACGACAGCCTTTGTGGAATACTCATCTCAGGTCCGGGTGATCCCGGGCTTCGGGCATTGATCGACGAAGTGACAGTTCGCTTGAGCATTCCGGCCATACCGCGACGAGATTCGACCGCGGGGGCTGCTATGGATGTCCGCCAGAGAAGCTTGGTCATCGGCAGCGGCGCTGACGATGACATGGTGGTGGCTTTGTGCTGCCGTAAAGGAGCGTGCATATGCCCGGTTCCGATGAATCACCCGTTGATGTGGTGAATGATTCCCCAACTCCGCCGCGACGGAGGCGTGCCGTGAACAGGCCCGCCGGCCCGCCGGATCCGGTGGTGGAGACCCCGCCTGCGGCTGCGCCGGCGGCGAAGGAACCTGTGAGACGTACCCGCCGGAAGACGGCCACCGCTGCCGTGCCGGCGGAGGAAGGCGCGGCGACTACCCCCGCCGAAGCCGAACCGCCTGCGGCGAAGCCAACCCGTTCCCGGCGGTCGACAGCCGCTCAAGCGGCACCGGAAGTGGCCGCGGCTGACGCGGCGGAACAGCCCAAACCGGCGGCGCGCAAGCGCCGCACCACGACCACGAAGGCTGCGCCCGCAGCAGCCAAGGCCGACGAGGCCGCCGAGCATGACGTGGCGGGGTCTGAGGCCGCGCCTCAGAACGAGGCCGCGGAGCCCGCGCCTAAGGCGGCGCCACGCCGTCGCACGCGGACGACCGCGCCCAAGGCCGCTGCCGCCGTTCCGGCGGAGGAGCCGTCTCCCGACACGGCCGCCGCCGAGGCCGACGGGCCCGGGGAAGCCCGCGACAGCGGACGTCCGCCGGCTCGCAGCGCGTCCCGCTCACGCCGTAAGGCGCCGGTGGAGGCCTTCGGCTTGGTCGCCGATTCGACGGAGGAGGCGCTTGATTCGCTGGCCGCCGCGATCGGCGGTGAGTATGTGGAGCCGTCAGGTTCGTCGGACGGTGAGGCCGCCGAGGACGCTGAGACGCCTGAGGGCGAAGCGCGTCGCCGTCGTCGCCGTCGGGGCGGCCGTCGTCGCCACAAGTCGGGCGAGACGGCTTCCGCTGATCCCGAAGAC
>QMCE01001558.1_pt1 | contig 12573 bp, 14 predicted proteins | sample 1821851 | NCBI WGS metagenome assembly QMCE01 (sample SAMN09453174, study PRJNA476694) | Termite gut metagenome, whole genome shotgun sequencing project. | isolation source: worker | host: Odontotermes sp. | place: South Africa:Pretoria | collected 2016-01-28 | reverse complement strand
CTGATACTGGGTAAGGGCATATACGCCCACACCGGCGGCGGTGAGGGCCGCGCCCCAGGGGCCGCCGAACATTCCCAAAAGGCCTCGGCCCAAGCCTTTAAGCCCGGCCATGGCCGCGCCGGTCTTGGCATAAGAGGCGGTCAAGGCCGCTTGCGAAGCCGCAACCTTTTTGGTGGATAGCTCAAGACCGTTTTGGGCCACAACAAGTTGACCGCTTAATACCGCAAGCTCCCGCTCCATAGCCGCAAGAGTGGCCGTTTGGGCCGCGCCCGCAAGTTTCGCCGCCGCATTGCGATAGATGGATTCTGTTTCCAGAATACGGGTCTGTATGGCCTGTACCCGCGCTGCCGCCGCTGCCCTGGTCGATTGCATTTCCATGATGTCGGCTTCAACCTGCGCCCTGGCGGCCTTCAAGGCGGCTTGTGCTTTCGCCTCCTTTGCAGCGGCTTCTTTCATTGCCGCAGTGGCATACTGCCCGGAAGCCGCCGCCGATTTATCTTTGGTGGCGGCGTTCAACTTCTCCGCCGCCGTTTCAGCGGCCAAAGCTTTTATAATGTTCGTCTTTGAGACTACAAAATCCTTACCGGCCGCTATAGCCTTACCGCCCAGCAGAGTGCCAAACAGAAACGTTCCCATCGTGATGGCCTCTTCCATGGGCCCCTGGTACTCGGCTAAAGCTTCTTTGACGGCATCGATGGCCTGAACGGTTGCCTGTTCAATACCAAAAGCCTTGTTCATCTCCCCGGCGGTGGCCAGCATTTGGTTGCGCAGCCGCACAAAAGCATCATTGATGGTCGCGGGCATTTCATCCGCCTGTGCCTGGAACTTTTCCATGTTGCCGACAAGGGCCTGTTGAATAACATCGGCGGTCAGTTTACCTTCGGCCCCCATCTGCTTCAGGGCTGAAACGGTCACGCCAAGGTGATCGGCCAAAGCTTCGGCGGCGGCCCCGCCATACTTCTGCACCATTTCAAGTTCCTGGCCATTCAAAACGCCGGTGGCCAGGGCGCGGTTTACGGCGCCCATGACCATTTCAAACTGTGCGCCCTTGGCCCCGGATACCACCAGGGCATTGGTCAGGGCATCGGTCAGGTCAAGCTGCTGCTCAATGCTCATACCCAAGGAATTAAGGGCAAAAGAGTTATTCATAAAGGCGTTGGCCGTGGCTTCAAGCGGCGAATAGGCCCGGTCGGCAATCGTGCGCAGGCGATCCATTATCATGCCGGTATCAGCCATGCCCTTGGCCGCGATATGGGCGCGGGAGCTCAGGTCGGTCATTATGCCGGACAGCGTGGCAAATTCTTTCAGGCTGAACGCCCCGGCCAGAGAAGCCAGGCCGCCCTTGAAGATGGACGACATATTGCCGGAAAAGCCTTTTGCCTGCCGTTCCATCTCCGCCAGGCCCTTCTGATAGGCTCCGGTGTCAATGTCGGTTTTTATTATGACAGCGCCATCGTAAGGCATTACACATCCCCCCTAAACACGCCGCCAAGCGGCACGGCTGAAAGTTTCTGCTCAATTACGAATTCACCTTTATGCAAATCATCAACATCTTTTAGCTCTGTACCGCGCCGCCGGATTAATTGGCTTATGCGGCTGCTTTCCGGCAACTCGCCCAAGAGATTCAAAAACCCCCACCAGTGAAGATCAACCTTGAAAAGGTCGATACCGAACGCCGCCATGAAAGAACTCCAAATCGAGTGCGTGTCCCAAAACAGGCTCAACCCCTTCTTTTTCCTTGCCCTTTTGGCCAAAATGCTCTCATATTTCCGCTTATGGGTCTCGTTCTGTTTCAGGTCAAGCAGCCATGTTCTGTCGTTCACATCCGCACCGTGGAACCAGACCAGCCCTTCCGTTATTTGCGCATAAGGAAACCCATCATCAATATCAGCGACACAAAGAACCAGGGCAAGGGACATCCTCTCTTCATCGGCCAGGTTTTCGGCCTGTATCAATTGGTCAAATTTCAGCCAGTTACGGAATGAGGTTTTGAGCGTAACCTTTTTGCCGTCACACTCAAAGGAGTTGGGAAACCCCCCGCCTGCAAAGTATCTGTACCCTATGGGGTGAAGGATTTTCCCATTGGCCAGCCTCATTCAGCGTCCCCGCCTTCTTTGGGTGTACCTGCGGCCTTGCCGTCCACCTTGAAGGCCGACATCACCATACTTGCCCGACTGCTTACGATGCTGTGAGCCAGCGACAGGCCCAGGTGCCGCGCCTTTACGTCATTGGTGGGCGAAATATTGGCGAACATGGAATCAGCCGTTTCCTGGTCAAACAATTCAGCCACGGCCCCCTTGATGTTCTCGAAAATATTCTCATCGCCGAAACAGGCGGCATTGAGCGTTTCGGCTTTTTTCACCGTATCGCGTTCGCCGATGTCCAGCGTGAACTCTTTGCCGTCAACAGTGAAGGCGGCAACGGTATCAACAAATTGGTATTTCATCATTCCCCCTTGCGGCGTAAGCGGCGCTTACAGATCGGTGATATCAGTGGAAAAGAGGCCCATATCGCGCAAAACCAACTCCGGGTCGGCGACGGTGGGTGCGCCGTTCGGCTTGAACCAGCCTTCAACCAGGGTACCGGAGCCATTGACCGTGCCGGAAATGGTCACCGAATCGGTGGCCGCGCCACCGCCGCCGGATTCGGGGGAGTATGATGCTCCCTGGCGGAAGGCTCGGTAAATACCCAGGCCCACGTCCGGGTCGGCATCGTCCGCAGCTTCCTCGTAGAAGTTCACGGTCAATATGACCAGGCCGGCCTCCGGCCCCTTGGCCCGGAGTTCGGCCATGCCGGCAAGCAGGTCATTGGCGTAGTCGCCCACATAGCGTTCGCCGCTGATAGGCCAGCTCTCCTGAAAGCCGGTGGTAACGGAACTGGAACGCCCGTCAATGTAGCTGGTCTGCTTGACCTGCGGGTTCATCTGCTCGTTGGCGTCGGAAAAGCCCCGTCCTATGCGGTGGAATGGCTGCGCCCCGGTCGCCACGGCCTCGCTGGCCTTGACAAGGTACAGTCCCCGCGCCTCCCGCGCCTGTGCGCCGTTCTTTTTCATAATGCTAATGGCCATTTTATTGCCCCCTTCTCTGGTTATATTCAATGACGAAATCGCCCTGATACGCTATATTGCCCTCGCCTTGCTCAATGATAAAAGCCAGCGAAATCTGTTCCAGCCTTGTGGCCGCCACCCCATCGCCGATGGAAATATCGGCCGGGGCGAGAGTGTCCAGCCAGGCCCCGATATTGTTCAAGGCACCGATCATGGCTGACTTGACAGTGTCATCGTCCGTGTTAGCGGCCCGGTATGAAAGGCCAAAGGGCTGCCGGATGGTTTTTCTCCCGCTGATATCCGTCTTTATCACCTGCCCCGGTTGCAAGGCCAGGCTGATGCTGCGGCCCTGCGGTTCCAGCATATCCAGCCCCATCGCCCCGCGATTGACGGGCAGGTTCGGGCAGGCGCCGATAAGGTCTAAAAGCCGTTCGGCCATTTGCTGCTGTTGGGTTATGCCCATTGTTCCCCCACTTTGCTCTTGACAAAAGTATGTATAGTGTGTATTATAAATTTATGAATACGCGCGAACTCATAGGCAAATTGCGGGAACTTGGCTTTGTGGAAAGCGGCACAAAAAAACACGCTAAATTTCGGCACCCGGATGGACGCTGGACGGTTGTCAGCAAGGGGTTGCACGAAATAGACATTGACCTCTTGAAAAAGATGGAACAGCAAATCGGCGAAAAGTTGAGGTAGTTTATGCGTTTTCCGATGATTATCTACAAGAGCGAAAACAGTGCTTATGGCGGTTTGTTGCCGGATTTTCCGGGCTGTTACCCAATGGGGGAAACCCTGGACGAGCTGTTGGCTGACGTTCAGGGGGCGGTGGAAACCTGGATGGAGGGGGAAGACCCGTCCATTTTCCCGGCTCCCGCCTCCCTGGAAGTCGTGCAGGCGTCCCCGGACGCGAAAAACCGCACCCTGGTTCTGGTGGATGTGAATACGTCCTTTCTGGATAGCGCTACCGAGCGGGTGAATATCACAGTTCCGCGCTACGCCTTGTCCGCCATAGACCGCCTGGCCAAAGCCCAGGGGCTTTCCCGTTCCGCCTATATGGTGCGTTCCGCCCTGTCGCCTCACGCCTGATTGCCGCATAACGTTCATTATCCGCCCTCTTTATTTTTCGCCTAAAATCCTGGCGACCAGCGCCAGCCACTTGTCTTTCCATGCATTTTTTGCCCGCTCAAACCAGAAGGCCCCGGCCAGAGGATGAAATGTTTTTCTGAATTTCAAATCTTTGCCGTAGTACATCCGTTTGGCGTATGGCGCATCGTAAATGACCGTGCCCATTTTTCCCCATGCCCGGTCGGGAGAACTTGCCAACATCCCGGTTCTGAACGGCACAAGCGGGTTTGTGTCTTTGATGACCTGGGAATCAAGGGCCGCCTGGGCCACCGCCTTTGTTACGGCTATTCGCCGGGCCGGGCCGTTCCCTTTCCATACAAGCTTTGCGTTCATCTTAAGCAAGGGCCACCTCCCAGGAATGAATCGACCCGTCCTCGTCAATGGTGGGCCGGATGTCGTCAATCACCTGCAAATTGTTCCGGTCGACAAAGGCTTGCCAGTCGCCCAGGGCCGGGTCGAATTCCGGCGCGATGCTTTTCTTCTGGCCATTGTTGGGCAGGGCGAAGTAATGTTTCACGCTCAATGTCCAGGCCCCGGCCCTGGTTTCATCATCGGCGGCAAGCCATTCATTGCCCGGCAGATAGGCTTTATTTACCCGCTGGCCGGCATCGCCAAGGCTGTAGCCCTTCGTGGTTCGGCGGTCAATCCAGACCACGGTTTGATGGGATTTGACGGCGCCGCTGATTTTCATGGCCATTGAAACGGCCGCTTCATCCACGCGCACGTTTTCAATAATCGTGCGGTAATAGACCATTTTGCCGCTTGTCGGCGATTTCAAAGGCGAAAACAGCGTCACAGTCTGCGGCAGGTCTTGTTTGGTCATGGGTTCAAAAGCCATCACGCCGCCTCTCTTTCATAGTCCCTGCGTAAAATCTCATTCGCTTTCAGGAAATCGCGCTGCACTTTTTGCCATTGCTTGACCTTGCGCCGCGCCCTTGCCGGGTCAAGCCCGGCCTCTTCCTGTGCCGCCGCCCGGCGCTTCCAGGCCCTGATCTGCCGTTCGTTGTATCTTTGCTCTTGCGTCAATTTGTAAATCGCTTCGTTGTCCATTTTGAGTTCCTGGGCCGGGTTTTTTTCGATCTCGCTGTAAACGTCATTCAGGCCCTCAAACCAGGGCACGGAGAAATGGCGGCAGTTTATGCCAAAAATTCCATCCGGCTCGCCATAGCTTGTGTCATGCTCAAGGGACTGGTAACCGCGTTCGATAACCCCAGGCCGGGAGAACACGCGCCCCTGATACGGAAAACACCCGGGCCGGGCCCAGGCATGGGCTGAAGTCAGAATCAGGTTGGAGCCGTATTCCTCCGCCCTGGCCCACGAAAGCTGCCGCGTGGTATTCATTACCCGCGTTACGATTTCGCGGCGCACATATTCAGTCAGGCCTATTTTCCGGCCATTGGGGTAGATGTACCCGGCCACGCCGCTCGCGGCCAATTCCCGCGCGGCTTCGCGGATTGCGCGGTCAATCGACACCTGGCCGCCTGCCGTGGCCATAATGGCCTGATCCAGCCGCGCCACCGTGGAGACCCCGGCCACCTTCGCGGCGGTGTTTAAAGTCCCGACAGTGGCCAGATAGTGGCGCTCGATAATTTTTTGCAGGGCCGGGCTGGCCTCTACCGGCGCGGGCGCCTTTTGCACCAGGCCCTCTTTCACCGCCACTTTATAAATGCGTTCATCGTTCGAGAGTGCGCTTTTCGCGTTCTTTTCAAAGGCCGCTTTCAGGTCGCGGCGCACAGTGCGGTTGAACTTCGCGCCCGCAAGCCGGTTAAGTTCGTCCTGCAATTCCTGTTGGGCCGCAAAGGGCTCTTGCCGCCACCTTTCCAACAGGCCGGGCTTTTTAAGCAGTTCGGCCACGGCCATGACAAATTCATGCTCCAAATCAGCGTAAGCGTCCCACAGGGGGATGATCGTCTTTTTCCGATAAAGAGCCATTGCCGATTACCCCTGCTCCAAATTCACGACATTGACCGATATGCTTTTCTTGTCGCCAATTCCGGCATAGGCATCAAGCCCATACACCAGCCCGCGCAAAAGGTCGGCCAGCCCGGACGCAACATCGCGGGCGGTGGCATTCGGAAAATACGTCTTTGACAGCTTGCCGATACTTTTAACCTGAATGGCCCCGCCGCGTTCCAGAATCGGCTGCAATTCAACGCCCCCATATAGCAGCCCTGCCAGATAGCAGTTCGCGGCCACGACGGCGGCGGGTATTTCGTCCGGCGGCAAAACGTAGCCGTCCGCGTCCTCGACCTCAAGGCGGGGCCAGGCTATAATCCGGCCCGGCGCGGCCCGCCTGCCCTTCCAGGGAAGGCCGTTGAGGTAATCGGTAGCTTTCAGGATAGCCCCCTCCTTGGCCGCAAGCTCCGGGTCATCGCCGCCGGCCGGGGCCGGGGGCCAGTCAGCCGCCCCCCTGGCCGCCTGCCATGCGTCAACCTCTATCGCCACGGCATAGCAGTTGGCCCCTTCCGGCATGGCGCCGTCTTCTTTGATAAGGACGGTCATTGCCCCACCTTACTTTTTGGCCGCATTGAGCGCGGCGATTTGGGCCTGCATACGCCGGATGCCGTTTTCTTGGGCGCCCCTCATCGCTTCACGGTCAGCCGCCAGAATGGCCGACGTCCGCTTCAATGCCGCCGCCGGGGTCTCCCCGGGCTTTGAACGGGCTTCCATGTAAGCTTTTTCCATCAGTTCCCGGCGAACCTTTTCAAGCCGGGCCTTTTCGGCTTCAAGTTCTTTCAGCCGACGGTTCACGGCGGCCAGGGCGTTTTCAGGCGGGGTTTCGGTCGCGTTGCTTTCAGTTTCGCCATCCATCGGCCCATCCGGCAAAACGTGGCCCTCCTCGTGGCCATCTTCCACGCCCGCGTTCACGAATTCCGATGGAAACTCGGCGGTCTCGGCCACGGTGACGTCGGCGACATCTTCAGGGATTGATTTTTTCGGTCGTGCCATGATTTACCCCTTAGTGATAATGGCGGCCAAGGGGATGCGCTTGCGCTCCCAGGCCCTGTTCCAACTGGTTTCCGCTTCAAGCTGGGCCATGGTGGGCGTGTCGGTCAAGGCGCACTCATAGCCCTGCGGGTGAATCATAAGCTCTTCGCGGCTGTAAACGGTCTCCTGGCCGCCGCCGTTACCGGCTTCCGGGGTGCGGTCGATCTCAAAGGGCACCTTGGCTGAACCCACACCCAGGGCCACGGCCCCCGCGCCGAACAGATACGAGTAAAAATTGCCGCCGGAAAAAGTCATGCCATCGTCCACCAGAATGGGCTTGCCCATGTAGCTTTGAATAGTGATGTTGCTTTCCGAAAGGGGAATAGTGTCAACAATATTGAGTTTTCGCATTGTGGCCAAAACTACGCTATGGACGGTTATCCCTCGTAACACCCCGTCGTGGTCGCCCATCGTGGCGCAGGCGTCAATAATGGCGTTCGCGCTGATAAGCGAAGCCGCCCCGGCTCCCGCGCTTACGTCAATAACCATATCGGAAGCATGATTGGCCACGCTGTCGGCAATAACGCCCTTAAGGCTGGCCAGCATGCGTTTCTGGCGCACGGTCAGCCAATACTTGGCAATCTGGCTTTGGATGGCGGCCACCGGGTCAGCCCCGTTCAGGTCGGCGGTCAAATCCATGCTCGACCACGATTTATTGAGGCTCTGGCGCACGGCGGTATTTTTCACCGCGCTGATCTTGCCGGGAGTGCTTTTGGCCGCCGGGTTATCGCTGGAAATATTGGGGTCATCATCCGGCAAAGGCCCCATGAAGCGGGGGTTGAAGGTGCGCCCGCCAACAGGCCCGGCCAGGAAGGCGTCCATTTCGGCATCGCGGATCATAACGCCGGATCGCACAAAGGCGTCAAGATCGAGCGATTCCAGAACCATGCCCGCATTAAACACGGCGTGGACAATAACCAAATCGCTCAATTGGGTAACGGACATAATTTAGCTCCTTATAGTGAGTGGCTGTCTGGCCTAAATGGGCAACACAGAGCCCGCCTCTTTGGCCATTGAACGCGCCAGTTCAAGGTTTTCTTTAATCAGGCGCATCTGTTCGGTGACATTGCGCGTTTCCTTTTTCCACGGGTTCACGGTTGTATTGCGCTGACCGCCGCCGGTAGCGCCGCCGCCGTTTGAGGGCGAACCAGCCAAAAGAATGCCCTTGCTGGGATGATTTTCCACCAGCCTGGCCAGGGCTTCATCAAAAGAGGCCGGGCCGTTTTCGCCATAGATGATTTGACCATCCGTGCCGGTAGCCACCAGCTTGCCGTCATTGTCAAAAGAGAAATGCCTGGAAAAGAGGTCGGCCGCGATAGTCCGGGCTTCGGCGTGAATCTTTTCACTCACGAACTTGGAGCGGAAAAATGCGCTGGAAATGGTTTCCTGCTGCAACTTCGCCGCCGCCGCGTCCCGCTCGGCCTGGATTTTGGCCAGCTTGTCGTTGAGCGGTTTTGTGGCCGCCTCCACCTGGGCCTTGATTCTGTCCTCCACGACCTTGTCCTTGTCGGGCATGGATTCAACCAATTTGCGGTCGGCTTCGGCCTGCTTCAGAAACGCGGACAGGTCTTCGATTTCGGCCAAGGGGCCGTAGCGGGCTTCCATTTCCTTGATCTTGGCCTTGCGTTCTGCGGCTTCCCTGTTGGCCGTGCTTAAGCCGGTGGACATGGCCGTGTAATCAACGGGGCGTTCATCACCGGAATCAGTCACCCAAATGGGGTTGCCCTTTTCATCAACCGCAATGGCTTTGTGTTCGTTCAGTTTCCAAGGCATTGTCTTTCTCCTTCGCCCACCTGGGCCGCCTGTTATTATGCTTCCCCATCCGGGGAATTATTGAAATTATTTCAAAGACGGCAAGGCGGTAGCCTCCTGTTTTTTTAGCTCGTCCGCCTCTTTGTCCGGGTCAAATTCATCGTTGAAAATGCCCATCTGCTTGAACAGGTGCAGCAAGGTTCGTATGCTTAATTTGCCGTTCTCCGCCAGCCCCCTTAAGAGCGCGGCCAAATTGGCGTCAAAGCTCATTCTGAAAACCGTATTGACCACAATGGCCGGGCCGTCGGCGTCAAGGCTTCCGGCCTGATACTGGGCCACGGCCCGGAGCGCGTTTTCCATGCAATCAACGAATTTCGCGCACATTCCCTTGAGTTGGCTGTCGCTGGAATTGGTGACGGTATTCACCTGGGTTGCGGTGACGTTGCCAACCGGAGCCAGGGCCACCTGAAGGCCGTAACTTTCCATGTAATCGGTCATGCTCTTCAAATCAGCCTGCGAACGGTCAACCGATTCAGGGTTCACCCCAACGCTTTCCAACGAAGAGGGGACGCCTTCAGTGCTGGTCACGGCCATCATCCGGCTGGGGCCGATCACCGGATTTTTGTTTTCCGGGTCGATGCAATTTATGGCCAGCCAAATGGGGTTGCAGTTCCACGACATAAGCTTGCGGTGGTCGCTGTAGGCCGCCCAGTGCGCCCGGTTCATTTCGGCCAGATCGGCCAGGGGCGGGTCAGCCGTCATGCTGTTGCCTTTTTCATTGCCGGGGAGAAAAGCGAAAACAGGAACATAGTCCAAGCTGGTCGCGCCGGAGTCCAACAAGTAAGCGCCGCCGCCATTGTCATCAATGCGCCAAAGCTCCCATGAACCGGGCCGCAATATGCGGATATCGCGCACCCAACGGCGGCTCAAGTCGTCCCCGTCCGCTATTTCGGCGGCCTCTTCATAGATGAACAAGGACAGCACCTTGCGGCCATTGACCGTTCTTGTCCACGCGTCAAGCACTTTATCGAGGCTTATCTCCACCAGATAAGGCCGCGCCCCCACCTGGGCGGCCACCTTGCTCGTCCACGGTATCGGGCCATCGCCGGATTCAAGGTATAGCCCCCCGCCTTCGCCCCGGGTCAGGCCGATATGCGGAAAATCGGCCATAACGTAAGAAACGCCATCAATCAAAGCATCCGTGAAAACGTCAATACAGAACTTATGCAGATCATTGCCGCATAAATCCACGTTGTCCGCGAAGGCGGCAAAAAATTCTTCATCATAGGCCGGGGCTTCGCCTTCCGTGGGTGACTGGTATTCGACCGGCTTTGAAAATACTTGCCCGGCGAGGTAATCCACCGTGCGGCCGAAATAGTTCACCAGCACCGCCGCTTCAAGCCGCGCCCGGTACTCCTCCGGCGTTTCGCCGCTTTTCTTGGGCAGGTATTTTTCGCCTTTCAAGCGCATTGCGGCCGTGCCGCCCATCAAGGCGCGGGTCAGGGCTGTGGCGGTTCTTTGGGATCTGAAGGCATCGGATATGTCGCCGATCTTTTTGCTCATAGCAGCCCCACATAACTGGATTGCACTTTTGGCGCACCTCTGTTTGTGATTAAGCCGTCCAGGGCATAACGCAAGCTGTCGATAGTGTGGTTGTGCGCGTCAACAATGACGGGTAAAACATCACCGGTCACCCGGTCAACCTTGTATGAATACAGCCGCATTTCATCGGCAACGTGCTTACACCGTTCATGCACCACGATTTCCTCATATCCGCGCAGGTGGGCTATGCCGTCTTCAACCGAACCGGCCCATTTTTTGGCCGCGCTGATATTAAATCCTTTATTGCCGTTTTTGTCCGGTTTGCGGAGCGCACTAATTGTTTCAGGCCGCGCACCATCGGCCTTTATGGGCCAATCCCTTGCCCCCGGCACGGAATCAAATAACTGCGGGGTTTCGTCAATGTCCACGCCTACGCCATAGGCCTCATAATCAACAAACAGCTTGCGACCCTTTATGAAGCAGCGAACCATGCAGGTGGGGTCAGTCGCAAATCCCCAGTCGGCCCCATAGTAGAAACGTATTTTCTTGTGTTCTTTTTTCTCTTCAGGGGGCTTAAGGGCCCTTGCAAATTGCTCTATCCTGCTTGCGGATATGGGCATGGGGTCATCGTCATATTCCGGCGTTTCAAAAGCGTCAATGCGATATTTCCCGCGCATAATAACCGCATTGCTCAAAGTGCGCGGGTTGCCCTCCCAGATGTGATCGTAAGCGTCAGGGTCATTTTTTAAACAATAAAGCCGCTCCGCGTTCAAGGTGCTCGGGAAATACGGGTTATCGCTCCAATTGACCTTTTTCACAATGGAATCGGGCGGCGGGTTTAATATGAAGCGCTGATAGGTGGGGTCTGTTTCATCATGGGGGTTCAGGGAAAGCCAAATCTCAGAACCCTGTTTGCGGATGGTGGGGATTAAAATATCCCAGCTTTCCGCGCTCACCCGCTGCGCCTCTTCCACCCAACAAATATCAATACCTTCCAGGGACTTGATTTCGTTGATGTTGCGCTGCAAGCCCTTGAAGATAAATTCAGAACCGGTCACCGCGCTGGTAATGCTGCTTTGGGTAATGCGGAACCACGGCACAAGCCCCAGTTTTTCTATCTGGTCACAGAGAAGGCGGTAAACTGAATCGGCAATGCTGTTTTGAAATTCGCGGGCACAGAGAATGCGAAGGGGCGAAGTGTGGGCCCTGACCACCAGGGCGCGGGCGAACTCCCAACTTTTGGCCCCGCCGCGGCCCCCGTAGTAAACCTTGTAGCGGGCCGGGCGGTAAAGCCCCCCAAATGATGGAATAACATTTATGGCAATGCTATTTTTCATTGTCACCTGCGGCGTTGAAGTTCAAAATTAAAGACGGCGGGCTCATATCGGTAATTTCCACCTCTTGGGATTCTTTCCATCTGCCCTGTGTTTGTCGCCAACTTTATTCCTCGAAAGTCTTTAACGCCCCATTTTCATTATGGTATTTCTTCCACAAGAAAAAAGGTTTTAATTCCGGCAGGTCTTCTGACTTACTCTTTTTTGACAAAACGCCTTCCCGAAGATTAATTACGAATTACGAATTACGCTTTTTCAGTGGCAAAAGTTGTTGTTTTGTCTAAATTCAATTTCGTAATTTTGAATTCGTAATTGAATAGAGCTTACAGCAGCGGGTCTGTTCAGGATTTGCACCTGATTCCCTTTTCAATGCTATTCTTGGATAAGAATAGCATCACCAAAATTTTCGCGATAAAGATAATATCTTTTTTTCAATGAATAATTTTTTGTTACAAATTTTTTTAGTTCTCAATTTCTCCTCTCTCATCAAAATGACAAGACAATTAATTGTGCAATTAAGCGCAATAATTTAAAATTGCCCGTTCAAAACGTAAACAATGTGTTCAAAACATAAAAAGTTGCAGTTTTGGGGCTATTTTTTAATACAAAAGGTAAAAAAGCAGAGGTTTTACGCTTTTTTCTGTTTTGCTTACAACTATTTTCAAAATCAATTATCTTTGCAGGTATTGCGAGGAACGAAGCAATCTATAAAAAGAATGTCTATTTTCCGCAGAGGTCTAAAAAAGAAAATAGTTATGGAAATCTTAAATCAATTATCATCTC
>QMCE01009511.1_pt1 | contig 12583 bp, 22 predicted proteins | sample 1821851 | NCBI WGS metagenome assembly QMCE01 (sample SAMN09453174, study PRJNA476694) | Termite gut metagenome, whole genome shotgun sequencing project. | isolation source: worker | host: Odontotermes sp. | place: South Africa:Pretoria | collected 2016-01-28 | reverse complement strand
TCCAAGAAAAAAGGTCCCTACGTCGATCTGAAGGTTTTGCAGAAGGTCATGAAGCAGAAGGAATCCGGCTCCCGCGACGCCATCAAGACCTGGGCGCGCGCGTGCATGATCGTTCCCGAATTCATCGGCCACAATTTCGCCGTCCACACCGGGAACAAGTTCACCGCCATCTTCGTGACCGAAGGCATGGTCGGCCACAAGCTGGGCGAATTCGCCCTGAGCCGCAATTACCACGGCCACAGCAAATAACCGGATCTGCGATAAGAGTTGGTTTCGCGGCAGTCATGCGAGGGTCACTGCAATGGGTTTCGTCGCCAAACACAGACATGCTCCCATCAAGGCCTACAAGGCGCGTCTCGTCATCGATCTCATTCGCGGCAAGTCCGTGAACGACGCCTTGAACATCCTCCGCTACAAGCCCCAGCGCGCCGCCCGGATGATCGAGAAGGTCGTCCGCTCCGCCCAGGCCAACGCAGAGGATCAGGGCGCCGCCGGGTCGTTCTACGTCTCCAAATGCTGGGTTGACGAGGGGTTCATGATGAAGCGCTTCCGCCCCCGGTCGCGCGGCGGCGCGGCGCCGTATCTCCGCCGTCGCAGCCATATCTGCGTGGAAGTGGATGTGCAGAGGTAAGCAAGCATTGAACAAGCAAGGGAGATTCCTGTGGGCCAGAAGGTTCATCCGATTGGGTTCCGTACCGGCGTCACGCGCGACTGGGATTCGCGCTGGTATGCCGACAAGAAGAATTTCAGCCGGTATCTTGTCGAAGACTTCAACATCCGCAAATATCTCAAAAAGGCCCTGTCCTTCGCGGCCATCGCCAAGACCGAGATCGAGCGGACCGAGGACGAGGTGGAGGTCATCATCCACACCGCGCGTCCCGGCGTGGTCATCGGCAGGCGCGGCACCGAGGTGGATCGCCTCAGGGAAGACCTTGAGCGTCTCATCCAGACGAAGATTTCGGTGAAAATCCGGGAGATCACCCGCCCGGAATTGAACGCCCAGCTGGTGGCCGAGGGAATCGCCGAGCAGATCGAAAAGCGCGTCGCCTACCGCCGCGCCATGAAGAAGTCGGTCGAAGCCTGCATCCAGGCCGGCGTCTACGGCATCAAGGTGCGCTGCTCCGGGCGCCTGGGAGGGGCGGAAATCGCCCGCGCCGACGGCTACACAGTCGGCAACCTGCCGCTGCAGAAGCTCCGCGCCGTCATCGACTACGGCTTTGCCGAAGCCCACACGATGATGGGCAACATCGGCGTCAAGGTGTGGCTCTACAAGGGCGATCTCGGGGAAGAGATTTCCGAGGACGGCCCCAGCGAGCAGGAACAGCAGCAGTCGCGCGGTCGCGGCAGACGGTAGATTGTCCCTGTTTTGACGGTTTTCGCAGCGGGGCGCTGTCCCGGAGTCCGGCTGTCGTGCGCAATTTTGGAGATTTGTCATGGCTCTGATGCCGAAACGTTTGAAACACTCGCGCAAGTTCATGCGCGGCCGCATTCGCGGCAAAGCCACTTCCGGCAACTTCGTCGCGTTCGGCGAATTCGGAATCCAGGCTTTGGAGGCGGGCAAGATCAGTTCGCAGCAGATCGAGGCAGCCCGAGTCGCCGCGAACCGCCTGGTCGCAGGGCAGGGGAAAATCTGGATCCGCATCTTCCCGCACAAGTCCGCCACCTCCCGCCCCGCCGAAACCCGAATGGGCAAGGGCAAGGGCGAGGTCGATCACTGGTTCGCCGCCGTGAAGCCCGGCACCATCCTTTTCGAAATGAGCGGCGTGTCGGAGACGCTGGCCCGCGAGGCGTTCAAGCGCCAGGCGTACAAGCTGCCGATCAAGACATGTTTTGCCCGCAGGAGACATTCGCTATGAAGGCTGAGGAAATCCGCGCCATGGAGCCGGCGGCTATCGGGGTTGAGCTGGAAAAACTCCGCCGCGAGCTTCTGGAACTGCGCTGCAAGGTCGCCCTGGGCGAGGATGTGCGTCCCCACCGGGTGAAGGAAATCAAGAAGGAAATCGCCCGGATGCTGACCGTGATGACGGAAAAAGGCGCGGCGATCGAGGAAGGGGCCAAGGCATGAGCGAAGCCGTCAAAGTCGAGCGCACGAATCGCCGCACGGTTCAGGGCTCCGTGATCTCCTGCAAGATGCAAAAAACCATTCTCGTCGCGGTCATGCGCGAGTTCAAGCACCCGAAGTACGAGAAGCGCGTGCGCCGCACCAAGCACTACGCGGTCCACGACGAGAAGAGCGAGGCGAAGGTGGGCGACGTCGTCGAGATTATGGAGACGAGGAAGCTGTCCCGGACCAAGACGTGGCGTCTTCTCTCGATCCTGAAGCGCGCCGAGTGAGAACAGGTTCCGCCGGTTTTCGAAAAGCCATGAACGTATTATCCAGTGGGGAATCCACTAGGAGGTTTTACCCGTGATTCAGATGCAGACTATGTTGGATGTGGCGGACAACACCGGCGCGAAACAGGCCATGTGCATCAAGGTGCTGGGCGCGACCCGCCGCCGCTACGCTTCCCTCGGGGACATCGTCGTCGTCACCGTGAAGAAGGCTGTTCCCGGCGGGGACATCAAGGCCGGCACTGTCGCCAAGGGCGTCATCGTCCGCACGAAAAAGGCTGTCAAGCGTCCCGACGGCACGTCGATCCGCTTCGACTCCAACGCAATCGTGCTGGTCGACGGCGACAAGAACCCGCGCGGCACCCGCATTTTCGGCCCTGTGGCCAGGGAGCTCCGCCAGGCCAACTTTATGAAAATCGTCTCTTTGGCCCCGGAAGTGGTCTGAATTCCGCCGAGGTCTGGTTGATAAGGGTGCATGCAATGGAAACAGTCAAGACCCGCATTCGCAAAAACGACATCGTCCAGGTCATGGCAGGTGCGGACAGCGGCAAGGCCGCGGTCGACGCCGGCTCCGAACGCGGCAAGCGCGGCAAGGTGCTGGAGATCGATCGCGCGAAAAACCGCGCCAAGGTTCAGGGCGTCCGGATGGTCTACCGCCATCTTCCCGTCTCGAAGGACCCCAACCGCCCGGGCGGCGGGCGCATCGAGAAGGAGGCGTTCATCAGTCTGTCGAGCCTGATGATCGTCTGCCCCAAGTGCGACGCGGCGACCCGCGTGGGCATCCGTTCGGAAAAGCAGGAGCGCGAGGGCGGCGCGGTCAAGACCAGGCGCGTCCGCGTCTGCAAGAAATGCGGCGCCGATATTGTCGAACGCGACTAACCCGCAATTTGAGAAATAATCAAGCGTGAAGGATACAGGACTATGAAGGCTCGTCTCTCGGAGAAATACCGGAATGAGGTTCTCCCCGCGATGCGGAAGGAATTCGATCGCCAGAACCCCCATTCGCTTCCCCGTCTCGAAAAGATATGCCTCAACATGGGCATCGGCAAGGCCATCGACGACGCGAAGATTCTTGAGGAAGGCGTCAAGGCCATGACCGCCATCGCCGGGCAGGCCGCTGTCGTGACCAAGGCCCGCGTGTCGGTGTCGAACTTCCGCCTCCGCCAGGGCTACAAGATCGGCTGCCGCGCGACCCTCAGGGGCGACACGATGTGGGAGTTCTTCGATCGCCTGGTCGCTGCCGCGATTCCGCGCATCCGCGACTTCCGGGGCGTGTCGAAGCGGGCGTTCGACAAGTCCGGGAACTATTCCCTGGGCGTCGAGGAAGTGACGATCTTCCCCGAGATCGACGCCGACCGCCTGGTTCATCCCTTCGGCATGGACGTTACCTTCGTCATCAAGAATTCGAAGGGCCGCGACGAGAGCCTGCGGTTCCTCAAGATGATGGGCATGCCTTTCGCGGAATAATTGCGGGGCGTCCCCCTGTGAACGACGACCCCGATTGACTGGAGAAATGCTGTGGCGAAAACATCCTGGATCGTGAAATCCAACCGTCCTCCCAAGTTCCAGACCCGCGCGTACACGCGCTGCAACATCTGCGGCCGCGCGCGCGGCGTGTACAAGAAATTCGGCATCTGCCGCATCTGTCTGCGGAACCTGGCCAACAAGGGCGAAATTCCGGGAATGCGGAAGTCCAGCTGGTGAGTCGCGGCGCGACAATTTCAGAGCCGCCTCCTCCGGAGGGAGCTTTTCCGGACGCGGCTCGCTTTATCTACGCTAAAGAAGGATACTCGGTATGAGCATGACCGATCCCGTGGCAGACATGTTGACCCGCATCCGCAACGCCAATGCCCTGATGTGGGAGGAAGTGACCATGCCCTCCACCGCCATCAAGATCAACATCGCCGAAGTCTTGAAGCGCGAAGGCTTCATCAGGGGCTACGACATCGTCGACCGTCCCCTCCAGAACGAGTTGAAGATTCAGCTCAAGTACGGCCCCGAGGGCGAAAAGGTCATCCGTTCCATCACCCGCACCTCGAAGCCCGGCTGCCGGGTCTATCGCGGCTACGCCGACATTCCGGTCGTGCTGAGCGGGCAGGGCGTGGCGGTCGTGTCCACAAACCAGGGCGTCCTCTCGGATCGCGAATGCCGCGACAAGAAGGTCGGCGGCGAAGTGTTGTGCACTGTGTACTAAAAGCCGGACAAGAAATACGCGGCGTTCCGGAAAACCCAGAATGCGCCGCGCCGTCCTCTGTTTTACAAACGTCATAGGATGAGCATACATGTCGCGCGTAGGAAAACAACCTGTTGCGGTGCCGTCGGGAGTGACTGTCACCCTCCCCGCCGAGGAAGTCGTCGTCAAGGGCCCGAAGGGCGAGCTGCGCCAGAAGATCGTTCCCGGCGTCAAGGTCGCTGTCGCCGACGGCCAGGTCACTGTCGCCCGTGAATCGGATTCCAAGCAGCACCGCGCCCTCCACGGCCTGTACCGCGCCCTGATCAACAACATGGTCAACGGCGTCACCAACGGCTACGAGATCCGTCTCCGCATCGTGGGCACAGGCTACCGCGTCGAATTGAAGGGCCGGGTGTTCAACATCGTCGCGGGCTATGCCCATCCGGTTGATTTCGCGATTCCGGCCGGGATCGACATCGAGATTCCCAAGGCCACGAGCCGCGAATACATGGACTTCATCATCAGGGGCATCGACAAGCAGCTTGTCGGCGAGACAGCCGCGCGCATCGTCCGCGTCCGTCCGCCCGATCTGTACCAGGGCAAGGGCATCCGCTATACCGACCGCCCGGTGCGCCGCCTTGAGGGCAAGTCCTTCGGCGCGGGCAAGTAACCGGTTTTTTCATTCAATAACAGGGGTTTCGGTTCCGGCCTTCGCTTTTCTGCGCGGCCGCCCGACATCCGGGAGAACAAGGCAATGGAACGCATTCTGAAAAAACGCTCTGATCTGCGGCGCCGCCACGCCCGCCTGCGGCAGAAAATCGCCGGCACAGCCGCGCGGCCCCGCATGGCTGTCCACCGGAGCCTCCGGCATGTGGCTGTGCAGTTCATAGACGACGCGGCCGGCCGCACCCTGGTCGCCCTCTCCACCCAGTCCGCCGAGTTCCCGAAAGGCGTCTACGGCGGCAATGTCAAGGCTGCGGAACAGCTCGGGAAGATGGCTGCCGAAAAGGCGAAAGCCGCCGGCATCGAGACTGTCGTCTTCGACAAGGGCGGACGCAAGTACCACGGCCGCATCAAGGCGCTTGCCGACGCGGCGCGCGAGGGCGGGCTGAAGTTTTAGCAATTTTCAAAATGTCCCGGTTTTTGCTGCGGGACATGAGACGGACGGGATGATTTATTGCCCGGTTTGCTGTTATCGAGATTCTTTTTGAACGGAGTTGAGCGGCATGGCTGAGAACGGCGATACGAGAGTGGTTCCCGGTGGCAGCGGCGAACAGGGCGGGACGTCCCGCCGTCCCCGCGGCGCTTCGCGCGGCAGTTCCGGCGCGGGCGGCGGCGAAGCCGGCGGCGGACGCGGCGGACGCGGACGCGGCGGCGACGCCATGCGCCGGGGCGGGCGCGGCCGGAAGGACAGGGACGAGCCCCGCGAACGCGAGTTCCAGGAAACGCTCATCAGCGTCTACCGCTGCTCCGCGACTGTCAAGGGCGGACGCCGCCTCAGCTTCGGCTCCCTGGTCTGCGTCGGCGACGGCAAGGGCCGCGTCGGCATCGGCTACGGCAAGGCGAAGGAAGTGCCTGGCGCGTTCCAGAAGGCGATCAAGGCAGGCAGGAAGTCTCTGAAGCGCTTCACCATCACCCCCGGCGGATCGATTCCCCACGAGGTGCGGGGCCGCTTCGGCGCGTCGTCTGTCGTGCTCATCCCCGCCATGCCCGGCACGGGCGTCATCGCGGGGACGGCTGTCAAGGCGATTCTCGAAGCCGGCGGCCTGACCAACGTGCTGACCAAGGTCTACGGCTCGACCAACACCCGGAACGTCGTCAAGGCGGTCATGGACGCGCTGGAAAAGCTGCGTTCGAAGGAAATGACCGAATCCCTGCGCGGCATCGCGCTCCCGTAGGCGCGGGAAAGAGGGACGTCCCCGGCTTCCGGCAGCTTGCCGGAAACGCGTTTTGGCTGTTTTATTCGTTCAGGAAAAACCATCATGAATCTTACCGATGTCTTCAATAGCGTCACGGGGCACAAGCGGAAAAAGAGAATCGGCCGGGGCGCCGGCTCAGGCCACGGCAAGACCGCCGGGCGCGGCCAGAAGGGCCTTGGCTCCCGCACAGGCGCGAACTATCTGCGCGGCTTCATCGGCGGCCAGACCCAGCTCAAGGAACGGCTCCCGAAGGTCGGCTTCAACAACGCTGTCCACGCCGTCGTCTACAAGCCGGTCAACCTGGCCTGGCTCAACGACAATTTCGAGGACGGCGCGGTCGTCGATTTCGCCAGCCTCCGCGACAAGGGCATGACTATCCGCCGAGGCGATCTCGTCAAGGTTCTGGCCCACGGCGACATCGCCAAAAAGCTGACCGTCAAGGTGAATGCCGTCTCCAAAACCGCGAAGGACAAGATCGAAAAGGCGGGCGGTTCGGTTGAACTGCTTCCCGTCGCCCAAAAGGCGGGCAAGGCCACGGACGCTTCTGCGGAATAACGTCAGAGAGAGAGAGAAATCCTCGGGATAGGCTCGCATAATGTTTGATATTCTGTCACGAATCCTCAATGTCAAGGAACTGCGCGTCAAACTTGGCATTACCCTGCTTCTGTTGGCCGTCTTCCGGCTTGGGTCGTTCATTCCCACGCCCGGCGTCAACGTCAAGGCAATCACGGATTACGTCGCCAGCGCCCAGGGAGCCATGGGCGCGGTGTTGAGTATGGCCGACATGTTCACCGGCGGCGCGCTGTCGTCGATGGCTGTCTTCGGCCTGGGCATCATGCCCTACATCACCGCCTCCATCATCTTTCAGCTTCTGACCGCGATCGTCCCCTCCCTGTCCCGGATCGCCCACGAAGGCGCGATCGGCAGGAAGAAGATCAACCAGTACGTGCGCGTGTCGACTGTCGCCCTCTGCGTCATTCAGGGCGGGATGCTCGCCTGGGGCCTCTCCCGCGCGGCGGGAACGGGAGGAGAGGGGAGCAATTACATCGCGCCCGGCGTCGCGCCCTGGGAATTCTTCCTCTATGTGGTGATTTCCCTCACCGTCGGCACCATGTTCCTCATGTGGCTGGGCGAGCAGATCGATCAGTTCGGCATCGGCAACGGGATTTCCCTCATCATCATGGCGGGCATCCTCTCCCGCATCCCGCAGGCCATCGCCAATCTGATGAGCGGCGCCAATCCTGCGGCAGGGGGGGCGGCGGTCAGCCTGGGCCAGATCGTCCTGCTCATCCTCCTCTTCGTCGCCATGACCCTCGCCGTGGTGCTGATCACCCTGGGCACGCGCCGCGTTCCCATCATGCAGGCCAAGGCTGTCCGGGGACGGAAGACCTACGGGGGACAGCGGCAGTTCCTCCCGCTGAAAGTCAATCAGGCCAACGTGATCCCGATCATCTTCGGCCAGGCCATCATGCAGGTCGTCGCGGGGATTGCGGGCGTTGTCCTGGGCGTGCATTACGGCGTCTTTCTCGCGCCCGGATCGTTCTGGTACACTGTGCTGTACGTGCTCCTGATCATCTTCTTCTGCTACTTCTACACCGCCATCCAGTTCAACCCGAACGAGATCGCGGACAACCTGAAACAGGGCGGCATGTACATCCCCGGCATCAGGCCGGGCAAGCGCACAGCCGAGCACCTCGGCAAAATCATGAACCGGATCGCCCTGGCGGGCGGCGCGTTTCTGGCCCTCATCGCCATCGTGCCCCAGTTCATCAGCAACTCCATGAGCGTCGGCTACGACATCAGCGGGCTTTTGGGCGGAACAGGGCTTCTGATTGTCGTCGGCGTCGCGCTCGACCTGGTGCAGAAGATCGAAAGCCATTTGCTGATGCGCAATTACGAAGGATTCGGCATTGCCGGCGGCAGGATAAAGGGCCGCAGAGGATAGGCTCTACAGCGGGTTACGCAGTCGTTTATATGACTGCGTCAATCGCTCCAAGGCGCGCATCATGGCTGAGAAAATCATCCTGAAAACCCCGGACGAACTCCGGAAGATGCGCGAAGCAGGCCGGCTTGTGGCGCAGGTTCTCACCATGATCGGCGGGATGATCGCGCCCGGCGTCACGACGAAAGAGCTTGACACAGCGGTCGAACAGATGATACTACAAGCTGGCGCAGTGCCGACGTTCAAGAATTATCCTGCGGCCAGCCCGCGACTTCCCGCGTTTCCGGCGTCGATCTGCGCCTCGGTGAACGAACAGGTCGTGCACGGCATCCCCTGCGGGCGGGAGCTGCGGGACGGCGACATTGTTTCCATCGACGTGGGCGTGCATCTCGACGGCTGGTGCGGCGATGCGGCGAGGACGTTCGCCGTGGGGCAGTTGGGCCGCAGGGCGAAGAAACTCCTGGACGTGACAGAGGCGTCGCTCAAAAAGGCGATCGACCAGGTTCGGGTCGGGAAAAAACTCCGGAACGTCTCGGCCGCGGTGCAGAAGGAAGTCGAGTCCAACGGATTTTCCGTGGTGAAGCAGTTTGTCGGTGCACGAACCGCCGCAGATACCCAATTACGTCTGCGGGCCCCGCGAGCGGCTGGAGGATTCCTTTCCCAACTGCGAGCTGCGGGAAGGCATGGTGCTGGCAATCGAACCGATGGTGAACATGGGCGGCTCCGAAGTGCTTGTGGATCGCAAAGACGGCTGGACCGTGTACACAAAGGATCGATCGCTGTCGGCGCATTTCGAGCATTCAGTGGCGGTGACCGCGAACGGGCCGCTTGTGTTGACGGAATTGTGAGTGTTTCGCGCGAGAGGGCATGGGCGCGCATCAGCGAAGGTGGACGGTCTCATGGCGAAAGAGGATTCGATCAGCGTTCAAGCCACGGTGCGCGAGGCGTTGCCCAATGCGCAGTTCCGTGTTGAACTCGATTCCGGCCACATCGTCCTTGCCCATATCAGCGGGAAAATGCGGCAGAACTTCATCCGCATCCTTCCTGGCGACAAGGTGACGGTGGAGCTTTCCCCCTACGACCTCAAGCGCGGCAGAATCACCTATCGCGGCTGAGGCAACGATCAGACAGTCATTGTACAAGAGCCTCAGGGCTCACGAATACGGCAAGGAGCAGCGAGATGAAAGTGACCCCGTCCATTCGCAAGCGTTGCGAGAACTGCAAGATGATCCGCCGCAAGGGCGTTTTGCGCATCATCTGCAAGGTGAATCCCCGCCACAAGATGCGTCAGGGGTGAGAAGACGCCCCGTTTGTCCAGGTATGCCGCAAGGCTTTTTGTCCGCAAATGAAACAACTGCAGGAGGCGCACGGTGCCAAGAATTCTCGGTGTTGACATTCCCAACGACAAGCTGGTCGAAGTCGCTCTGACCTATGTGTACGGCGTGGGTGACGCCACGGCCAGGAAGATCGTCGAAGAAGTGGGCATAAAGCCCGGCACCAGGGCGAAAAACCTGACAGAGGAAGAGCTGGGCAGGATCACCTCCCTTCTCGACAAGACCTTTGTCGTCGAAGGCCAGCTGCGCCGCCAGATCGCGCAGAACCTCCAGCGCCTGAAGAAAATCGGCTGCTACCGCGGCATACGCCATGGGCGCGGCCTGCCTGTTCGCGGCCAGCGCACCCGCACCAACGCCCGCACCCGCAAGGGCAAGAAGAAGACCGTGGCGGTCAAGAAATCCGTCAAGGCGATGCGGTAATCGGGGTTGACGGCATGAGCATCCGACCCGCGCTTTCCGTTGCGGCGTGAGCCGCCGGCGGAGACGGGTCTTCGAGGAGAGTGGATAATGGCGAAACGCTATCGCAAGAAAAAAGTCAAGAAGTCCGTGGCCAAGGGCGTCGCCCACGTCAAGGCCACCTTCAACAATACCATCATCACCATCACCGACATCTACGGCAATACGCTTGTCTGGGCGTCGGCAGGCACCTCCGGCTTCCAGAACAGCCGCAAATCCACCCCCTTCGCAGCGCAGAAGACAGCCGAATCCGCTGCCGAAAAAGCCATGAAGATGGGGATGCGCGAAATGGAAGTCCTGGTCAAGGGGCCGGGCGGCGGGCGCGAAAGCGCAATCCGCGGACTCCAGTCCGCCGGCGTCGCCATCAAGGCTATCGAGGACGTGACGCCGCTGCCCCACAACGGCTGCCGTCCCCGCAAGCGTCGCCGCGTCTAGCGCCGTACGCGCGGCTGTTTTGCGGTTGAGTGAGTTTGTTCACATGTTTTCCCATCCCGGGGTGTGATGCGAAGATGACCCGATGCGGCGACCCTGTTCGTCCTGCGTCCGGTCCGGAAGCCGAACGTCGGGAAAAGGAGATTTCCTATGCGCATTCGCTGGAAGAGCTTTGAACTTCCGACGCGCGTGGTGATGGATCACGAAAGCGCCACCGATACATACGGTAAATTCACCATCGAACCTTTTGAGCGCGGTTTCGGCGTCACAATCGGCAATTCCCTGCGCCGCGTGCTGCTGAGTTCCCTCGAAGGCGTCGCGCCCGTGTCGCTGCGCCTGGACGGCGCGCTGCACGAATTCGCCGCCATTCCCGGCATTGTCGAGGACGTCATCGACATCGCCCTGAACGTCAAGGAAATGCTGGTTTCCTACGAAGGCGACTCCCCTGAAGTCCTGAAAATCGAGAAAACAGGGCCCGGCCCCGTCACCGCCGGGGATTTCACCCCGCCTGTCGGCGTGACGATCGTCAACAAGGACCTCCATATCGCCACAGTCGAAGGCGCGAACACCACGTTCAAGGCGGAAGTGGAGTTCCGCAAGGGCAGGGGCTATGTGCGTTCCGAGGATTTCACCTGGAAATCGGGCGACGCCATCGGCGTGATTCCGCTGGACGCCTCCTTCTCCCCCGTGCGGCGTTCGCGCTGGCGCGTGGTCGAGACCCGCGTGTCCAAGGTGACGGACTACGACCGCCTCATCATCGAAATCTGGACCGACGGAACCATCCGCCCCGAGCAGGCCCTTATCGAAGCCGCGACCATTCTCCGGAAACACCTGAACCCGTTTGTCAAATACTACGAACTCGGGAGCGAGGCGACCTCTGTCGCGGGCGCGGAATCTGAAGGCGGCCTGGCGGCCGGCAGGCTGGACAGCGACAGGGGCTTGTCCGACAACTCCGCCCTGGCGGAGAAACTGGCCCAGCCCGTATCTGTCCTCGAACCCTCTGTCCGCGCGGCGAACTGCCTGGCGGCGGAAGGCATCAAGACTATTCGCGATCTTGTCTCGCGCCAGGAACAGGACATGCTTCAGGTCAGGAATTTCGGCAAGACCAGCCTGAAGGAAATCAAGCAAAAGCTTATCGAACAGGGTCTGTCCTTCGGCATGACGGATATTTGAACAATCACAGGATAGGTCGCCGGGCGCGGGAAACGGCCCGGATCGTCAGCCGTTATTCTTCTTGCACCTAATGGGATTTCATCATGAGACACTTGAATCGTGGGCGCAGGCTCAGCCGCACTTCCAGTCACCGCAAGGCCATGTACAGGAATATGGCTGCCGCTCTCTTCACGCACGGCCGCATCGTCACGACGCCGGCCAAGGCCAAGGAAGCCCGTCCGTTTGTCGAAAAGCTGATCACGCTGGCGAAGAAGGGCGCGGGCGACCTCGCCGCGCGCCGCCGCGCAATCCGTCTGCTGCACGATCCGTCGCTGGTGCGTTCCCTGTTCGAGGATTTGGGCGTCCGCTACACAGAGCGTCAGGGCGGCTATACCCGCATCCTGCACCTTGCCAAAACCCGCGTGGGCGATGGCGCGCGCCAGGTCTTGTTCGAGCTGGTCGAGGGAGGCGCTCCCGCCGCCAAGGCCAGGAAGTCGTCTGCCAAGCCGCGCCCCGCCGCGGTTGTCGCCGACAGCGGCGCGGCCGCTCCCGCCGCAGCCGGAACAGCTGTCGCGGAGAAGGCCGGGGACGACGCCGGGGAAAAGGCCGAAGCCGAAGAAAAGAGCGAATAAGCCTGATTTGGTTTCCGTATTGCAACAGGGCGCTCTCTTTCGAGAGCGCCCTGTTGTTGTTTCGCTGTATGCGCAAAAGAACGGGAGGGGTATAGGAAGAACACAGATCGAGCGGTTTGACACAACGCGATGATCCGCCTGAGTATGAAGGCGAAGATAAAACTTAGACCGCTTTGATTGCATAGTGAGCTTCGTCAATCCTGACGAAGCTC
>QMCE01001660.1_pt1 | contig 12583 bp, 9 predicted proteins | sample 1821851 | NCBI WGS metagenome assembly QMCE01 (sample SAMN09453174, study PRJNA476694) | Termite gut metagenome, whole genome shotgun sequencing project. | isolation source: worker | host: Odontotermes sp. | place: South Africa:Pretoria | collected 2016-01-28 | reverse complement strand
CGTAATAAACGGAGAGTACGCCAAAGGTTTTGAAATAAAAATTCTCGCAAGAGAGATGCCCAGCCATTATTTCACGCATTGGACTTCTAGCGGCGGCGGTGTGTTTACGGATGCAAAAAATTCGTCAACAATATTTGCGATGCCGGGGAATGATACTGTGATTACTGCGCACTTTTCTGAAAGCCCTTCAAAATAACTAAATAATTCCGGCCCGTACCGCCGTGCCGGTCGCCGGTTTCGTGAAGCGCTGCCTGCTGATGGGGATGCTGCTGCTCCCGCTGCCTGAGGATGAGGAGGAGTAGACTGGAACGGCGCAAGGTTAATCATTGATATGTATTGACATATTATTGGCTGTGTTGTATTATGGGATTGCAGGGGCTTATATCCTGTTGCCCCAAATAATACTAAGGAGATGATTCCCGTGAAAAAAATCTTCGCTTCACCGCAATCCTCGTTCTCGTTTTCAGCATCCTAATCCCGCAATCTCTCGCTCTTAATGTGCAGCTTAACGTCCCCAGTGAAACCCAGCAGAGAGCCAATTGGTGTTGGGCAGCAGCTTCGGTTTCTGTAGCAAGATACCGGAATAAAACCTTCACCAGCGGTTCCGGATTTTATGGAGTTCCAGTAACTCAAAGCAGCCATGTTTCTTGCGCAACGGGTCTTTCCGGAAGCGCCAGCGGAGTAACGAGAACTTTCCCTGAGATTAAAGACGATTTTGGCAGGCTCTATGGCTTTAATCCAATATCTTATGCGGGCTATTTTTCCGCTACCGAAGTGGCGTCTCACCTAAATACACTTTCCGGAAATCCTCTGTATATTGGGCTCGAAGGGCCAGCCTTTGCACACATAGTCTTGATTGTTGGAATTCACGATCATTCCAAGTATCAACTTCAAATTCTCGACCCAAGCGACGGAAGTAAAACTTGGCACGATTATGAAGACGTGCGAGATTTTTACTTACACATAGGCGGTTGGAAAGAAACCATGTACAACTTATAATTCGAGGAGGTAATTACCATGCGGCTTGTAAAAAACCTGACTTTGTGTTTGCTTGCCTTTTTCCTTTTCTCATCTCTCATTGCAACGGCGGAATCTTCTCAATTCTCTTTGCTAGCGGATGAATTCAATTTGCCTCTTGACGGCGTCTCCGTTTCTGGTACGCCGGAGGCTTTAGACAACGTACCCCTAGATAAGCTTCCTCAAGCACTTAAACACTGCTTTGATAATAACGGAAAGCGGCTGTTGCTGCTTAATACGGATGAGAGCGGAAAACCCTTTATGAACGAGGAAGAAATGGAGGGATTGACCTTCACCGGCCCGTATTACCAAATATTCTTGTCGGAAATACTAGAGTCGCCTGACTTGGACCAGTTCCGAGAGTCTTTTTCCGAGAATTCTTCTCTTAAATATCTGATTCGTCTGGATGGACGCCCCGCCAGCGTTTTCACGGTAACTTACGACCCCTATCTGGAAATCTACGAGTTCTATTCCCTTAGCGATCATATCGGCGCACAGAATATGGCAAACAATTTGGACAGTTTGTCGGATTCAAGCCAATATACGGATGACGTTCTTTTCCTCCAAATTGGATTCGAGGAATATATTATGAACGCCGATGATCAAGTAGTTAACTCCTTTCTAATGGAACATCCCGTCGCAATCCCTGATATTGCTAAGGCGTTATACACATTACAGCAAGAAGCGGAAGAGCGAAAAAAAAATAACGGCGGCGTTATTAGTTACGGAGGTTCTTCGCTCGTACAATATATAACCCGCAGCACTCCCGCCACCGGAGACAATCTCACGCCATGGATTATAATCGGAGCGTCAACCATCGCCGCGCTCGTCTGCTTGGCGCTGCTGTTAGGGCGTAAACGTAAAATAATATAACAGCACAAACTTACCCCGCCGCGGTTCTCATACTGCGGCGGGGGTTAGTTTGCGCGCTTTTTATCTCCCTTTCACGTTCGGGATCGATATAGTCAGACGTATGCCGCCGTCTTCTTCCTCTTTGTCGAAGCTTGCGTTGACGCCGGAGCGTCGCATGGTATCGATGGCGCGGGAGATGGTATTCAAAAAGAGGCGGATATCCTTAAATACATACAACGTGCGGATATTGCGCTTGGCCTCGGATTCCGGCTCTGCGGGTATGAGGGCGCGGGTCAGAAGCTGCTCTACATAGGCCTCGGTCTGCGCGACATTGAGCTTTTCACGGGCAACATAATCAATGGCTTCAAGGCGCGCCTCCAGCCCTTCTACGCGGAGCAGGCAGCGGGCATGACGTTCGGTGAGGCCGTATTTACGTATAGCGCCGGTGACTTCTTCCGGGTGGCGGAGCAAGCGGAGCTTATTGGCGATCGCAGACTGGCTTTTACCGAGCCGTCTCGCGGCTTCATCCTGAGACAGCCCGAATTGCCGGATCAGCGATTGGATTCCTTCGGCTTCCTCAAAAAAATCCAAATCGCAGCGCTGGAGGTTCTCAATCAACGCGATTACGCTACTCTGTTTTTCGGTGGCGTCTAAGAGGATGCAGGGCACCTCTTTCAGCCCGGCCAGTTTTGAGGCGCGCAGACGCCTTTCGCCCGCCACCAGCTCAAATCCGCTCAGCGGGGACTTCCGCACCGTAAGCGGCTGAAGCACCCCGTATTGACGGATGCTCTCCGACAGTTCATTCAGCCCGTCCTCATCGAACACCGTCCTCGGCTGATGCGGGTTCCGCCGTATATCGCCGACTTTAATCATATGTACCCGGCGGCTTTCCATCAGCCCGTGCCGTTTGCCCATTGCCATACCGGCCCCGCCCTTTCTTCTTGACCTTATGTAACCCTGATTATAAAGGAATATATTGGTCATACTCCATCGCTTTTTGTCGGCGAGAGAGAAAAATTTGTGGTTTTGCCATTTACAGACGCAAAACATTGCGGTATACTATTTTCATATCGTTTACATAAAGCCACCCAAAAAATGTCCGCTCTGGCTGTCGATTCCGCGCCGCTGACTTCTGTCCGCTTATGGCGAATTATACGTTATTTGAGCGCTTTTGATCAGGAGGATCTTCTTATGCCCAAGCGTTTCGCCGCATGGCTTCTTTGTCTTTCGCTGCTTCTCTCGCTGCCGTCTCTGGCAGACGCCCCATATATGGGTGGGGGACATACATACATCCGCTCCCATACATACACGCCGGCGGAAAATACCCGCTACACCGTAAACACCCTGCGCCATACCTCCGCCGGTATCGAGGAGGAGCATATTCTCTCCTTCTCCCCGAACAGCGGCTTACAGCCTGTCTTGGTGACTTCCGACAGTCTTTACGGCGGCGGGATCACACTTGAAGAGGCGACGCAAAAACTGCGCATGCGCGGCCTTGACGTTGTCGGCGGCGTCAACGGCAGTTTCTTTAATTCCGATATGTCCCCTGTCGGTTTGCAGGTACGAGACGGCGTTCTTACTTCGATGGGGGGCGCTTGGCAGCCCGCCGTGGGTTTCACAAACGACGGCGCAGCCGTTTTCGGCTCGCCGGGGTACGGAATCACGATAACGGGCGCGGGCGGCACGGTGACGGTTGACCGGCTCAACCAGTCGCGTCAGTCCGATCAGGTTTTCCTGTATACAAACGATTTCAGCTCCAACACCCGCACGAAATTGGACGGCTTACACGTTGTAATCCAAGCGGACGGAAAACTAGTCCCGGGAAATACTCTGTACGGCAAAGTGACGCGTGTTTTACCCGGAACAGACCCCGCGCTGATCGGCGAGGGAGAGTTTGTTTTGTCCGCCAACACTAACAGCGCGATTGACCGCTTCCGCTTTCTGCGGGAAGGGGACGACGTCCTCCTTTCCGTCACCTGCTCTGATGCCCGCTGGGTCGGCGTTTCCGCGGCTGTCGGCGGCATTGAAATACTTATGAAAGACGGCCAGATTCAACCCGTAACCGGAACAAGCCGCGCTCCCCGCACCGCCGCCGGTATTACAGCGGAAGGGGAAATCCTCTTTTTCACGGTCGACGGACGCCAGTCCGGCTACAGTGCGGGATTAACGCTGCCGGAACTGGCCGCGCGTATGGCTGAGTTGGGTTGTGTGAGCGCCTTTAACTTGGACGGTGGCGGTTCGACCGTGATGTCCGTCCGTATGCCCGGCGAAACGAAGGTTAAGGTCGTCAATAAACCCTCTGACGGCTCTCTGCGCCGCTGCGCCGATTTTATTCTGTTTTGTAATATCCTGCCTCCGTCCGACGGTCAGGCAAAGCATCTGTTTCCCAATCCGGCATACGTTACGATGATGCCGGGCGCGTCGGTTGATTTCTCCTTTTTAGCGGCCGATTCGGCGTACCGCGCCGCGCCCCTCCCGGCAGAACCGGTTTCGGCGGCTCAGATCAACGGGGTTTCCGGGATTCTCGAAGGCAGTTCCTTTACGTCCGCGCTACCAGGAGACGCGCTTCTGGCTTTCAGCGCGGGGAACGCCTATGGAACGGCGCAAGTCCATATTACGCCAAAGCTGGATTCAATGAACGTAACAGATTTGGCAACCGGTCATTCCGTCAGTGAGATTACCGCCGTTCCCGGCCAGTCCGTGTGGCTTACGGCATCGGGAACATTAAACGGAAAACCCGTAATTTCGTCGGCTCGCAGTTTCTTATGGGCAACGGAAGGGAATATCGGAAGCGTTTCGCCGGACGGGGAGTTCATTGCTTCCTCCGACTTAGGGGCAAAGGGAAACATCTTGGTTTCTGGCGGAGGGCTGACGACGTTGATTTCCGTCTGTGTCGGCGGGGATCCCGTTATCGTGGAAGACTTTGAAAATGGTCTTGGCAGTCTTTCGCCGATAGGCGAGGGGATTAACGCAAGCGTAACGCATGACGCAAACATTATTGAGCGCGGTACTTCGGCTGCCGCGGTTTCATATAAGTTCCACGAGGTTTGGTTTACGGCTTTATCTGTCAGCCTTAACGCAGAATTGAAAAACTCGCCGAAGACTTTTGCTATACTGGTAACAGGCGACGGTTCCGGACATAAAATCCTCGCGGAGGTCGCAACGACAGATGGTCAAATGATTCTCGTCCCCTTGGGGGCTTTGGATTTTACGGGACCGAAATATATTTCGGCGGAACTGCCCGCAAACGCGCAATCCATAAAAAAATTGGTGATGCATCCGAATCTGGATGGTTCCCCCACAGGTATGTTCTATCTACACGAAATCGTTTCTCTCTGGATGGATGCCTTGCCTGACGCTCACCCCTTAATACATATTGATACTCCTTTTACTGAAGAAAAAGAGTTGGTATATAACCTCCAAGTAACAGACTTTACCGGAACACTTCCGGAAGAAGTTATTGTGTACTGGGATGGGGAAGCAGTTACCGATATTTTGTGGGATTCCCTTACCGGAAAATCGGAGATTCGCGTTCCACTCCCCTCGGAAGGACTTCACACACTCTCTATCATCACCTCCGATATTCTCGGAAGACGAACAAGAACATTCTCCGCCGACGAATACGGGCATACATACAAAGAAGGCAACTTCTTTGACACTACTGACAAATGGTTTACAGGATATGTTAATTTTTTGGACGATAAAAATATACTGGATAGCGACCTCGTTTTTGGCCTGCGGTATTTCCATCCGGAAAGAGAAGTAACACGCCTTGAGGTCATGGTCATGATCGCCCGTATCCTTGAAATCGATTTATCTTCCTATGCCCACATTGACCTTCCTTTTGCCGATACGGAAAACCTAAGCGAATATGAAGTCTCCGTCGTAAAAGCCATCTTCGCGGAAAAAATCATTTCCGGTAAATTGGTCAATGGAGAGCTTTGCATTACCCCGTACAGCAACATGTCTCATGCTGAAATATTTACTATTCTTTACAACACTCTTCCGCAAGGATACAAACGGTCTGATCTTTCTTATTTCGCAGACGCGCAATCTGTACCTGCGTTTGCCCTTCGAGCTACCCAAACTTTGGTAGATATGAAGGTCGTTAGGGGCAGCGGAGGAAATCTTGGATTTCGCAGCTCTATGAGCCGGGCAGAAATTGCCAGTCTTTTCTGCCGGTTCTTCTACTGATAACGGAAAAAAATCGCTTCCCTGTCTATATACAAACAAATAAGTATATGGTATACTGGTGGTCGTTGTTACGGCTGTTGATTTTGGGAAAACTCTTGAAAACAGCGCGGTATCAGAAAAGAAGGCTTTGACTGTCCGTGGAAAAAAGGAGAGGATGACAGATTTTATCCACAAGAAAAATCTGTAATTTTTTTAAACGAAGGATAAGTTTTATACATATCCAAAAAATGTGCAAGACCGTTGTCTTGTCAGGGGGTGCAGATCATGTCTATGCAAGCGGTGCTTACGGTAAACGAAGCGCAAAAAAAAGCGGAAGTCATGATTATTGAGCAAACGAAAAAAGCAAAGCAGTTAGTGCTGGAAGCGGAAGAGAACGGGGAAAAAAAACTGCTTGAGGTAAAGCAATTAGCGGCCGAAAAGAATATTTCCGTCGTTAAAGAAGCAGAGGATGCTGCTGAGGCGGAAAAGTCAGCACTTCTTAAAAAGGCCGGTGAAGATTGCGAAGGTTTGGTTTTTGCTGCAGAAAAAAAAGCAGAAGAAGCGTCAAAGCGAATTGTTGAAAGGATCGTGACCGGCTGATGGCGATTGTCCGGATGAAACGGCTCAGAATTCTGGCTCTTGAAAAAGACAGGAGCCAGCTTCTTGACTTGCTGCAGAGATTGGGATGCGTACAGGTAGAATCGCAAGCCGGGAAATTCAACGATCCGGAATGGGGAGAACAACTTAGCAGGCCGGAAACGCTTTTGGAAGAAACAAAAGCGCGAGTCACTACCGTAAAAAGCGCTTTGGATGCCATGACGAAATATGCGGGCATAAAAGAGTCCATTGTCAAAAAGCTTTTTACCGCAAGGCCGGAAATGACACTGCCTGAATTGCAGAAAGAAACTTTTCTGGATGAAATGCAGTCGGGAGCAGAGGAAATCATTGATCGCGCACGCCGGATATCCGAGTTGTCTGCGGAGCGCGGAAGAGCGGAAGCACGGCTAGCGGCGTTTTATCCATGGCGGGAGCTTGATATACCGCTGGACTATGAAAAAACAAAATTCCTCGCATTTTGCCCCGGCATCTGCCCCTCTGGAGCTGATACGAACGAGCTTCAACGAATTCTGAGGGAAGAGGCGTCGGCGGCGGAAGCGTTTGTTATCAGCAAAAGCGATACGGAGAGTTTTATCGCGGTTCTATACCATCCGGACACCGAAGGGGAGACCATGGATCTATTAAAATCCTTTGGCTTTTCACGCATGGAGTTTAAGGACGTTTCGGGAACGGCCGCTCAAAACATCGAGGAATTGCGGTTCAGTCTCCGAGAAATGGAAGAGGAACAGGAAGCCGCTAAGAACGGTCTTGCGGATTTCGCGCCGAGGGTGAATGATTTGCGGCAGGCGCTGGACGCTTTGACTGTGAGAATGCAACGAGAGGAAGCAGCCGAAAGGCTGTTGGTCAGCGGGCGTATATTCTATCTCGAAGGATGGGCGCCGGAAAAGATAATCCCGGCGCTGGAAAAGATTTTAGGACGCTATGAATGCGCTTATGAGAGTCGCGCTCCCGAAACAGGAGAAGAACCCCCTGTATTGCTGCAAACGGGCGGGCGGCTGAAAAAAATGGTAGAGTCCCTTTCGATGGTGACAGGAATGTACGCCCTGCCAAAGTACGATAACATTGACCCAAATCCGCTGATTGCGCCGTTCTATATTCTTTTCTTTGGTATGATGTACGCCGATGTGGCTTATGGGCTGATTCTAGCGGCACTGGGGTTTATTATAACACGGAAAAGCCGATCGAAAGGCATGATGGGGCAGGCTTTCCGTCTGATGCAGTTCTGCGGTTTGTCCGCCGCCGTTTTTGGTTTTATCTTCGGCGGTTTCTTCTCCGATATTATTTCGGTTATCGGACAGACGTTTTTCGGAGCCTCAGACGCCGCAGGAAACCCCACATGGGTGTTTCCCGCATTGTGGGTTAACCCTATGGACAGTGAGAACAACGGCCCAATGACGGTTTTGATATTTTCTTTGGTACTCGGTGTAATACAGCTCATCACCGGTATGGTCATCAAAATGTACATCATGATCCGCGACGGGCATCCCGTAGCTGCCGTATTGGAGATTGTTCCGTGGTGGTGCTTCTTCGCATCCATTGCGCTGACCGTTTTGGTGGGGGGCATTTACTGGATTATCGGAGGGCTTGTTTTGCTCGTGCTTACGCAGGGGTATCAGAAGAAAGGAATCGCAAAGAAACTCTTTGGGGGCGTTACAAAACTCTATGATATAACGTCTTATCTCTCCGATGTGCTCTCCTATTCTCGATTGATGGCGCTCGGACTCGCGGGCGGCGTCATAGGGAGCGTGTTTAACCAGCTAGGCTCGATGCCCGCGGCAATTCCGGTAGCGGGGCCGATCATCTTCCTAGTCATCTTCCTCGCCGGCCACACCTTCAATTTTACGATCAACATCATCGGTACCTATGTTCATGCCGCAAGGCTCCAATATATTGAGTATTTCTCCAAGTTCTACGATTCCCCCGGCGAACCCTTTAAACCTCTTCAAGCCGCAACAAAATATGTTGACATCGTAGAGCGCGGCGATACTCCTCAAAAAGCGTAAGAAACATCATATAAAAGGAGAGAATAATCATGGAATTTTTGAGTTTCCTCAACAGCGGGTGGGTTCTCGCTATGCTGGGCGCCGCCCTTGCCGTCGGTCTCGCGTGCGTTGGTTCAGCCAAAGGTACGGGGCTTGTAGGTGAAGCGGCCTCCGGTCTTTTGAGCGAGGACAACAGCAAGTTCGGCTCATTGCTGGTGCTTCAGATTCTCCCCGGAACGCAGGGTCTTTACGGGTTCGTCGTGTGGTTTATCGCCACCATGATGAAGATTCCGCAATTGCAGGATCAGGCGGGTGGGATTACACTGGAGCAAGGCGCGGCCGTCTTTGCCGCTTGCCTCCCGATTGCAATCGCGGGGCTGCTTTCCGCGATCGCGCAGGGGCGCGTCGCCGCTGCGGGCGTCTCAATCATCGCAAAGAAACCGGAAGCGCAGGGTAACTCTTTGGTTATGTGTATTGTCGTTGAATTTTACGCCATTATTTCCCTACTCGCCTCCCTGCTGATGCTGTTTAACATCAACTAGGAAAATCAAAAAACTTCTCGTTCGCCGGAGGCGAACCGATTTCTGTGGGGAAGTGATTGTTTGACCGGTATTGAAAAAATCATCGGACGCATTGAGGCCGACGCGCTGCTGGAAGCGGAACGGATTCTGTCCGAAGCCCGTGAAAAAGCGGATGAGACGGCGGCGGAAATTCAAAAGAAAGCCGACGCTTTAAAAGCGGAACTTGCGCAAAAGGGCGAAGCTGAAGCAGCGGAACGGAAAAAGCGCATTATAGGCGTCGCGGAGCTGGAAGCGCGCAAGCGGTTGCTTGAGACAAAGCAGGGTATGATCGACAAGGCCTTTGAAACTGCCCGCGAAAAACTGGCAAAACTGCCCGGAAAAGAATTGATTTCTGTTTTGGCGCGGCTTGCGGCGGAAGCATCGCGCACGGGTTCTGAACGTGTTAAGCTGACGGCAAAAGACCGCGAAGCCATAGGGAATGACGTCGTCAAAGCGGCGAATAAGCTGCTGAAAGAAGCCGGAAAACCAGCAGGACTGACCTTATCGGAGGCCGTTTTAGACGCGTCCGCCGCGGGGGGCGTTTTGCTCGCAGGGGAAAACATAGAGGTAAATTGCACCTTTGCCGCGCTTTTGGAAAATCTGCGCGGCGAAATGGCATCGGAGATTGCCGGGATTCTCTTTGCGGCAGACTAGACATTCCAACGCCGGATGGTATAACAGACAGGACAACAAACGGATACCTACGGACGTTCGGGGGCGAACGTCCCTACAAAGAGGTTATCAGCAATAAAAAGTTTTTGGAGATTCTTAAGAACTTTTTAAGGTTCTTAAGCCGCCGGAGGCGAATATATGCCAATCAAAGACACCGACTTTTTAACCGCGACGATGGTTGTCCGCGCGCTGGAGCGAACGCTCTTTGACAAAGAGCGGACGGCGCGGCTGTGTGAAGCGCGTTCTGACGACGAAGCGCTGCGCCTGTTGGCGGAGTGCGGCTACGGGACAATGCAGACGATGACCGCGGAAGGGCTGGAAGAAGCGTTGAAAACGTCCCGCACGGAGCTTTACGAGATGCTCGATAAAAATCTGCCGGGTGAATACGCCGTTATTTTAGACGTTTTCCGTGTGCTGACCGACTACCACAACGTTAAAGCGTTGATCAAAGGCGGCGAAAGCCTGATGCTTGATTTAGGGCGGGTTCCCGTGAAAGAGCTGATCGTTCAATACAACGAATACGCTTTCGCGAGACTGCCCGGTGCCTTGGGGGACGCGGCGCGCGCCGCGCGCGAAACGCTGGCCCGCACCGAAGATCCCCAAGCAAGCGATTTTTCATTGGACAGAGCCTGTCTCGCGGAGATGGTCACCTTAGCGGAAGCATCGGAAAGTTCTTTTTTACGGGGCTATGTCCGGTTGTATATCGATGTATATAACCTGCGTTCCCTGATTCGCGCCCAGCGGATAGGCAAAGGGCCGGATTATCTGCGGCTGATATTGGCGCCGGGCGGAAATGCCGGGTTGTCGGGTCTTGCAGCCGCGCTGCAAAGCGGCGCTCCGGTTGACGAACTTTTTTCCGGCGGGCCGCTGGAAAAAGCATCTGAAGTAGGAAGCGCAGCCGCGCGGGGCGAGGGGAGTTTAACGGAGTTTGAAAAACTTTGCGATAATGCTTTGATATCGTATGCCCGGTCTGCGCGTAAAATCGCGTTTGGGGAGCAGCCGCTGATCGGGTACTTGCTGGAGCGGGAGGCCGAAATGACGATGCTGCGTACCGTAATCGGCGGGCGTCTGGGCGGCGTCCCGGCGGAACAAATCAAGGAAAGGCTGCGTGCCGCGTATGGATAAGATTGCCGTATTGGGAGACCGCGGCAGCGTTTTGGGATTTCGCGCCATCGGGCTGGACACCCATTTCGCGGACAGCGCGGAGGAAGCCGCGCCGGTTCTCAAAAAGCTGGCGGGGGAAGCAGCGATTATCTATATCACCGAACAACTGGCCGCGGGGCTTGCGGAGGAGATTGCCGTCTATAAAGACAGCGTCCTCCCCGCGATTATTCCCATTCCCGGGCGGCAAGGCACGATGGGGATGGGCATGGCCGCACTGAAGAGCGCGGTGGAGCGCGCCGTCGGCGCCGATATTCTATAAGGAGATGAAGTAATCTTGGGCAAAATCGTAAAGGTATCGGGGCCGCTGGTTGTGGCGGACGGATTGGCCGACGCCAATATGTTCGATGTGGTGCGCGTGGGAAACCAGCGGCTGATCGGCGAGATTATCGAGATGCGCGGCGATAAGGCCTCCATACAGGTCTATGAGGAGACAAGCGGACTCGGCCCCGGCGACGAGGTCGCGACGACCGGCGCGCCGCTGAGCGTGGAGCTTGGCCCCGGATTAATAGAGATGATTTACGACGGTATACAGCGCCCGCTGGAGGAGATCAAGGCGGTTGCAGGCGATGTGATCGACCGCGGCATCGAGGTGCCGAGCATCTCCCGCGATAAACTGTGGGCGTTTGTCCCGGCTGTAAAAGCCGGAGACAAAGTACAAGCCGGAGATATGCTCGGAACGGTGCAGGAAACCGTCGTTGTCGAGCACCGTATCCTCGTGCCGAACGGAATGTCGGGAACGGTTAAGAAGATCGAGAGCGGATCGTTTACCGTGACGGATACAATATGCGTCATAGATAAAGACGGGTCGGAGATCCCGCTGACGATGATGCAGAAGTGGCCGGTGCGTATCGGCCGCCCCTATAAAGAAAAGATTCCGCCGAACGTACCGATGCTGACGGGACAAAGAAACATCGACACCCTCTTCCCGATTGCGAAAGGCGGCACCGCCGCCGTCCCCGGCCCGTTCGGAAGCGGCAAGACGGTGGTGCAGCACCAGCTCGCGAAGTGGAGCGACGTGGACATCGTGGTCTACATCGGCTGCGGCGAGCGCGGCAACGAAATGACCGACGTGCTGCGCGAGTTCCCCGAAATCAAAGACCCGCGCACCGGCGAAAGCCTGATGAAGCGCACGGTGCTCATTGCCAATACATCCGACATGCCGGTGGCCGCCCGCGAGGCTTCCATATACACCGGCATAACGATAGCGGAATATTTCCGCGACATGGGCTACGACGTCGCCGTTATCGCCGACTCCACCTCCCGCTGGGCGGAGGCGCTCCGCGAGATGTCGGGACGCCTCGAGGAAATGCCCGGTGAGGAAGGCTACCCCGCCTACCTCGCGTCGCGGATGGCGCAGTTCTACGAGCGCGCCGGGCGCGTATATACGATCAATTCCGGAGAAAGGATCGGCTCGGTAACGGCGGTCGGCGCGGTGTCGCCTCCGGGCGGCGACCTCTCCGAACCGGTCAGCCAAGCGACGATGCGGATTGTTAAAGTGTTCTGGGCGCTGGACAGTTCGCTGGCCTATCGCCGCCACTTCCCCGC
>QMCE01005356.1_pt1 | contig 12584 bp, 21 predicted proteins | sample 1821851 | NCBI WGS metagenome assembly QMCE01 (sample SAMN09453174, study PRJNA476694) | Termite gut metagenome, whole genome shotgun sequencing project. | isolation source: worker | host: Odontotermes sp. | place: South Africa:Pretoria | collected 2016-01-28 | reverse complement strand
AACGCCGGGAATAAGCCCTTCGCTCGCCAATTTGCGGAAGCAAAGACGACACATCTCATATTTCCGCAGATAGCCTCTAGGCCGTCCACAGATCCGGCAGCGGTTTACTTTTCTCGTTTTATATTTAGGCGTCCGCAGTGCCTTAATAATCATCGCTTTTCTTGCCATGTTGTTACCACTACCTCCCTATTTCCTGAATGGCATACCGAATTTGCCGAGGAAAGCTTTTGCCTCCGCATCGGTTTTTGCCGAAGTTACGATAACCACGTTCAAGCCAGCTACCTTTTCAATTTTATCAAAATCAATTTCAGGGAAAATGATTTGTTCCTCTATTCCCAACGCATAATTTCCATTGCCGTCAAAAGCATTCTGATTTATGCCCCGGAAATCCTTTACACGAGGAAGAGCTACGTTGACCAGCCGGTCAAAAAACTCATACATCATAGCCCCACGCAAGGTCACTTTCGCGCCGATTTCCTGACCTTCCCGAATCTTGAAGTTGGCGATACTCTTCTTGGCCTTTGTCTTAACCGCCTTTTGCCCAGTAATCTGGGTAAGGGTGGTAACGGCCTCGTCAAGTATTTTCTTGTTTTGCAAAGCTTCGCCGACACCCATGCTCACAACGATCTTTTCCAGTTTGGGTATCTGCATAGGAGACTTGTAGCCGAATTCTTTTAACAGCTCCGGGGCGATCTGCTCCCGGTAAATTTTCTTAAGCCGGGGTATATACTTGTCCATTATAAAACCTCCCCGCATTTTCTGCAAACCCGTATTTTTTTGTCACCATCGATCTTGTAACCAATTCGGGTGGGCCCGCATTTTTTGCACACGATCATCACATTGGAACTGTGAATCGCTGCCTCAATTTCGACAATGCCGCCTCTGTCCTGCTGATTCCGTTTCTTCTTCGCCTTCTTGACGATGTTCGCACCCTCAACAAGAACACGATCTTTATCGCGGAGAATTTTGAGGATTCTTCCCCGTTTACCCTTGTCTTTACCGGCGATAATCTGAACAGTATCTTCTTTTTTCAGTTTGAATTTATGCGCTTGTGCAACCATACCTAACTCCTACAAAACCTCAGGGGCCAGAGAAACGATTTTCATATAATCGCCCTTTTCCCGCAGTTCCCTTGCTACCGGTCCGAAAATACGCTTCCCCTTGGGATTCAACGCGGCGTCAATAATGACACAGGCGTTATCATCAAACCGTATATAGGTTCCATCGGAGCGGCGGTATTCTTTATGAGTACGCACCACAACCGCTTTTTCCACTGTACCCTTTTTAATGGTCGAAGTGGGAAGGGCATCTTTAACAGCCACCACAATAATATCGCCAATTCCTGCGTATCTGCGATGAGTTCCCCCCAGCACTTTGATGCACTGAACTATTTTGGCGCCTGAATTATCCGCCACATTCAGGAAGCTTTCCACTTGTATCATGTCCGTAAACCCCTTTATTTAGCGCGCTCGAGGATTTCCGCAAGTTTCCAGCACTTTTCTTTGCTGAGAGGACGGCACTCGATCACACGGACACGATCGCCGATCTTTGCGTTGTTGGCCTCGTCATGGGCCTTAACTTTTTTGATACGCTTAACGTATTTCTTATACAGCGGATGTAGAGTAAGGGTTTCAATGGCGACAACTATAGTCTTGTCCATCTTGTCACTTTTGACAAACCCTATAAATTCTTTTTTACCGCTTCTTGCTTTAACTGCCTGTTCAGCCATTATTTAGCCTCCGCGCCGATTTGAGCCCGCAACGCCGCTTTCGCGTCCGCAATTTCCTGCGCATGAATAAGCGTGTTAAGCCGGGCAATTTGCCGACGCATTATCCGTTTCTGCAAAGGATTATCCACATGGCCGATAACTACCTGGAAACGGAGCTCCATAAATTTCTTTTTCAGTTCATCCCGTTTGGCCTTGAGTTCGGGAAATGAAAGATTCTTGAATGAGTTTTTCACCGCCTGTACTCCTATGCCCCAAGTTCCATGTCGGAACGGGCTACAAATTTGGTTTTTATGGGAAGTTTGGCTCCGGCAAGATGCATTGCCTCTTCAGCGATTTTCTTGTCGATACCACCGCCAAGCTCAAACATAACTGTTCCGGGTTTTACCACAGCTACCCAGTATTCCGGTGCGCCTTTTCCTTTACCCATGCGGGTTTCCGCAGGTTTTTTGGAATAGGGCTTATCCGGAAAAATGCGAATCCAGATTTTACCGCTTCGCTTGATATGCCTGTTCAGAGCAATACGAGCCGCTTCTATCTGCCTATTGGTTATCCACATTCGATCTAATGCAACCAGAGCATAGTCCCCGAATACTACGGTGTTTCCCCGTGTGGCGTTTCCGGGCATATTGCCCCGCTGCACCTTGCGGCGTCTTACACGTTTCGGACTTAACATAATTACCCTCTACTTCCCGCCGGAATACGCTCCCGCCGTTTGCGGACCAGAGCACCAGCATCTTCCTTCTGTTCTTTGCCGTATTTCATGCCATTATACACCCAGACTTTTACCCCAATGGAACCGAATGTGGTGTGAGCTTCGGCAAAACCGTAATCAATATCCGCTCGCAACGTGTGCAAAGGAATTCGTCCTTCTTTGGATTCTTCGGTACGAGACATTTCCGCGCCACCAAGCCGTCCTGACAACCGCACTTTTACACCCTGAGCGTTACCTTTTTTAATCGCGTTGGCGATAGCCTGTTTCATGGTTCTTCTGAAAGAGGAACGCGCCAAAAGCTGACGGGCTACATTCTGGGCGATAATCTGGGCATTATTGTCGGCGTTACGAACTTCCTTGATCTTGATCTGGATTTTCTTGCTAACGCTTTTCTGCAGTTCACTGCCTATTTTTTCGATATTCGCGCCCTTAACACCAATGATAACACCAGGCCTAGCAGTATGAATAGTTATAGTGATCCGCTGGGGATGCCGGATAATTTCAAGTTCGGCAATATCAGCGCCTTTAGTCTCCGGCATATCCATAATGAGCCGCCGAAGCTTCAAATCTTCGTGCAGGGTATCAGCGTATTCTTTAGGATCAACAAACCACCGGGAACCCCAGGTCTTGTTAATGCCGATCCGCAGTCCTGTCGGATTTACTTTTTGACCCATTATTTCTCCGCCTTTTTGGAAACAGCTTTTTTACCGGTTTCTCCGGTTTCATCAATCACAACGGTAATATGGCACATCCGTTTCAGAATTGTATCCGCCCGTCCTCTGCCTCTGAACCAGACACGTTTGAGCCGAGGGCCCTCATCAATCTGAATTTCGCGCACATACAGCATATCTTCATCAAGCTGTTTGTTACCGGAAAGCGCGTTGGAAGCGGCGGATTTTACCGTCTTACTGATAAGCCGCGCTCCTTTTTGGGGCATATTTTCCAGAAGGGAAATCGCCTCAGGGTATGTCCTACGACGAATTAAATTCGCCACAGGCCTGATTTTGAAAGGACTAGCGATAAGATATTTGCTGATCGCTTTATAACCCGATTTCGTTTCCATATACCTACCTATTTCGAGGAAGCCTTCTTGTCGGAGCCCGCATGACCACGGAATATCCGAGTGGGAGAGAACTCGCCAAGTTTGTGACCGACAAGGTTTTCCGTGATATACACGGGAACCCAGGTTTTTCCGTTATACACTGAGATAGTTCCGCCGACCATTTCAGGAATGATAGTGGAACACCGGGAATAAGTCTTTATCATTTTTCTTTCCCCGGACTTGCTCAACTCAAGCACCTTTTTATACAGGCTCTTTTCAATAAAAGGCCCTTTTTTTATGGATCGTGACATAACCCCTTCCTACTTTTTCTTCTTGCCGCGGCTGACGATAAACCGGGAGGAAGGCTTGTGCTTGCTCCGGGTCTTGTATCCTTTCGTGGGCTGACCCCAGGGAGTAACAGGGTGAATACCCTTGCTTCTACCTTCACCGCCTCCATGAGGGTGATCCACAGGGTTCATAGCCATACCGCGCACTGTGGGACGTACGCCAAGCCAGCGATTGCGGCCAGCTTTACCGATTTGCACGTTCATGTGATCTTCGTTGCCGACAGTCCCTATTGTCGCATAGCATTTTTTGAACACCATACGCATTTCACCGGAAGGCAGTTTCAGCGTAACATAGTCGCCTTCTTTTGCCGCAACCAGCGCACCGCCGCCTGCTGAACGCACTATCTGTCCACCCTTGCCCAGTGTAAGCTCAACGTTGTGCACAGTAAAGCCGAGAGGGATGTTTTCCAGCGGCAACGCATTGCCCGCTTCAATAGCGGCTCCGGGCCCGCTCATGATCGCCGCGCCCACAACAAGACCTTTGGGAGCGATGATATAACGCTTCTCGCCGTCCTTGTAATGAACAAGAGCAATATTCGCGCTACGATTGGGATCGTATTCAATGGCGGCGACCTTGCCGGGAACACCGACTTTATCGCGCCTAAAATCAATGTCGCGGTAACGGCGCTTGTGTCCGCCGCCCTTGTGACGAACACTAATTCTACCGTTGCTGTCGCGTCCAGCGCGTTCTTTCCGTCCCGATGTAAGGGATTTTTCCGGCTTCGCGCCTTTAGTCAAATCGGAAAAATCCAAACTTTGCCACGCGCGCATACCCGGTGTTATCGGTTTATATGTTTTAATTCCCATAATTCATTACCCCTACACGCCTTCAAAGATGTTGATCTTCTCGTCCTTGGGCAGGCGCACTATGGCCTTCTTCCATGTCGAGGTATAGCCCGAACGGTATCTGAGCCGCTTGGGTTTGCCACCCACTACCATCATTGTACAGGAAATAGGATGCACATTAAAAAGTCTGCGGACAGCTTCCTTAACCTGAATTTTATCCGCAGCCGGATCAACCTTAAACACATACTTTCCCTGTTCGCGCAAGAGGTTTGCTTTTTCGGAAAGCACTGGTTCTAGCAATATATCTTCGTAATTACTCATTTGCTGACCTCCTCATGGCTGCCATCCGCTTCACCTTTATAAAAATCACCGAGATTTTTGGCAGCGGTTTCCAGCATCAGCACCTGTCGGCCATAGAACAAATCATGCGCCCGCAGTCTGTTATAGGAAAGATAACTCAACCAGGGAATGTTGGCAGCGGCTCGCTTGATATTGGGATCATCGTCTTTCAAAATAAGCACCGTCCGCAAACCAGGGGTAAAGTTATCAAGAAGACCCGCAAGGTCTCTAGTTTTTCCCGATTCGATTGAAAAATCTTCGATTATTTTTAACGTATCGCTCTGGGCTTTCAAACTCAATATAGTTTTTATCGCCTGGCGTTTCGCTTTCTTCGGCATTGAATAGGAGAAGTCCCTGGGTTTGGGTCCGAATACCACACCGCCGCCAACCAAAACTGGTGATTTTTTGTCACCCCTGCGGGCGCGGCCTGTTCCCTTCTGTTTGTAGGGTTTGGCATTTGAGCCATGGACTTCGGCGCGATCTTTGGTACAGGCATTTCCCTGCCGTTTATTGGCAAGCTCGTTATTGATTGCGTACCAGATCAAATCTTCATTCACCGGAAGACCGAAAACGGTTTCTTCCAGTTCAATGGTCCTCAGCTCTTTGCCCTCTTTGGAATACACTTTACAGTTCATCTTATACCGCCTACCTCTTTACCGCGGCCCGGACAAATACAAGGCCCTTGTTGATGCCGGGAACCGCGCCTCGTACCATAATGAGCTGTTTTTCAGGATCGATCTTCACTACCCGCAGACTCAAAACCGTCACATTCTCCCGGCCCATGCGCCCCGGTAGTTTTACGTTTTTGAACGATTTGTGCGGATAGGTTGACTGACCGGTAGAACCGGGCTCGCGCCGTAACGCTTCACAACGCCCTGAAAACCCTTACCTTTCGATACGCCGGAAACGTCCACATAACGGATACCTTCCAGCACCTCAACCCCCAGAGCATCCCCGACGGCGACTTCTTTCTCGAAGTCCCGCAACTCTTTAATCCGCTTTTTGGGGGCGATATTTTCCGGAAACTGACCCGCATAGGGCTTTGTTACCCGGTTCGCTTTCTGGTCGTCAATTCCGACAACCACGGCTTTATAGCCGTCTTTTTCTTCTGTCTTGTGGGCGATGACGATATTCGGATCAACCCGCATCACCGTTACCGGTGAGAGGTTTCCCGCATCATCAAAGACCTGCGTCATGCCCACTTTCTTGGCCATTAGCCCTAACATCACACAACTCCTGCACGCTATCCCTCGAACCATTGGTTCGCGGTCTTCGGGACCGTCTGCGCTATTTCACTCATGACACCCGGCGTTTGGCCGGATGCCAAGAAAAAACTAAACAATCAACAACGTTACTGTTTAATCTCCACATCTACACCCGCAGGAAGCTCAAGTTTCATGAAAGAATCCAAAACTTCCGGCGAAGGATTAATAATATCGATCAACCGCTTATGAGTACGCATCTCAAACTGCTCACGGGCTTTTTTGTTCACGTGCGGTGAACGAAGCACCGTTACTTTATTGATGCGTGTCGGCAGCGGGATAGGGCCTGTAACCTTTGCTCCCGCCTTCTGCACTGTTTGAACGATTGACTTTGCGCTTTGATCGATAAGCTCGACATCAAAGCCTCGCAGCCGCACACGAATTCGTTCCTTAGCCATTATTCCTCCAGGAAGGTCTACGCCGCCGCTTAAGCGGATTTTCCGGCGCAGACCCAAACTCCGCTATGCCGGGTTATTCGATAATCTCGGTAACCTGACCGGAGGCGACTGTCTTGCCGCCTTCGCGGATTGCAAAACGAAGTCCTTTCTCCATGGCAATGGGGTGGATCAACTCGCCGATAATTTCGGTGTTGTCTCCGGGCATAACCATTTCTTTCCCTTCGGGAAGTTTAACCGTACCGGTAATATCGGTTGTACGGAAATAGAACTGAGGCCGATAGCCGGTAAAGAAAGGACTGTGACGTCCGCCTTCAGCCTGAGAAAGGCAGTAAATCTGCCCCTTGAATTTACTATGAGGCGTAATCGAGCCGGGTTTGGCAAGGACCTGTCCGCGCTCAACTTCTTTTTTGTCCACGCCGCGAAGCAACGCGCCGATATTGTCGCCTGACTGCCCCTGATCGAGCAATTTATTGAACATTTCGATACCGGTAACAACGGTCTTTTTGGTAGGCCGAATACCGACAATTTCGATTTCTTCATTCAGCTTGACGATACCGCGCTCGATTTTTCCGGTTACGACCGTGCCGCGCCCAGAAATAGTAAACACGTCTTCTACAGGCATGATAAAGGGCTTATCGTCATCACGTTCGGGATCAACAAAGTAGCTGTCCATTGCTTCAAGCAAATCATCGATGCATTTTACGGCTTCGGGATTATCCGGCTCGGACATCGCTTTGAACGCAGAACCTTTGATGATAGGAATTTTGTCACCAGGGAAACCATTGGCGGTCAGAACATCCTTGACTTCTTCCTCAACCAGCTCAACCAGATCGGGGTCATCAAGAAGATCGATTTTGTTCAAAAATACGATCATACTGGGAACGCCAACCTGACGAGCAAGAATAATGTGCTCGCGAGTCTGGGGCATAACTGAGTCCGGGGCTGATACAACAAGAATCGCGCCGTCCATTTGGGCAGCGCCTGTGATCATGTTCTTTATATAGTCCGCGTGTCCGGGACAGTCGATGTGCGCGTAATGCCGTTTATCGGATTGATACTCAAGATGCCGGGTATTGATGGTAATACCACGAGCTTTTTCCTCAGGAGCGTTGTCAATTTCATCATATTTCATTACCTTGTCGCCGAATTTTTTGGCGCAGTGCATGGTAATGGCGGCGGAAAGAGTTGTCTTCCCGTGATCAACGTGTCCGATGGTTCCAACATTCATGTGCACTTTAGTTCTATTGAACTTATCTTTGGCCATTCTGTGTCCTCCTTAATGGGCACTTATAAAATACTCAAGTAAAAAACGCGGGAATAACATTCCAGCGAAAGTACAGCGTCAATTAATATATGAGAGATAAGTAAGGAAATGAACAAAAGCGGAATAAATTTACCACACGTCCAGTTCCACCTGTCTCATCAACGCCGATGATCGGTTTGGAGCCGAAAAACCTCAATGGTTTTCCAGATTATCCAGACAAAGCCGGACAATCCAAGACCCCGCACAGCTATTTGCCGAAGCTTCGCTCCGGTCATGTCGACGATATTACCCTTTTCAACCTCCCGACACGAACCGGGCCTTCGCCTCCGGCTCAACCGCTATGCGGCCTTTATCCGGCGACCATTATTTTAATCGCCGAATACTTTCAAAAAACATCAGGACTTCTGTATATCAGATAATCCTCTGTGACATGAAAAATTATTATTTAATTTTTCATGTACCAAAGATATTAAATCATGAAGTTTTTACAAAGCAAAAACTTCCCGGCGAAAAATCGCCAAATTCTAATACTACCAGCGATAATGAGCGAAAGCTTTGTTAGCCTCGGCCATTTTGTGGGTATCTTCTTTCTTTTTGAAAGCAGTCCCAGTATTATTATACGCATCTAGCAGTTCCGCGGCAAGACGTTCATCCATGCCGTGACCAGAACGGGCGCGGGCAGCGTTAATAACCCAGCGCATTCCCAGCGCCTCTCTCCGGCTTTCCCGGATTTCAACTGGAACTTGATAAGTCGCGCCGCCAACACGCCGGGATTTTACCTCGACCTGAGGCTTAACATTATCAAGCGCTTTAAGAAACACTTCCAGCGGCTCTTTTTCGGTTTTTTGCCCCAAAGTTTCCAGAGCGCCGTGAACAATACGAAGGCCGATAGAACGCTTGCCTTCCCACATCATTCTATTTACAAATTTGGAGACCACCACGCTGTTATACTTGGGGTCCGGGGCAATTCCCCTATCTATAGTTTTTTTCTTCCGTCCCATGTTAAAACCTTACGCCTTTGGCCGTTTAGCGCCATATTTTGAACGGCCGCGTTTGCGATCCGTCACTCCAAGCGTATCCTTGGCCCCTCTGACAATATGATACCGCACACCAGGGAGGTCTTTTACACGTCCGCCACGCACCAGAACCACCGAGTGTTCCTGCAAATTATGCCCGATACCGGGAATATAGGCGGTAACTTCTGTTCCGTGAGAAAGTCTCACACGAGCGACCTTCCGTAAAGCCGAGTTCGGCTTTTTGGGCGTTACTGTCATTACACGAGTGCAAACCCCCCGCTTTTGCGGACAGGAATGCAGGGCCGGAGACTTGGTCTTATGACCAACTTGCTGTCTTCCAAAACGAACCAACTGGTTAATAGTAGGCATTCGCTCAAAACTCCTGAAAACCGGATTTTATAAAAACATTCCGGTTTTAATATCCCGATTATCAGTCTGATGTCCGGGGCTCTGACCGCTGCCAGCATTCAACGTTCAGAAGCATATAAAATTCTTCTAAAAAACAAGAAGAAGAAGCTAGAAATTATCAAAAAATAAAAAAAAGGTCAAGGGGGTATGGAAACTTTTATTTTCATTACCAATGACACCAAAAACATGTATTCCGTCTTCTATTATAAAATGCCGCTGATGTAATTTCCACACTAAAGGCCACAAATCCCTGCTGCTATTCCTGCAATTTGATCGTTCAACGGCGGTATACTAACTATACCCCGCATATAATCCTCCTATTAGTCACCAGATTCAGTGTCTGTCACCCTAGCGATTATTTTTGAATACCTCTGGAAACGGCTGAAATCAGCCCAGATTCTTTATAATATCGGTCGGCATTTTCTTAGGAGAGACATGCAGCCTGAATAATATGTGTTTTTCACTACGCCTTTCTACACAATCACTGTAGCCAATATAATAATATGGTCCTTCCTTTCCCTTTCGCAAAAACAAATAGGTTTTGCATCTGTTTAAGTCATCAATCGTAACCTGATTATTCTCTCTTGGATCCCAAAGAAACCCTTCTTTTGTAAGCTTGTTATTATATTTACTATCGAGATAAAAAAATCCTATTTTCTCCTGCTCGTTATTGTTAATCCGCATAAGCTCGCGTCGTGTTCTTGCATACCCTACGTCAACTCGGGTATAGAGATTATACAGTTCAAGGTTTTTCTCACCAATAAATACACTTCCCATAAAATCCTCCTTAAAATTAACGCATATAAATTCCCAAAAAACACCGTACCACTACATTTTTCTTGAACCGGGTTTTACTGCGGGGATTCCTTTTTTGCAGAGTTCGCAGCGGGCGGCGTCCCAGTTTTCCGCGTGGACTTTCAGGGCGGGATACATGGGCCACAGGGATTCTTCGCCGTCGGCCCGGCGGTCTACGATGCAGGCCAGCGCTGTGACTTGCGCTCCGAGGGCTTCCAGCGCGGCGGCGCATTCCCCGGAGGATTTTCCTGTGGTAACAACGTCCTCGGCGATAAGTATGCTTTGACCGGGTTTGACCTCGAAGCCCCGGCGCAGGCACATTGTTCCGGAATCATCGCGCTCGGTGAACAAAGCCGGAAGTCCCAGTTGCTTGCCTAGTTCATAGGCTACGAGTATGCCTCCCATTGCCGGCCCTACAACTATGTCCACTGTGATTTTTCCCGCGTCAATATCCGCTTTGATCCGCCGCGTGACATCGGTCAGCGCCGCCGCTGCCTTATCCGGGTACTGGAGCAGCCGCGCACACTGAAAATAACGGCTGGAATGCCGCCCCGAACTCAAAAGAAAATGTCCTTCCAGCATCGCGCCGGTTTCTTTTAAGAGATTAATTACTTCGCTCATTGTCTCCCCCACTGTTGATTTACTTGTCTGGCAACTTCAGTTTCCGAACATCTCAAAAATTTGAGGAAATTCTCGTTCGGTGATTATGCCTGGACTCACACTTATTCTAGTGTAGCACAAATTTGCCGGAAGCATAACCGTTGAACTTTGACATTTTTCGCATAATGCGCTTTTTTCAGCCGAAGCAATTTGCGGTTAGCCCGTGAGGAGCGCAAGGGATAGGAGCGGAAATCCCGCAGACTTTGCGTGAGCAAAGTCGAGGAATTGGAGCGGATAGCCCGGTTTTGCCGCTGGTCAAGCGGCAAAATGCGCCAAAAAATAGGGAATTGACGTGGGGAGTGTGTCTTTTTGATGCATTTTTATCTTTGAAAAAGATTATTGTGTCATTTTAGCCCGGAAAAAGTCTGTTGTTGAGGAATTGTGTCAAAAATTCCGTGTGGGGGCTTCTAATGTGGGGCATAATTGCCCGGAAAATCGGCTTGTTCTCTGAAAACGGCGCAAATTTTTCACTTTCTAGAAAAAGATTGGCGACATGGCACGATTTTTGCTTGTATATTTTTGTCGACGAGGAAAGGAACGGGAAGCGCTGGTCCGTTGGATCAGGCTTCCAGAATCTTCAGCCTGTGATGGGTGGAGATTCCTCCTAATCTCGCCGGACGCATTATAAGGAGATATGGTATGAAAGCAATAACCATGTATCGTCCAAACACATTGGAAAACGCCCTGAGCGATTTTGACCGCTATTTTGAGAGCTTTTTTGGGGATTCGATTTTGACTTCCGCGAAGAAGGGATTCAGCCGTCTGCCTGCGGTTGATATTCGGGAGACCGAAAAGGAATATTTTCTCGAAATGGAATTGGCTGGGTTTGACGAAAAGAATATCGGTGTTCACCTTGACGGGGGGATTCTGACGATTTCTTCCAAAGAAGAGGAAACTTCGGAGGAGAAAAAAGAGCAGACTGACTCGAAAACTTCTGGGGAGTATATTCTCCGTGAGCGGCGGTCGTGTGGTTTCAGCAGATCGTTCAAACTGCCCGATAATACCGACCCTGAATCGGTGAGCGCGAGTTTCAAAAACGGCGTTCTCTCTCTGGAGATTAAAAAGCGGCCTGAAGCGCAGAAACGGTCTATCCGTATCAACGCCGCGTAAAAACCGGGGCTTCGGCGCTGCTGCTGTGTGATGAGCGGCTAGTGCCGGACAATTATTGAAAAAAGTAAAAAATTACAAAAGTACAGTTAGTGAACGGCGCAAGACGATGAATCTTGCGCTGTTTTTTTATAGCTGTTTTTTATAGTCCTAAATCTTGGCCTATCAAAATTACTTTTATCCGGCTGGCGGGTTTGCATAGCCGTGTGGTTACCAGAAAAGAACAAATCGAATCGGGTGTTTTGCAGTTTGAGCACACGCCGGTTTCCGCGCAGGGTGTTTTTCTACCGGTTAAACGCAGGGTATTTAACGGCGCGGCTATTGTTCGGACACGGGTGATGGCATCGTCCAGTGTTTTCACGACTTTGTTCATTCCCGCGACAACGATGACTTGAGCTGGCCCGAAACACATGGCCGCCACCCTGTTGCCGTTTCCGTCAAGATTCACTAGCTGGCCGTCTTCGGTGATTGCGTTGCTTCCGGTAATATATGTGTCGGACAACAAAGCCTGCCGCATCATACGCTGGCGTTCATCGGGAGAGGCCGCCTTGTCACGATCCAGCAGCGCGTAGCCTTCTCCGGCAAGCCTTTTCTGAATCCCTAACTCCTCCGCCGTCATCGAGCCGCCCCATGAAACTACATGTTCTCTGGGAATTAGCGATACGATAAAATCAAGCGCCTGCGCGGGATCATCGTAATACCACGCCTCAAAAAAACGG
>QMCE01001712.1_pt1 | contig 12590 bp, 8 predicted proteins | sample 1821851 | NCBI WGS metagenome assembly QMCE01 (sample SAMN09453174, study PRJNA476694) | Termite gut metagenome, whole genome shotgun sequencing project. | isolation source: worker | host: Odontotermes sp. | place: South Africa:Pretoria | collected 2016-01-28 | reverse complement strand
GCATTGATGGTTACGTCGCCTTGAAGAGTATAAGAACGACTTGCTTCGGTGTTTTCGTCCCACCATTGCACAAACTCGTAACCGGTTGCAGGCGTAGCCGTGAGAGTCAGTACTGTACCGCTGTCTAATTTCGCATTGTTCGCCACTGTTACACTTCCGTTTTTCACAGTAAACGAGCCATTGGTCGGTGTTCCAAGCGTTACGGTGTATTCCGGTTTCTTTTCGCTCATATCGAGAGCCGTAGCCTTCACAGGCACACGCACATCCGCCGCCAAATTACCTCCGCTGAAAACAACCGTATCGTAGTAATCACCGGGAGTGGTGGGGTTGAAATAGATTCTGTGTGTGCGCGTTGATCCATCATACGCATTAGTGAAAGTCGAACTGCTGAGGCTGAATGCGCTTTGCGCACCTTTGCTAAGTGTTATCGTTCCGTCGCCCGGATTAACATATCCAACATTCAAGATTGCCGAGTCTTTCGGTGTTTGACCCAGAGTCTTTCGGTGTTTGACCCACGTAGGATTCTCCAAGATCCAGCGACATGTTTTGTGGAGTAACATAGCCTTCGCCTTCGATGATGGGTGTGATGCTCAAGTCGTCGATAGACAAAGCCGGGGTGGATGCTGCTGCATATCTCCACCAAATGAACATGATTTCCTGCCCGGCAGCAAGTCCGCCGGATACGGTTACCGTTCCGGATACAGTTTTGTAGTTCCCTGAAGCATTTCCATCCAATTCCGCAATGCTTGCCGAAGTCTTCAGAGCTACAAAATCCAAAGCCGACACATCCGTTGGTGAAGCATAATTTGGAGCAGTAGCAGTCGCCCCCTTATAGTATCTAAATCCCAATCGTGTATATGGATATGATTCGCTTGATGCGATTTCTCTTGAATGGGATATCCATTGCTCTCCTCTGTATGAAATTTTGAAACTCGAAATTGTTTTTCCTGTGTTATTTTTCATGCGCAAACCCACAAAAAGTCTGCCGTTACTCCCAATGAGAAAAAGTCCCAAAGATCTGTCTGAATTTGAATTGCCATAAGCATGAATCGCACCGGATGCATTAGAATTTGCCATCAGATTCTGAACCATTGGAGCGCTTCCCGGATTATCACAGGCATACCAATTTGGGATAGTTTTATTGTCCTCCCAAGTTGAAGGAAAACTTGATTTGTTCCACGTGTTAAAATTCTCTGTGTAAGCCTTACCGCCCTCAGTGAGAGAAACTTGAGCATGACTTCCCATCGCCATTAAGGCGAAACTAACGATTAGCAAAAAGGTTTTGATGTTGTTCATTTTTTTTTGGTTTTTTTAAGGGGCGAGGCGTTCCTCGCCCGTACGTTAATGATTTTATTTAGCACAAAGATACATTTTTTTTTGAAACCGACCAAATTTTTATTGTCCATATTGTTAAATTTGAATATATTTCGTCGGTATGCGCTGAAAACTATCGCACAAATTTGGCGGATTTTCCGTTCGACAGAAAGACATACACCCCATTTAACAGATTGACATTCTCTATTTTAGTCGTTTCCGAAGAGGCTGTTCCCTGACGAACGAGATTTCCCAACAAATTGTAGATTTGCCAAGTCTGTCCTGCCTCCAAACCTTTCACATAGAGCACATCGTCTTGTGTCCATATTTTTAAATCCGAACTGTTATCTATTTCTATATCAGAGAATATACTCGAAGATTGAACTTTCCCCAAAGTTATTCCGATATTGTCGATTGCAGCCGGCGATTGAATGCCATCGCCTCCTTTTCCCTCAAAATAGCCTTTGTCGTTACACCACGTGAAAACCAAACGTTTAGTTGTTCCTGCATAGGAGGCGGGAAGGCTTGCTTTAACGTTAACCCATTCATTCTTATAATAATACTTACCCATACTTGTTCCTACTTTCAATGCTGTTCCTGCCACAGGGGTTACATTAGCCTCAACCAAACGCACTTCCAAATAGTCATATTCCAACACATCCTTGGTTTTAAGGTTCGTCAGTTCTCCTATTCCCTTGAAATCAAAATAGATATCAAACATATTTGCACTATCGGGCGTAGGGAAGGTAATATCTCGATAGAGATGAGATACGTTTGCTTTTTCGGTTGCAGTATTATAAATGTTTGAGATTCCATCGTTTGAGATATAGGCAGACTTCGTTCCGAGTGATGCCAAAGCCGTGTCTATAATCCACTTATTTTCTTGATTTCCATTCACAAAAGTCCAGCCGGAGAGTTCGTCTTCAAAATCTTCCGAGAAAAATGCAGGAGTAACGGTAACAATTTTACAACTTTGTGTCATATTTGTAGCCGTGTTATTTTCAACGACTATGGTTGCACAAATCGTGTGCTTGCCTTCCGTTAGATTGGCTTTCCCGAGAGTGAATATGCGTTCTTCTCCGGAAGCCAAGCTGTCGTTAGCACTTGCAGTCCATGTATAGGGTGTTTGGTCAACATCATCCACTTTCCACTCCACTTTTGCGGATTCGACAGGGAATCCCAGATTTTCAATCTTCATTTTCACTTCACGTTCGCCGTTTTCGTGGAAATAGTCGGGCATCACAATTGTTCCTGCTTTCACATATATGCCTTTCGGTGCTCCTCCTCTGAATTTGAAGGAAACAGACAGATTGTTAGTATCTTGCACGATGTCTGTGATCGGCTTGTTGGTATTGAACCCCATTTTGGATTTGGCGTGAGGTCTTGTTTCATCGGTAAATGATGTTTTTCCGCGTTGGGGCCAGGGTTCTTGATCGAACTTTATATTGCAACCGGAAGTTTTATTGGCACAAGCGGCTTGCACGGTGAAATATCCGCGGTTTGTTGCCTCGCAATTCACACAGCGCCTATACCATCCGAGAAAGTTTTCATCCACTTGATAAATCAGCATTCCGGCTCCCGCTTGATACATATCCCAACTTGTTTGTTGGCGATTTTCAATCAAATAATACTCTCCTTCAACGGCGGTGTTGATTCTATACACAACATTTTCTTCATCAGGACTTAACAAAGTGATGTCCGCAGGCTCTTCCAGAACTTTCAGGTCTGTCCATCCCAAGAATACACGTCCCCATGCACTGAGTTTCACCGGACAGCTTCCAAATTTACCTTTCGGACCGCTTGCAAAGCCTTCTGCCATCACATCCCATGTATAAATCGCTATAGCAGCACCATTTGGATCGCCATTTGCATCGTAAGTATCGGGAAGTCCGAAAACGTGCAATATTTCGTGAATGATAGGACCTATAAACGTGAGTTCCTTTTCATTATCTCTTGCATCTCCGGAAAATTCGGCAGAAATGGAAAACATTGGGATTTGTATATCATCCACAATCACAGGCACAGTGTCGTAAAGCGCAAAGGTTCCTGCATGCGATCCGATCGGAGTTCTTTCATAGCCTGCATAAATGAGGTGAAGTCCATCTATAATACCGTTATTATCAGCATCATAATCAGCAAAATTTGCTCCGTCTGCGCGTATGGAATCAATGAGTGCACGTGCCAGCGGATGTGTTTGCCCCTCACCCGAGTAGGCACTCGCCGCTTGTGGCATCATATACGGACCAAACACCTCTACTTCAAACTCCATACGTTCGTAGGACATATCATAGAAATAATCCCTCACACTGCCTTGTACCGTGTCTCCCGGAAGACCGATATAATCTTTTTGATTGACCAAATTTTCAAACTCTTCTTTCGTTCGAGTCATCGGTTTTCCTTGAAAACCAACCAAAACGAGAGGAATTTTAATTTTTCCGATATAGGTATTTTCTCTTGTGAGCCCTTTTCTTTGTTTTTTAGCGGCATATTGAGCACCGTATGGTGTTTCACGCAATGCGTTCACTTGCACATCGCTGTAGAACAAACCTTTGGGGACTTTTCTCAAAAAGCGTTGTTCTTCCGCATTGCGACTGTTTTCGTTGCTTGCACGCACTCCGGAAGGTTTCAAATCGCCGCGTTTATCCAAATCGGCATACTCCAAATAGCCGTCTTTCGTGAAAAGCAGGGTATATCCATCGGGAGTAACCGCCCAGCGAATGGTTTCATCGCCTTTCATTTGAACTGTAAGTTCCGTTCCATCAGGTTGTTGATAGATTGTGGGATTCGGATTCGCAGGAGCTGCAAACGCAGATTGCGACACAAATGTAGCAAAAAAGAAAAGACCGGCAATCCAAATGTGGATGCAGAACGCTGTTTTTGTAATGTGTTGTGTTTTCATTGTTTTTTCATTTATTGGGCGGGCAAACCCCGCCATTACGTTTTATGCACACAAAAATACGAAAAAAAACCAAGAAACAAAAACGACATTTGTTCGTATTTAGCAATACGAACGAAATTGGTCTTGACAGGATACATAGCAAGGGGATGTCTCGACTGCGCAAACTGCGTTTGCTCCGCTCGACATGACGTGTATTGTTTTGAAAATGAGAGAAGAATGGAATTTTTTGAGGCAAAGCCTCAAAAAATTCCATTCTTCTCTCTCCCCCTTGCAAACGCCTCGTCATGTTGAGCGGAGTGCGAAGCACGTAGTCGAAACATCTCCTTGCTATATACGCAGAGCACGTTGATTCTGCGTAGATTTCAAATAAAAATTCGGAGTAACACCTGTAATTTCCTTAAATGCAGTGTAGAACGCACTCCGAGATTTGAAACCAACCTGAAAAGCAATGGCATCAACGGTGTATTTCGTGGCATCCGGCTCAGAAAACAAGCGTTGAGCCTCACGGATGCGATATTTATTCAGAAACTGACGAAAATTCTTCTTCAAGACAGTGTTAATCGTTTGAGAAACATACGTTTGATTCGACTGAACCAATTCCGCTAACTTATCCACCGTGAAATCCACATCATAAATAACAGAGGTCTTCATTGCTGCTAAAATCTTATCTAACAACTCATTCTGTAAATCATCGGAAAGTGAACTCTTTTTGTATTTCTCATGTTGACTTTCCTGAGAATCAACATCTTCAAGGCTTTTCTCCACCAACACATCATACGCCTCATTCAACTGCTTGCGTTGGAAAAGGATAAACATCAATACAACAATGAGAACAACCAAAGCCAAGCACACCACAATCAAAACAATCTGCTGATAATGAGCTTTTTGCTTTCCTTTTTGAAGATCCATAAGCAATTGATTTATTTGCTGTTTGGTTGTATAGACTTGTTGATGATTGTCTAACTCGTTGATACTCGAAAATATACCTGTATTTTGAATGGAATCCTTCAAATTGATATATTCGTGCAAGTGGTCTAAAGCAACTTCTCTATTTCCTCTTGCGTGCTCTATCTTCGAGAGTATCAAATGATTTTTGCTCTTTATCCGCAAGAAATTGCTCTTATCCACAATCTCATTGGATTGGCGAACATGTTCGTGAGCTTGGTGTAATTTATTGATATTTAGATATAACTCTGCTAAATCGGAAAGAATCTCCGCCTCTATTTCCGGACTGTTTGCTTTTCGAGCATGGTCTAAAGAAAGCGCATAGTAATGGAAAGTTGAATCCTGTTTGCCCATTCGTTCGTAGATGGATGCAAGGGTTGTATAGACGATTGCCCGAAGATACAACCTGTCATCTTTATTAACCTGACGTTCAAATATATCCAAAGATTTATTCACATACTGAAAAGCTTTGCCTATATTCCCGCTTTCCATTTCCACAACTCCGATATTATTCAGTAACGACGCCATTTGCAGACTATCGTCGGTCAGTTCCAGCGCACGTTCGTAGTGCTCTTTTGCCAACTCGTAATTTCCGAAACGATACACGATATTGCCCATACTTCGGTAGATTCCTGCCCAAACAGGGATTTTATACTCTTCCGAAAGGGCTATGGCGCTGATTAGGAGCTCGTAAGCAGAGTGATAGTTTGCGAAATGGTCGTAGATATTGGCAGAACTGACCAATGCACGAACAATTTTTTCCTGTTCGTTGTGGTTTGAAGTTTCTGTGGCAACATCAATAAACAGCGTGTAATAGGTCAATGCTTGGGCGTAGTTTTTTTGAGCATACAGAGAAACAGCCGTATCAAAAAGACGTTTGGGATCCAAAGAACTTTTTTCTTCGCTCGTTGGGCTATTTCTCAACTTCGCCAAAATCGGGTTTTCTTCTTTCACAGGCACACTCTTATCGTTCCCATAACCAACGGGTTGCACTCCGAAAGCTATGAAAATAAAAAACAGTGATATGGCTATTTTTTTTTGCATATTAACCTGCATTTGTTGGTTGGACGAACACACCGGTTCGTCCCTACGTTTTACAACGTTCGTTTCGTTTCGATGATATCGTATCCCTCAATAATATCCCCGACTTTGATGTCGTTGAAATTCTCAATGTTCAAACCGCAATCCTGTCCGGAAACCACCTCTTTTGCATCGTCTTTGAAACGTTTGAGAGAGCCGAGTTTCCCGGTATATACCACGATACCGTCGCGGATGATTCGCACTTTCGTGCTGCGTGTGATCTTTCCATCCAGAACGATACATCCCGCAACAGATCCCACTTTCGTGATTTTGAACACTTCTTTGATTTCAAGGTTACAAGTGATTTTCTCTTGAACTTCGGGAGCAAGCATCCCTTCGAGAGAGTCTTTCACTTCTTCTATTGCCTTGTAAATCACAGAATACAGACGAATGTCGATTTGTTCGTTTTCTGCCATTCGGCGTGCGGCTAAAGACGGACGAACCTGGAACCCGATAATCAACGCATCGGATGCGGATGCAAGCACCACGTCGCCTTCCGAGATTTGTCCAACGGCTTTGTGAATCACGTTCACTTGAATTTCCGGTGTAGAGAGTTTGAGCAAAGAGTCCGACAAAGCCTCTACCGATCCGTCCACGTCGCCCTTCACGATGATATTCAACTCCTTGAAATCTCCAATCGCAATACGACGTCCGATTTCATCGAGTGTGATATGTTTTTGTGTGCGCAAGCCTTGTTCGCGTTGCAGTTGCAAACGGCGTGAGGCAACATCTTTCGCCTCTTTGTCCGACGGCGTAACGTTGAACATATCTCCCGCCTGAGGAGCGCCGTTCAATCCCAAAAGCAATACCGGCGTTGAAGGACCTGCCTTCTGAACCGGTTGATTTCGTTCGTTGAACATCGCTTTCACACGTCCGTAGGTTGTTCCCGCAAGAACATTATCTCCAACGGAAACACTACCCTCTTGAATCAAAACATTCGCAACAAAGCCTCGTCCTTTGTCGAGCGATGCCTCGATAATCGTGCCTTTTGCACGTTTGTCGGGATTGGCTTTCAACTCCAAAAGGTCTGCCTCTAAAAGCACTTTTTCGAGCAATTCCGGAACATTCGTTCCGTGTTTGGCTGCAATGTCCTGACTTTGATATTTTCCTCCCCATTCTTCCACCAAAAGGTTCATCTCTGCGAGTTCCTGTTTGATACGGTTCGGATCTGCGCCGGGTTTATCAATTTTGTTGATAGCAAAAATAATCGGCACATTACCCGCTTGCGCGTGATTGATAGCCTCAATGGTTTGAGGCATGATCTTATCATCGGCAGCGATCACGATAATGGCGATGTCTGTAATCTTCGCACCACGTGCACGCATGGCGGTAAACGCCTCGTGACCGGGTGTATCGAGGAAGGTAATTTGTCTTCCGCTATCTAATGTAACTTCGTATGCTCCAATGTGCTGTGTGATACCACCGGCTTCTCCGGCAATCACATTTGCACGACGGATATAGTCCAAAAGCGAGGTTTTTCCGTGGTCAACGTGTCCCATTACCGTAACGATAGGAGGACGTGATTGCAAATCTTCGGGATCGTCCGCTTCATCCACATCTGTAAGGCTTTCCATCACTTCTGCATCCACAAATTCGATTTGAAATCCGTATTCATCCGCTAAAAGCGAAATGATTTCTGCGTTCAAGCGTTGGTTGATCGAAACAAATTGTCCGATAGACATACACGTTCCGATGATAGACGTTACGGGAACATTCATCATTGTTGCCAACTCGTTTGCCGTAACAAATTCGGTTACTTTCAACACACCTGCCTCTTGTTGCGCACGCATAGCCTCTTCGTGCATTTCCGCTGCAACAGCACTCCGTTTATCCCTACGGTGTTTCGAGAACTTCGATTTTCCTGTACCGCCTAAGCGTGCAAGAGTTTCTTTGATTTGTTTTTCGATTTCTTCGTTGTTGATTTCGGGTGCGTGTTTTGCCCTGTTTCCGTGTCCGCTTTTAGGCTTGGCTTCTTTCTTCCAGCCTGCTTTTTCGGCATTTTTGATTGCCTCTTTGATGTCAACACTCTTTTCTTTTCCACGAATACGCTCGCGTTTTTTCTTACGGTCTTTCGAAGAAGACGATTGTCCGGGCGATGCGGAAGTCTTTTTATTGAACTGCGACAAGTCGATGGTTTGACCTGTTACACGCGGTCCTTCAATGGTTACGTGTTTGGTTTGGATATGTTCGATTACTCTCGGCTCTTCCACAACAGGAGCGGGTTTCGGCTGAACAGCAGGAGTTTCTTTCGGAGCTTGTTGCGCTTTCTCTTTCGGACGGTCTTTCGGTTTTTCGTTCTTTGTTGCAGCGGCACGGTCTTTCTTCGCTTTGTCTTGTTGTTCGCGCATTTCACGCATCTTCTTCTTCGCTTCTCGTGCCAATTCCTCACGGGATTTTTTGTCGGGACGAGTTTTTGTATTCAACTCGCTCAAATTGATTTTCCCGAGAACTTTAACTCCTCCAACATCCTCAATGGGTTCTTCTGTCATAACCATCTTTGGTGCAGACGGTTTCGCCTTTGGCTCTTCCGCAGGCGTTTCTTCCGGTGAGGGCAAGGGTGCGGGTGAGGGCAAGTCATGACTTGCCCCTACGTTTTCCTCCGTAGGTTCTTCAGGTGAAGGCGAAGTCATTGCCTCAACATTTTCTTCTTTCGGTTTCGATTTCGATTTTGTCGCTTTGGCGGTCTTATCAAACGTTGCCTTTTTGATAATGTATTCTTCCTCATCCGGCGTTTTCTCCGAAACTTTCGGAGTTTTTTCGAGGGTGATTGTCTCTTTCTTTTGATATTCCAATGCGATTTTATCGGCAACTTCTTTCACTTTCTTGTCGGACAGAAAAGCCGCTTCTAACGCTTCATACATATCGGTTGAGAGTTTGGAGTTCGGATTTGAATCCACATCAAATCCTTTTCCTTCCAAAAACTCAATAACCGTGTGCACTGCGATATTGAACTCTTTCGCCGCTTTTGAAAGCCGTGTGCCTTTGTTTTCTTCTGACATTTTTCCTCCCTCTTTTTTTCTGTTGTGTTTATTTTTTGTTGTTGGGCGAACATATATGTTCGTCCTTACGTTGTTCCCATTGCATTGGGGTGAACGCATTATGTTCGCCCCAACGGGGATTATTCAAATTCCGCCTTTAGGATACGTAATACATCCAAGATCGTTTCTTCTTCAAGGTCGGTGCGTTTTTCGAGTTCTTTCGCAGGGATAGCGAGCACGTCTTTCGCCGTATCGCAACCGATAGCGGTGAGTGCGTCGATAACCCATTGTTCGATTTCGTCGTTAAATTCTTGCAAGTCCACATCCTCGAAATCCATATCAATAGCATCACGGAACACATTGATTTCGTAGCCTGCCAAGCGTCCTGCGAGTTTGATATTATGTCCGCCCTTACCGATAGCCAAAGAGATTTGGTCGGGTTTCATCGTTACATCGGCGGTTTTCAGTTCTTCGTTAAGTTTGATTGAGAGAATTTTTGCAGGACTCAACGAACGTGTAATCAACAGTTCCGGATTGTTTGTAAAGTTGATTACGTCGATATTTTCGTTGCGCAGTTCTCTCACAATTCCGTGGATTCGTGAGCCTTTCATACCCACGCAAGCACCCACAGGGTCGATGCGATCGTCGTAGGATTCCACAGCGATTTTCGCACGTTCGCCCGGTTCGCGTTCGATGCGACGAATGGTAATCAATCCATCGAAAATCTCCGGAATCTCTTGTTCCATAAGACGTTCAAGGAATACAGGAGATGTTCTTGAAAGGATAATTTGCGGAGTTCCGTTTTTCATTTCCACTTTCAACACGATGGAACGAACCGTATCTCCTTTGCGGTAGAAATCTGCCGGAATCTGCTCTGTGCGCGGGAGAGAGAGCTCAATACCCTCATCATCCAACACTAAAATCTCACGTTTCCACACTTGATACACTTCGCCGGTCATAATCTCTCCGATGCGTTCCTTGTATTTTTTGTAAACGTTGTTTTTCTCGTATTCTTGGATCTTTCCTGCCAAATTCTGACGAACAGCGAGGATCTCACGACGTCCGAAATCTTTCATAAAGATCTGTTCTGAAACTTCTTCTCCAACCTCGAAATCCGGTTCAATCTTGATCGCTTGGGAGTATTCTATTTCCGTGTTTTCGTCCTCTATTTTGCCGTCTTCCACAATCTTCAAGTTGCGATAAATCTCCAAATCGCCCTTGTCGATATTCACAATAATGTCGATATTTTCGTCTGTTCCGTATTTCTTGAGCAGTGTAGCCCGAAACACGTCTTCCAAAATACGCATCATTGTTTCGCGATCGATGTTTTTAAACTCTTTAAAATCTGAGAAACTCTCTACCAAATTGATATTGTCCATGGTGAGTGGTGTTAAAAGGTTAATATAATTTTTGTTTCTTTTTGTTCTGTATAAGGTATGGAAACAGGCTCTACGACTGCCTGTTCCTCGTTTTTCTTTTTCTTTTTAGGTTTGGGCAGAACGCTGAACGATTCATCGTTTGCTTCTTTCAGTTCGCCGTTGATTTCTGTTCCGTCGTTCAGAATAACAACAATGCTACGTCCCACGTTTTTCTTGAATTGGCGCGGGATTCGCAGGGGCAAGTCCAATCCTGCGGAAGACACATCCAATGCGAAATCTTCCTGTTCTCTGTCGAGATTTCCTTCGATATGACGGCTCAATGCGATGCAGTCGTCGATAGAAACCCCCTTTTCACTGTCGATGAACACACGAATTTTATTGTCGGTTTTCACACGGCAATCCACAAGGAAAACATCTTCGTTATTTGCGAGATGTTCTGCTATTAGGGTTTTTATGTGTTGTTCGTTTATCACTTTTCGTTGTTTAATTGTTTCTATTCGTCATTGCGGGCTTGACCCGCAATCTCCTTGCTATTGTCCGCAGGCTTGCGCCTCTTTTTTAATACCGCCACGCAGTGGCATAAAGGTATTAAAAAAGAGGCTCTCGCCCCTCAAAATCTTTCCGTACAAAATTCACATTTCTGCAATTTCCTACCCTTTCCCCTCCGTGCTTTTCCTGTACCTCGGGCGGGACTTGAACCCGCACTCCCTCAACGGGAACAGGATTTTAAGTCCTGCGTGTCTACCAATTCCACCACCAAGGCACGTTTTGAGGGTGCAAAGATACGAAAAAAAAACCAAAATAGCAAATTTTTTTATAATATGACTCAATTTTTTCTATGTAACGCTATTTCAGATTTAATAATAAAAAAAACGAAATGCAAAAGCATTTCGTTTTTTTATTGCAATTTCGCTATCGCTTATTCCGCAACAACCTCAACGGTGAATTCGGCTTTTACTTCGCGGTGCAGGTTTGCTTTCGCTTTGTAGGTGCCAACTTCTTTGATGTCTTCAACAGAAATCCTTTTACGGTCAACATCGATATTGTGTTGTGCTTTCAATGCTTCTGCAACTTGAATAGCGTTCACAGAGCCGAAGATTTTTCCTGAAGTTCCTGCTTTTGTACCTACTTTCACGGTCAAAGCGGTGATTACCGCACCGAGTTTTTCGGCTTCGAGTTTCAGTTTTTCTTCTTTGAATGCGCGTTGTTTCATATTTTCTGCATGAACTTTGCGCATAGCTTCCGTAGCCATCACAGCTATTCCTTTCGGGAACAAAAAGTTGTTCGCATAGCCGTTTTTCACTTTAACGATATCGTCTTTGTAGCCTAATTTCGCTACGTCTTGTGTTAAAATCACTTCCATTTCTCTGTCCTCCTTATTTTAATAAATCCGCAACATAAGGCAACAAACCAATGTGGCGTGCGCGTTTCACCGCTTGTGCCACTTTCTTTTGATATTTTTGCGAAGTACCGGTGAGGCGTCTGGGCAAAAGTTTACCTTGTTCGTTAATAAATTTCAACAAAAAATCGGCGTCTTTGTAGTCGATGTATTTGATGCCACTCTTTTTGAAACGGCAGTATTTTTTTCTTTTCGTATCCACCGCTATCGGTGTCAGATACTTTAAATCTTTATCGTGTGCCATAATGTTTTATCTTTTTGGAATCGATGGTTAATTACTTGTTTTTATTTCTACGTTTTTCGCTGTATGCAACGGCGAATTTATCCAGTTTAACGGTTAAAAAGCGCAACATACGTTCATCTCGGCGATAGGCAGTTTCAAGCGCGTCGACAACTTCGCCTTCGGCTTTGAATTCCATAAGATAGTAAAATCCGCTGGCTTTTTTCTGAATGGGGTAAGCCAACTTTTTCAAGCCCCAGTTTTCTTCATGAATGAGCTCTGCACCATGATTCTTCAGCAAATCTTGGTACTTTTTTACCGCTTCCTTCATCTGTTCATCAGACAAAACGGGAGTCATAATGAAAACGGTTTCGTA
>QMCE01001699.1_pt1 | contig 12595 bp, 10 predicted proteins | sample 1821851 | NCBI WGS metagenome assembly QMCE01 (sample SAMN09453174, study PRJNA476694) | Termite gut metagenome, whole genome shotgun sequencing project. | isolation source: worker | host: Odontotermes sp. | place: South Africa:Pretoria | collected 2016-01-28 | reverse complement strand
GTCCGCTGGGAGAAGAAAGCGCGGAACTATACAGCTATGCTGCATCTCGCGTGTGCCGTGCTGATATTCAATAAAGTGATAACCGAATAGGCTCTTAAAAGAGTCAAGTACAAGGCTCCAGAGCGTCAGGAATACCGGCCGATCTCTTTTTCGTTCGAGCTCTTCAGCATGATTTTCAGCGGGAGCTCGGGGTAGGGGAGAGCCTGGCGGAGCTGGTTCGCGAGGTAGCGGAGGTAGTTGTCGTCGAACTGCGAGGGGTTGTTCACGAACAGGAGGAAGGTCGGAGGATTCACGCCCGTCTGCGTGCCGTAGTAGATTTTGCCGAGCTTGCCGCCCTTCGCCCGCGTCGCGCGCTTCTTCTGCGCTTCCACAAGCGCCGCGTTCAATGCCGCCGTTCCCACCTTCTCCCCGCCCTGCGCAATCAGCTCCAGAGCGGACTCGATGACCTCCCACGCGTTCGTTCCCTCCTCCGGGTTCGTCTCCATCGCCAGATCCCATTTGTTCAGCACGATGACGCAGGGCTTGAAGTTCGTGAGGATGAAGTTCGCAATCTGCTTGTCCACGCGGCCGATTTCGTCCGTGGCGTCGAGCATGAGGATGACGGCGTCCGCGCGGCGGATGGCCCGTTCCGTCCGCATGTGGCCGAAAAACTCCAGAGAGTCGTCCATCTGGCCCCGCTTCCGCAGGCCGGCGGTGTCGATAAGGACAAAGCTCGCGCGGTCGGAGGAAATGGCGATGTCCAGCGAGTCCCGCGTCGTGCCGGGGGTGTCCGAGACAATGACACGCTCCGCGCCGGAAATCTGGTTGATGAAGGTCGACTTCCCCACGTTCCGCCTGCCGACGAGGGCGATTTTCGGCAGCTCCTTCGCGCTCGGGGAGCGCCCGTCCTCCGGCTCCTCGGGCGGAAGGTTCGCGAGGATCGCTTCCTCCAGATCGTAAATCCCCCGGTTCTGCTTCGCCGAAACGCAGACAGGCTCGCCGAAGCCGAGCGTCCGGAAGGGCGGGAGGGTGTCTTCGATGCGCTGGGTGTCCACCTTCGAGGCGACAAGGAGGACGGTTTTGCCGCTCTTCCGCAGGCGGCGGGCGATTTCGCTGTCGTGCGGCGTCACGCCGTCGCGGGAGTCGACGAGGAAGAGGAGGAGATCCGCCGCGTCAATCGCCAGCGAAATCTGGTTCTCCACCTGCTTTTCCAGCTTCTGCGAGTCGACGATGCCGATGCCGCCCGTGTCCACGAGGTCGAAGGTTCTGTCCTCTATCGTCAGGGGGAAGAGCACGCGGTCCCGCGTGACGCCCGGGGCGTCCGCCTCGATGGCGATGCGCGATCCGGCAAGGGCGTTGAACAGCGTGGACTTTCCGACGTTCGGGCGGCCGACTATGGCGACTGAGGTGTAGGACATGATTTTCTCTTACCAAAGGGACGGGATGCCTGCCAGCCATTCTTCGAGCCGGGCGTAGGCGTAGCTGGTGACGAGGGGGTTGGAGACGACAAGCCTGTCCGCAAGCTGCACGAGGATGCCGCCGAAGCCGACGGGGCCGTAGGCATGGATCTGCATCCCCTCCGGAAGGCACTTCACGCCCAGCGAGGTGCCGAAGAGCGCGGGCGCAATCGACCCCGACGGGGGAAGCAGCCCCGTGTCCACGGGGAACGTCGACGAGCCGGCCCAGAGGGACAGGACGGGCAGAAGGAAGTTGTAAAACCGCCGGTACGAGGCGTGGCCGGCGTTGTAGAAGAAGAGCGAATAGTTCGAGTCCATGCCGGCCGTGGAGGCGGCGAAGTCCCGCGTGCCGGACAGAGGCTCCCGCGCGGCGAGCGACTCCTGGATGAGGGACGCGACCGCCTGCGGGTACGACGCCATGTAGAGAATCCCCGTGTCGCTCCCCGGCGCGCGGGGCACCAGGCAGAAGGCGGGCGCAAGCGGCGCGGAGAGGGAGGAGCGCTTGTTGAAGTAGCGGACGATGTAGCCGCTGACGTTCTGCTGGTTGAAGCGCGATCCCGCGTTCTGCTCCATCCGCGCGACCAGCGCCTCGAAGAGCGCGATGTCGACGTTCTGGAACATGAGCACCTGCGTGTCCTCGTGCGGGCGGATGATGAAGTCGCTGCCGGCGGCCTGGAGGATTTCCGCGGGGGTGACGCCGAGGATGCGCTCGTTCGCGACCATTCCCGTGACGCCGCCCGGCCGCGTGACCGCGCCCAGGACGTCCAGCAGGTACGGCAGCTCGCGCACGAGGCCGGCCATGTCGACGCGCGACGCGAGGAACGCCTCCGCCGGCGACGGAATCACCTGGCCGTAGCCCTCCACGCCGACGGGGGAGTTGTCCGGCATGGGGACGAGGGCGGACATGAGGCCGGAGAAATTCCCGCCGGGGGTGTGCAGGTACATGCTGTGCCGGACGCCCTCGCGGTGGTACGCGCCGGAGACGCCGATTGCCTGCACCGTGCCCAGGCCGAGAGCCTCCGCGACGAGGGAGACGGAGCGGAGGTTGGCGGCGTCGACAAGGGCTATCGCGCGCTGGGCGTTGATGAAGCAGAAGCTGGAGCCCGCGGCGGCCTCGGCGCCCCGGTAGGCGGCCTGGAAGGCGGAGCTGTTGGTCAGGTTCGCGGCGGGATTGGCGTAGGCGTTGAAAATTTTCCGTATGCCGTCGGAGCCGCGGCCGTTGTAGAGAAGAACCATGTTCCCGACAAGCGCGACGCGGATGTTCGGGCCGATGCGCAGAATCGGCGGCATGCCGGTGACGGTTTCCTCCTGCGCGAGCGTGCGGAGGGGGATGTTCGGATCCATGCCCTGGCTCTCCAGCACCGTCCGGATGACCTCGGGACGGTTCAGGAGCGCCATCACCGCGCCGAAGACGGCGGTGCGATCCGGCTGGCTTTTCAGCGAAATCGCCACCGCGAACTCCGGCGAGAGCGCGCCGTCCGCGCCGAGCGTCACGTTCAGGAGCGCCACGCCGATGCGCCCCTCGACCAGCTCCATCGCCAGCCCGGGCGCGACGCCCGCGGCGGAGCTGATCTCCGCGGCGAACGAGCGCCGCGACTCCTCGAAGGACGCGATGAACGCGCCCATCTCCGGAAGCGCGGAAAGGCGGGCGAAAAGGGTGCGGGAATAGTCGTGTTCGAGGTTCGCGCTGTCCGGGGGGACGGTGCAGAAAATGGTGTTCTCGGGAAGCAGATCGGGGAAGAAGACGCGCGCGCTTTCGCCCGCGGGCGCGCGGAGCGCAACGGCGAAAAGAAGGAACGCCAGGAAGAGCGTTGCTGTGGGTGCGGGGAAGCGTTTTTTCATGGGCGTTATCGCGCTTCAAGCGCCTGGCGCAGTTTGCCGCTCGCGTCGCGGAGCGCGGCGACGACGCCGCGGGACGTGATGGTCGACGCGGTGATGGCGTCCAGGGCGCCGCCGTCCTTTTTCAGCACAAGATCATCCGCCAGGCGGCCGCGGAACTGGCGCTGGAAATCCGTCGCGTCGTCCGGGTTCGGCTCCGGAATCGTGCCGGAAAGCGCCTGCGCCCAGGTGTAGGGGGGGCGCCTGTCCTTGATCTTTTCGCCAAGGCCGGGGGTTTCCTCGCTGTTGATGACGGAAAAGCCGACAATGTATTCGCCTGTTTTCCCCTCCGGCATGCTGTCTCCGGGCACATACCCTGCCAGAAGCGCGGGCGCCTCCGCGGCCGAACCGGTGAAGCCGACCATCAGGCTGACGGGAACGCTCGAATTGTACCCCGTCGCCTGTCCGGTGACGGCGTAGTACGAGGGCTTGTCCGTCGCGCCGGGGGCGTAGAGCGCGGTGACGCCGGGGGCGATTTCCTTTCCGTCCAGCGCCAGGGCGCCGTCCTTCTGCTGGAGGAAGAAGACGTTTTTCAGGGCGTTTGCCTGATCCTCCAGCGCACGCTGCGCTATCTCGGGCGCGGTCGTGGTGTAGGTGAGTGCCAGAAGCCCCGAGGCGACGCCGGAGACGACGGCAAGGGAAAGGACGAGCTTGACGAAAAAGTTCATAATATGTCTTCCCTGATGATCAACCAGTGAAAAGAAAATGTAGCAGCCTATTGTAACAATTTCTCCGTCCCGGGCAATCTAAAACACCCGGAAAAGCCACGCCAGAGCCAGCCCCCCGAGGACGCCGAGGCCAAACCAGAGAGCGGATCTCCCCGCGGGAGGCGGCGTTGCGGATTTCGGCGCGGCCTTCGCCCCGTCCGCCGCCCCGTCCGCCGCCGGCGCGGCCTCCGGGGGCGCGAGGGGAGCGTGCCAGGGATTGCTCTTCCGCGCGTCGGCGCGCTCCTCCTCCGCGCTCGGCGCAAGCGAGCGCTTCAGGGACGAGGGCGGAAGCTGCTCCTCGATAAGCTTCGCTATGTCCGCGGAGAGTTCGCCCGCGTGCTCGTAGCGGAGCATCGCGTTCGGCTGGGTGGCCTTCCGCACCACCCTGTCCACGCCGTGGCTGAAGGCGTGCCCCGGCGACAGCGCGCGGATGTCCACCTCCGCCTTCGTCTCCTTCGTCGCGTCCAGCGTCGTCTGGAAGCTCGGCTGGCGGTACACGCGCACCAGCGTCATCAGCTCCGCAAGAATCAGGCCGAGGGAAAAGACGTCCGACTGGGGGCCGATGTTCAGGAACTCCCCGCGCGCCTGCTCGGGACTCATGTACGCGGGCGTGCCGGCTATCGCGCCGCCGAAGGTGTTCATCCCCGACGCCTGGCGCACGGTCGAGACCGCCTCCTCGTCGAAGTTCGGCAGCGTGGACTGCACCGTTTTCGCCAGACCCCAGTCCATGATCTGCACCTCGCCGAACTCGCCGATGAAGACATTGTCCGGCTTCAGATCGCGGTGGACGACGCCCTTCGCGTGCGCGTAGGCGAGACCCTGGCAGATGCGCTGGAACAGGCGGAGGCGCGCGAGATGGTTGTACGTCCGCCGCGCCTCGCGGTCGCCGATGCGCAGGTGGTTGATGATGTCCGAGAGGCTGCGGCCCTTCACCAGCTTCATGCTGAAATACGGCATGCCGCCGGGCATGATGCCGATTTCGTGCACGGGGACGACGGAGGGGTGTTCGAGCTGCGCCGTGATCTGCGCTTCGGCGATGAAGCGCGCAATGCCGTCGCGGGAAAGCCCCTCGCCGTCGTGGAGGATTTTGATCGCCACCTGGCGGCCGAGATGCTGATCCCGCGCCTCGATCACCTGGCCGATCGAGCCGCTGCCCAGTTCCTGCCCGATGAGGTAGCGCGCGGGCGGCGACTGATCCTCCGCCAGATCCGCGATAATCGACGGGCGCGCGTCCTCAAGGTGGCTGAGAAGCTTTTCCAGATTCATGCCTTCGAGAAAGACCGGCGGACGGCCTTCGAAATCCGCCGTGTCGCCGGGGGAAAGCTCCCGGAGGTTGTTGCGGAATATCCGCGTCGTGGGGGTGGAGCTGCTCATGGCGCGTCCATTCTTCACTCTGATCACTCGGATTGTTCACTCACGTACAGGGGCAAATACAGGGGCGCTTACAGGGGGTTGCAGTTGCAGGTTTTATGAATGTAATCCAGACCCAGTTCCTTCCACACGTCCTCCGTCTCCTCGCAGAGGCCGACAGAGGACGCGGCGGCGAGGACGGGCACGACCTTCCCGTACATCGCCATCCGGAGAGGGCGGGGATAGCGGGCTATGCCCTCCGGCTCCGGCTCTTCAAGGCGTGTGAAAATCGGCACGTCGCGCACCTCCGGCAGGAGCGTGGGATCCGCGCGGAGCGTGCCGAGGGTCACGCGCTCGGGCGCGAAGGCGGCGATTTCGCGGGCGAGGGGTTCGTAGTCGTAGCCGTCGATCATCGGATCCATCCGCACGCGGACGCGCCAGCCGAGGGATTGCAGCTTTTTCGCCGCCTCCAGACGCTGCTCGGGGGGCGCGGCGCCGGGCTCGTGGTCGCGGGCGGCGGCGGGGGCGTTGATGGAGAAGCTGACAATGATGTTCGCGCAGGGTTCGTGCTCCAGAAACGCGGAGCACATGTCCAGCCCGGCCTTGGTGACGGCGAGGAGGCAGTGCGGCCGGTTTTTCGCGGTCGCGTGCCCGCGCATTGTTTCAATGAGCATGCCCCAGACGGGGCGCTCGTTTTCGAACGACAGGGCGTCCGTCATGTTGCCGGCGTTGGCGAGGTACGTCTCCAGATTGTCCTGCGCGACCCAGTCGATGATTTCCTGCCGCAGCCGGTCGAGGTCGGAGAAGAGGCGGCGCTCCTTCCGGTTGTACTCGATGTCGCGGAGGAAGCAGTAGGAGCAGTTGAAATTGCAGCCCCGCGCGTGGTCGAGAAGGTAGAAGTTGGGGCAGACCGTCCGCGCCGGCGTGGAGCGGAGGAGCGTGATATAGGGCGCGGGATTCGGGCAGCGGGTGTCGGGTTCTGTCATGGTTCTCTTTCGTTGTGGCGCTCGTCCCATCCCCAGCCGAGTTTTTCGCGCAGCAGGCGGTAGCGGCCGCGCGGCTGGTAGAGGAAGCGCACCGTCCTCGGGGAGACGCGGACGCGCAGCTCCCCGTCGTTTTCCAGTCCGCCGCGCAGCTTTCCGTCGGCGGAGATCATGACGGCGTTCTCCGCCGCGTGGCGTATCTCCGCCGTCTTCGTGGGGCCGAGAACGAGGGGGCGGATGGCAAGCTGGTGCGGGCACAGCGGCGTCAGGAGGAGCGCCGTCATTTCCGGACTCAGCACCGGCCCTCCGGCCGAAAGCGAATACGCGGTCGACCCCGTGGGCGTCGCGAGGATGAGGCCGTCGCCGCGGAGATCCATCAGGTCTTCCCCGTCGACGCGGACGGAGAGGAGAAGCTGCCGCCGGTTTTCGCGGTTGGAGAGGACGATCTCGTTCAGGGCGAAGATGCGGGGCGCGGCAGGGCCGCTTTCCGTGCGGATTTCCGCTTCTATCATGCTCCGCGTGCTGCATTCGAGCGCGCCCGCCGCCGCGAGGGCGAGGATTTCCCGGAGCTTTTCCGGCGGGTTCTCCGCCAGATAGCCCAGCCGCCCGACGTTGAACGCGAGGAAGGGCGGAACGCTCTCCCCCAGGCGGTCGACAGCGCCCAGCACCGTGCCGTCGCCGCCGAAGACGACAGCCATGTCCGCGCCGTACTGCGCGAGGTCTTCCCCGGGATCCGTCGACACGACGGCGTCGAAGCCGAGAGCCGGAGCCGCGGCGCGCGCGCTTTCCGCAAGGGCGGGCGCGTGCGGCTTTTCCCTGTTCGCCACTATCAGAATCCGGGGCACCGGTGCTCCTGTCGTATTTTTTGCGCTCATTTGCCGCCGCGCCCGGCGAGGCGGGCGCGGGCGTAGGCGACGGCGCCCAGGCCGACGGCGTTGTCGCCGAGCTGCGACAGGACGATTTTCGTGTCGCGGAAGCTCTGCTCCGGGAAAACGCGGCGCCGGGCGGACTCCTTCACCTTCGGCAGCAGTTCCTTCCCCAGCGCCTCGAACACGCCGCCGCCGATGACGACGACGTCGGGGCCGAAAATCGTGATATACATGCCGACGCCGACGCCGAGGTAGTGCGCCATTTCGTCCAGCGCCTCCACCGCGACGGCGTCGTTCTTCCGGTACGCCTCCTGGAGCGCGCCCGCCTTCAGCCCGGCGAATTTCCCGTCCGGCGCGCTCTGCGAGAGGATGGACTTCCGCCCCTCGATGAGGATTTCCCAGGCTATGCGGCGCGCCATGCCGGTCTTCGACGCGTAGGACTCCAGGCAGCCCTTGTGCCCGCAGCCGCAGACGCGGCCGCCTTCCTGCACGATGACGTGGCCGAGTTCGGCGGCGAGGTGGTTCTCGCCCACCAGAAGGTGGTCGTGGAGCACGACGCCGCCGCCGAGGCCGGTGCCGACGAAGAGGCCGACAAGCGTCTTCGCGTCCTTCCCGGCGCCGAAGACGTATTCCCCGTAGGTGCCGGCGTTGCAGTCGTTCTCCGCGAAGCAGGGGCGCCCCGTCAGCGTCTCCATCGTTTTCACGAGGGGCGCGCCCTTCCAGCCCGGCAGGTTCGACGCGTTCGGCGTCGTGCCGTCCGGAAGGACGGGCATGGGAACGCCGACGCCCACCGCGGCGAGATCCGACAGTTCCAGCCCCTCCTTCTCCGCCGCTTCGAGGAGCGTGAGGGCGGAGCGCTCCGCGACAGACTTGAAGCCTGTCTCGCCCTTGGTTTTCTTCTTCTCCGTCGAGACGACGGAGCCGTTTTCGTCAACAACCATGGCGAGGATCTTGGTTCCGCCGATGTCGACGCCGCCGAACAGCCTGCTCTTCTTCGCCATTCCGCCTCCTCCACGTTTTAGGCTTTTGCCGCTTCGACGAACGCGCGGAACAGCGGGTGCGGCTCCACGGGGCGGCTCTTGAACTCCGGATGGAACAGAACGCCCAGGAACCACGGATGCCCCGTCACCTCCACCGCCTCGGTGAACTGCGAGTCCGGGTTGAAGGCGGAGACGGCCAGCCCCGCGCGCTCCAGCGCCGGGACGAGAAGGGGGTTCAGCTCGAACTCGTTCCTGTGGCGCTCGCGGACGAACTCCGCGTCGCCGTAGGCGCGCCGCAGCGTCGACCCGCGCTTCAGGGCGGCGGCAAAGAGGCCCTTCCGGAACGCCGTCCGCTCCCGCGTCGGCCGTCCCTCGGTGTCGACGCGCACCATCACCGCGCGGGAGGGATCGAACTCGCCCTCCCAGGCGATGCCCGCCGCGCCGTCCAGCCCCGCGTGGCCGGCGTGCTCCATCCCCGCGACGTTCCGCGCGAATTCTATGGCCGCAAGCTCCATCCCCGCGCCGATGCCGAGGAAGGGGACGTTGTTCTCCCGCGCCCAGCGGATGGCGGCGAGGGCGCCGGCGCAGCCGACGCTTCCCGACCCGTCCGGGACAATCACGCCGGCGACGCCGGCCAGGGTCTCCGCGACGTTCGCGGGCGTCAATTTCGTGGAATCCACCTCCCGCCTGTGCACGCGGACGCGGTTCGCGACAGCGCCGTGGAAGAGCGCCTCGGAGACGGATTTGTAGCAGTCCGCCATCGCGTGGTGCGCGCCGATGACGGCGATGTCCACGGTTTTCTCCGGGTTCGCGGCGGTGGCGAGCATTGCCTTCCACGCCGCGAGATCCGGCTCGCCCGTCTCCAGCCCCAGCCGCCGGCAGATGAGCGCGTCCGCCTGCTGGTCGTGGAGGATGATCGGCACCTCGTACACGGTCAGCTCCGCGTTCCTCTCGTCCAGGACGCATTCGCGCCGGACGTTGCAGAACATGGCGATTTTCTCCTTCACCGACGCCGGCATGGACATTTCGCCCCGGCAGACGACGATGTCCGGCTGGATGCCGTATTCCCGCAGCTTCTGCACCGAGTGCTGCGTCGGCTTGGTCTTGATTTCCTTCGACGCCCTGAGGTAGGGCACCATCGTGATGTGGAGGAAGAGGACGTCCCCGTCCTCCCGCTCCAGCGAGAACTGCCGGAACGCCTCGATGTACGGCAGGCCCTCGATGTCGCCGACCGTGCCGCCGAGTTCGACGAGGACGACGTCCACGTCCGGCGCTTCGAGCCGCGTGAAGGTCGCCTTGATCGCGTCCGTGATGTGCGGCACCACCTGCACCGTGCCGCCGCCGTAGCCGCCGCGCCGCTCGCGGGTGATGACGCTCTGGTAGATCCGCCCCGTCGTGATGTTCGACCGCCGCGACAGCTTCACGCCCGCGAAGCGCTCGTAGTGGCCGAGATCGAGATCCCCCTCCGCGCCGTCGTCCGTGACGTACACCTCGCCGTGCTGGAGGGGATCCATGCTGCCGGGGTCGACGTTGATGTAGGGGTCGAGCTTCAGCATCGCGATGCGCAGGCCGCGCTGCCGGAGAAGGAAACCGAGGGAGGCGGACGCAAGACCCTTGCCGACGGAGGAGACGACGCCGCCGGTGATGAAAATGAACTTGCTCACTGTGTTATCCCTTCCATGTGACGCTCATGAGGCGCAGGCGCTCCACGACCTTCGGCAGGGCGGCGACGAAGGCGTCCATGTCCGCGTCCGTCGTCTCGTGGCTGAGGGAGGCGCGTATCGACCCGTGCGCCCGCTCCACCGGCACGCCGCAGGCGAGAAGGACATGCGACGGATCCAGGCTCCCCGACGTGCACGCCGACCCAGACGACACCTGCACGCCGGACATGTCCAGGTAGCCGAGAATCGCCTCTCCCTCCGCTCCCTCGACGCAGAGGGAGAGAATGTTCGGCACGCGGTCGGACGGATGGCCGTTCCTGTGGATTTTCGGAATTGCCGCCGCGATCGCAGCCCAGGCTTTTTCGACAAGCGCGCTCTGGCGCGCGCCGTCGGCAATGTACTCCGCCGCCGCAAGCTCCGCCGCCCTGCCCATGCCCACCGCTCCGGGGACGTTCGAGGTGCCGGCGCGGCGGTTGTTCTCCTGTCCGCCGCCGTGGATGTAGGCGGGCAGGCGCGTCCCCTTCCGCAGGTAGAGTGCGCCGACGCCCTTGGGGCCGTGGAATTTGTGCGCGGAGAGGCTGAGCGCGTCGACGCCGAGGTCGTCGACGTTGACGGGGATTTTCCCGACAGCCTGCGTGGCGTCCGTATGGAACACCGCGCCCGCCTCCTTCGCGATCTTCGCGAGGGCGGGGATGTCGTTCAGGGTGCCGATTTCGTTGTTCGCGTACATGATGGTGACGAGGCCGGCGCCGGAAGCGCCGCCGAGCGCGCGGCGGAGATCGTCCGGGTTCACTTTGCCCGTGCTGTCGACGGGGAGAACCGTGCTTTCGCAGAAGCCGTTTTTCCGGAACCATTCGACAGGTTCCAGCACGGCGTGGTGTTCCGTCGCGGCGGTAAGGATGTGTTTTTTCTTCCCCGCGAGCGCCGTCGCCTGGATGACCCAGTTGTTCGACTCCGTCGCGCCGGCGGTGAAGAATATTTCCTCCGGCGACGCGCCTATGAGGCTTGCCAGCTGCGCCCGCGCCGCTTCCAGCGCGGTGCGCGCCTGGCGGCCGTATTCGTAGTACTGCGCGGCGGCGTTGCCGAATTTTTCGGAAAAATACGGCAGCATCGCGTCGACGACCCTCGGGTCGACGCGCGTCGTCGCGGCGTTGTCGAGGTACACTGTCTTCCCGTGCATGGGATCCGTCCTTTCGTTTTTCCCTCCGACCCCGTATTATTCCATAATACCGCTCCGCAGGCAAGAGCAACAAGGAGAAAAAAGCACGTGTACAACCATATCCGCGGCATACTGACGCACAAATCCCCCTCGCGCGCCGTCGTCGAGGCGGGCGGCGTCGGCTACGACATCACCATTCCCCTTTCCGCCGGCAGCCGCCTCCCCGACGTCGGGCGGGAGGCGACCGTCCTCCTCCACCTCGTCGTCCGGGAGGACGATCTCCGCCTCATCGGCTTTGCCGACGAGAGCCAGCGGGAACTCTTCCGGAAGCTTATTACGCTCTCCGGCGTGGGGCCGTCGATGGCGCTCCAGATTCTCTCCGGCATGTCGCCGCAGGAATTCGCCGTCGCCGTGGAGAAACAGGACGCGGGGGCGCTGCGGAAAATCCGGGGCGTCGGCGAAAAAACCGCCAAGCGCATCATCCTGGAACTGAAGGGGGCGAAGACCATTCTCCCGGCCGGCGAGGGCGCAACCCTCGGCGGCGACGCGGGCGAGGCGGCGGCGGCGCTGGTCGCGCTCGGCCTTTCGCAGGCGGAGGCGGCGGATCGCGTGGAAAAGGCGCTGGCGAAAAACCCGGGGGCGGGGGTCGAGGAGCTTATCAAGGCGGCGTTGCGATGAATGTTCTTGTCATCGGCGCGGGGCCGGCGGGGCTGGCGGCGGCGATTTTCGCGCGGCGGGGCGGGGCGGACGTTTTGCTTGTCGAACGCAATGCACAGTGCGGCGCGAAACTCCTCGCCACCGGCGGCGGGCACTGCAACGCCGCCAACCTCCGCCCGCCCTCCGAATGGCCGGCTCTTTTCGGGAAAAACGGGCGGTTCATTCTGCCTGCTCTGGAATTTCTGCCGCGCGAAAAACTGGAGGCATGGTTCCGCGCCCTGGGCGAGCCGCTTGCCGCGGAGGACGGGTTCCACCTCTTTCCGGAATCCCGCTCGGCAAAGCGGGTGCGGGACGCGCTCCGCCGGGAAGCGGAGGAGCAGGGCGTCGCGATCCGCACCGGTGCGTTCTGCGAGAGCGTCCTCGTGCGGGAGGGAGCTGCCGCGGGGGCGGTTCTGCGGGCGGCCGGGGCGGAGTCTGCGGACTCTGCGGGCGCGGCGGCGTCTGTTTTCGCGGACGCGGTTGTGCTTGCGACGGGCGGTGCGGTGCGGCCTGCGACAGGCTCGGACTGGAGCGGCTGTCGCATGGCGGCGGCTTTGGGGCACAGGGTCGCTCCGCCGGTGCAGGGGCTGGTCGGGCTGCGGACGGCGTCTGTCTCTCCGGCTCTCGCGGGGCTGGCGCTGCCGGACGCGCGGGTGGCGTTCAAGGCGGGAGGGAAGCGGGAGGAAGCCGGGCGCGGGGAGCTTCTTCTTACGCACACGGGGATTTCCGGGCCGGCTGTTCTCGATCTCTCCGCGAGCGTCTGCGCGGCTGTCCGGGATCGGGGCGGGGCGCAGACTGTCCGCATCCGCTGGTGCGGCGACGCGGACGCGGCGGCGTGGCGGGAACGGTTTGACGGGTGGAGGCGCACAGACGGGG
>QMCE01001702.1_pt1 | contig 12598 bp, 9 predicted proteins | sample 1821851 | NCBI WGS metagenome assembly QMCE01 (sample SAMN09453174, study PRJNA476694) | Termite gut metagenome, whole genome shotgun sequencing project. | isolation source: worker | host: Odontotermes sp. | place: South Africa:Pretoria | collected 2016-01-28 | reverse complement strand
GAAGAATCTCATTGTGTAACCTATCATGCTATCTATTGTGGAGAAACACCCGGAAAAATGCTGATTTCTTACAGGGATACTGCGGGCTATGTGGTTTTTTCTACCTTAGAAAAAAAATGGTCGCAGCATGTTTGTTTGTCATCCGGCACGCTTGCTTCTTTACTTGTGGTTTTTCAGCCCGCGTCAGATCCGCTTTTTCCTGATTTATATCGGAAAGATGATGACATGGTAATTTGCGGGAAAATAATTCATCCCCAAAAAACGGTTCGCGAATCCGGTTCGCATATTGTATTGATTGATTTATTTCCGGAAGAATTGTAAGCCGGCTGTAGAATAACTTTTACGGATTCTTTATTTTCCGGGACCCCGGCGGAGATATACCTACTAATCTATGTAAAAAAGATAGGGTCTTTCAGGAAATATGTGTTTTTTCTACTATATTTGTGAAGACAAAACAATTAGGTCGTAAATGAAAAATCATATAGAGATGATTAATGCCAGTGAGGCGGACTGGTTGCATATAGATGTAATGGATGGCGTGTTCGTGCCGAATATTTCATTTGGATTTCCGGTGATAGAAGCGGTTAATACGTTATGTGAAAAGCCTTTGGATGTTCATTTGATGATTGTCGAACCGCAGAAATTCATCAAAGAGGTAGCGGCTTCGGGCGCCTATATGATGAATGTGCATTATGAGGCTTGTGCCCATTTGCATCGTACGGTATATGCAATTAAGGATGCGGGGATGAAAGCGGCTGTTACATTGAATCCGCATACGCCGGTGGAACTGCTTGAAGATATTATTGCGGATGTGGATATGGTTTTGCTGATGTCGGTTAATCCGGGTTTCGGGGCTCAAAAGTTTATTGAGCATTCCGTAACGAAAACGGCAAGGCTCAAGCGGATGATTGTGTCAAAAGGCCTTGATACGCTTATTGAAGTGGATGGCGGTGTAAATATGGAAACGGGTAAACGTTTGTTAGCCGCAGGCGCGGACGTGTTGGTTGCCGGTAATTTTGTTTTTAAATCTAAGAATCCGATAGAAACCATCAAAGAATTGAAAATGCTTAGCCCATGAGCTATGGCAGAGGGTTGGTTATAAATGAAATACGGAAGAGGCCCTTCGTCAGGCCGCTTATTTTTTGGCTGACGGGGATATTGCTTCAGGTATGTTTTCCGTTACAGGTTCTTTCCATTATCTTTTTTGCTTTTGCTGTTATTTTTGTCATCGTTTCATTTTTTGTTCCGAAACAAATATGCCTTGACTCGTATAGGTATGATATGCGCTGGGTGTGGGGAGGTGTGTTTGCTCTTCTTCTTGTTTTTCTTTCCATACAGCGTACTTCGTTGGCCGAGCGGCAGTTGGGACATAAGGCAGAACCGGGCTTTTTACTTGCGAAAGCCGCAGAAATGCAGGAGACTATAGTTGACAGGCTTGATTTATTGGATCTGTCGGATGAAAAGAAAGCGGTGCTTGCTACTATAACGGTCAATTACCGGAGGAATATGACAAGGGATGTGAGCCGGCAATTTTCGGTGGCGGGTTTGTCGCATCTGCTTGCCGTGAGTGGTTTTCATGTAGGTATTATTTCCGCGTTTATTGGTATGTTATTGTCGTTCATGCCCAAGCGGATTGTGTTTTTTCATTACCTGAAGTATCTTTTCATGATACTTTTTATCTGGATGTTTACTTATATGACGGGACTGTCGACGGCAGCGGTGCGTGCGGCGGTAATGATCAGTATTTACCTGACGGGTAAGATGTTGAAGCGAAGGCCGGATAAGTATAATACATTGGCGGGAGCCGCCTTTTGCATGCTTGTTTATAATCCGTTTTATTTGTTTGATATTGGTTTCCAGTTGAGTTATATGGCTGTTCTTTTTATTCTGTATCTTCAGCCCCGCCTTGGTAGTTTGCTGGAAATAAAAAATCCGTTGCTGGCGTCTCCCTGGAACACCTTGACCGTAACGATTTCGGCGCAGGCAGGAACCCTGTTTTTATGCTTTTATTATTTTGGGCAAAGTTCACTGGTTTTCCTGTTTACCAATTTGTTTTTATCTCTTTTGGCTACCCTGTTGATACCGGCCGCTTTATTGTGGATGCTTATCCCTTCGTGGATGCCCGGGTCGGGGTGTTTGGAGTCAGCCGTTGAAACAATGACAACCGGTCTGATGTGGGTGGTTGATCGTTTTGCTTCTATACCCGGAGCAACAGTCTCCATACGTTTTGATTTAGTTACGATGCTGTTTTCGTATATAGCGCTCGGATTGTTTCTAATCTATATACAAGCGCGGCGGTATTGGATGTTACTCGCCGCGCTTGCTGCATTATTGATCGTTTTATGCTGGCATTTGAAATGAGCCGGTTGCTGTTAATTCAGCAAGCTACCGATTCGTCGGTGATCCGATTATTTGTTATACAGATCCGATGCGCCTGATAGGTGTTTGTTCGCGACTTTAGCATTGCCTCTGTAGTATACATCGGAGGATCCGCTGGCTCTTACGCTTAATTCATCCGTACAGGTAATTCGTATATCGGAAGAACCGGAGGCTGAACAATCGCTTTTTTTAACGGTGAAATCATATCCTTTGAAATCACTGCTTCCGGTCATGGCAATAGTACACTCGTCAGCGCTACCGCTGATCGTACAGTCCGAGCTACCGGTACATTTTATAGTACATTTTACAGCTTCTACATTGCCTTTAAAGTCGGAGCTTCCGCTGCAATCCATATCAACGTTGCCGGCTTTTATATTTCCCTTTATATCCGAGCTTCCTCTGGTCGTTATTGATACATTATCAGCCGTCAGGCATCCTTCGATGTATATATCGGAAGAGCCGGATGAGTTTATCCTGTTGATTTTTCCATTGTTTGGAATGGTCACTTTCAGGCCTTTCCTGGAATTGTAGTTATATCCTTTTTTGAAATGTACATGCAAAACATCGTCTTTCACGTATGTTTCGATGGAGTCGATCAGGTTTTCATCGCCGGAGACGGTGATCGGTATATCGGAAGATTCGGATATATAGACATCAATAGATCCTCTCGCTTCAAGGGCGTTGAAGTCCATTTTTCCACGTTCCTTTTCTTTCAGGATACCGTTTCCAACTAAATTTTTGCCGCCATTGCCGATGTTTACATTTATGCAGCTTGACATATAGAATGCGATACTGCAGATCATGATTGAAATTAGTACTGTCTTTTTCATACTTTCTTTTTGTATTTTAATAATTTATATAGATTGACTGATTTTTATGAATAAGACGAATCTTTTTGGAAAAAGTTACAGCATCTATACAATTTTTCGGCAACGTATCCGACTGCGTCGCCCGGTTTTAGATAGCCGCATGTATGTGTAATATACAAAAAATCACAAGGTTACGAAAAAAAATCATAACCTTGCGATGTTTTATGTCAAAAGGATGCTATTCAATAATGGTTGTCCATCCGAATTCATCCGGTTCGTCACCGTATTGGATGGCGCGGAGTTTGTTGTATAATTTCCGGCAAACAGGGCCTGCCTCTCCGTCTTTTGTAAAGATGTATTGTTTGTTTTCGTCCAGATCATCAATCTGCGCTATGGGGGTAATTACGGCCGCTGTTCCACATTCGGCGGTTTCTTCGAAAGTGCTTAATTCTTCCAACGTTACCGGACGGCGTTCGACGGTCATTCCCATCGTTTCGGCCAGTTGCATCAGGCTTTTGTTTGTAATAGACGGCAAAATAGATCCGGAGGCCGGTGTGATGTATGTATTTTCCCTGATACCGAAGAAGTTTGCCGGTCCGCATTCATCAATGTATTTTTTCTCTTTCGGATCTAAATAAAGAACGGCAGCATATCCGCCGGCCTGCGCTTTCTGTCCGGCAACAAGACTTGCCGCGTAATTACCGCCGACTTTTATCGTTCCCGTTCCTTTCGGGGCGGCGCGGTCATAATCGCGCATGATACATACTTTGGCCGGTTTGAATCCTTCTTTGAAATAAGGACCTACCGGAGTTACAAATACAACGAACATATATTCGATTGCCGGTTTCACGCCGACCTGCGCTCCCGTTCCGATTAAGAGCGGACGGATATATAAGGAGGAACCGCTTTCGTACGGCGGAATAAAGCGTTGATTCAGCAATATGACCTTACGCACGGCTTCTTCAAATTTTTCAACAGGAAATTCGGCCATCATGATTCCACGGCTTGATGCCTGCATGCGTTTGCCGTTTTCGTCCATACGGAACACACGGATTTTTCCGTCTTTTCCCCGAAACGCTTTCAGCCCTTCAAACGCTTCCTGCCCGTAATGCAGGCACGTGGCGGCCATGTGTATATTCAGGATTTCAGATGACGATATTTCCAACTCTCCCCATTTGCCGTCTTTATAACAACACCTGATGTTGTAATCGGTTTTCATGTAGCCGAAAGGCAGTTCTGACCATTTTATATTTTCCATACTGTATGATATTATAATGTTTTTGCTTTCAGACCTACAAATTTAAGAGTTTTTCCGGTATTATACTACTTTTTCCCTGTTTTTTGTAACTTTGCATGTCGATATATAATTAGCGAAACTAATATTTAAGTAAGATGAAAAGAGTGATTGAGCACATAAACGATAGTAAAAAGACTGCATTTTCCTTTGAGGTATTGCCGCCTCTTAAGGGAAACAGTATCAGAAGGATATTTAATATAATTGATAAGTTGATCGAATTTGATCCTAAGTATATCAATATCACATCTCATCATAGTGAGTATATAGATAAAACGGAGCCTGACGGTACGATCCGGCGGGTTAATATACGCCGTCGTCCGGGTTCTGTGGCCATTGCCTCGGCGATTCAGAATAAATATGGTGTTACGGCTGTGCCTCATATCATCTGTAAGGGTTTTACAAAAGAAGAAACGGAGTATGCTTTGATTGACCTGAATTTTCTGGGTGTGTATGATTTATTGTTATTGAGAGGTGATGAAAAAAATATACCGGGAACTATTGATAAAACTTTATATCATCGTTATGCTACGGATTTGCAGCATCAGGTAAACGATTTTAATAAAAGCGTTGCATTGGATGGTTCTTCTTTTGAAGGTATTGAAACGCCGTTCTCTTATGGGATGGCCTGTTATCCGGAAAAACATGAAGAGGCTCCGAATATGGAGTCGGATATTTTTTACGCAAAGAAAAAAGTGGAAAACGGAGCGGATTACCTGGTGACCCAGATGTTTTTCGATAATTCAAAATACTATGCGTTCGTCGACCGGATGCGTGCGGAAGGCGTGACCGTACCGATCATACCCGGAGTTAAACCGATTGTGTTTATGAATCAGTTGACTGTCCTCCCCAAAATCTTCCGTTCGGAAATACCGGAAGCGTTGGCGCATGAACTCCGTGTCTGTAAAACGGATGATGAGGCCAAAGAGGTTGGCGTGGAATGGTGTATTCAGCAGTGCAAAGACCTGATAGCACATGGTGTCCCGAGTATTCATTTTTATACGTTGATGGCTACCGATAGCGTCAGCAGGATTGCAAAGGAAATTTATTAACAGAATAGCAAATGACCATGAAACGAAGAAATTTTATACAATGTGCCGGCGTATCGGCATTGGCTGCTTCCGCTACCGGATTATTGAATAGCTGTGCACCCTCTGCCGGATTAGAAAAAGGGGAAATTATGCATACGGTTATTTTTGACCTGAAACATGCACCGGGTTCTCCTGAGGCCGGGAAGTTTATAGCCGATGCTCACCGGATACTTACGGCAGTGCCGGGAGTACGCGATTTTCAGGCATACAGGCAATGCAGCCCCAAGAACGATTATCAGTATGGTTTTTTAATGACGTTCGCGAATCAAAAAGAGTTTGATGCGTACACCGCTCATCCGGAGCATTGTAAATTTGTGGAAGAGCGGTGGGATACTGAAGTGAGCCGTTTTCAGGAATCGGATTTTGTGAAGTTTTGATGAATTATTTTAACGGAGGTATCACCGGCCGGCCTTTGGCCAGGCGTTCTTTACGGACCAATGCTTCGACAAAATAGTAATCGGCGTATATGATGGGTACGTTAATTTCCGAATTATGCGGGAGATGCCCCGTACTTGAGGTGGTCAGGAATCCGTGCATATCATAGAGTTTACTTCTGTATTTTTCCGATATGCTTGTCATGATTTTGTCTGCGTTTGCTTTATAATAAGCGCCTTTGTCTTTGCTGACCGTCGAGAGTTCGTATAACGCGGAAGCCGTGATCGCTGCGGCAGATACGTCACGCGGTTCGTTGGGGATGTTGGGCGCGTTAAAGTCCCAGTAGGGAACCAGATCTTTCGGCATGTTTTTGTTCGTCAGTATAAAATGAGCGATGTGTTCGGCCTGGTTCAGGTATTTTATGTCTCCCGTTTCACGGTAACATAATACATATCCGTATAAACCCCATGCCTGTCCGCGCGCCCATGCCGATTCGTGGGCATATCCCTGATGGGTGTGAAATTGTATGGCTTTTCCGTCGCCTTTGACATTATAATCTACGACGTGGTATGAACTGTAATCGGCCCGGAAATGATTTTTCATCGTGTTATCCGCATGAGAAACGGCGATTTCTTTAAATGTATGATCCCCACTTTCCCTGGAAGCCCAGAACAGTAATTCCAGATTCATCATGTTGTCGATGATAACGGGGTATTGCCATTTATCACTGTTATGATCCCAGGAGCGTATGCATCCTACTTTCGGATCATAGCGTGTGATAAGCGAACGTGCGGTTTCCAGTAAAATCTCTTTATAGCCCGGGATATTTGCCAGGCGCAGGCCGTTTCCGTAACTGCAATACATGACAAACCCCAGGTCGTGCGTTCCCTTATATGTTTTCATTTTTTCGAGGTAAGCCGTATATTTTGTTGCTTCCTCTTTCCAGAAATCGTCGTTTTTCATTTCATACATATACCACAATACGCCCGGGAAAAAGCCGGAGGTCCAGTCTCTTGCTTTTACTAACCGCAGGGAACCGTCGGCTTCTATATTCCTGGGCATCGGGAATTCTTCCGGGGTGGTGTTGCCGGCAGCATGCGTCGCGTCTATTTCTTTTAGCAGGAAATGGAGTTGTTTATCTGCGAATTCCAGATTTTTACGTGTTAGTTTGTCTTTGATTTTAGTGTTTTGCGCTTGCATCGGGATGCTGATGTTGCATAATGCAAGTAATAATAAAAAGATTTTTTTCATGTGATTCTTTATTTTTATTCTGTTATTTGTATGGTTTCGCTTTTTCCGGCATAGTCTTCCCGGGGCAATTTGATGGATAATGTTGTTGTATTGTTTTTTTCGTTTGGCTTTACGGTTACGTTTTCGCCTGATGCACGCAGGTTTTGATTGAGGATTAACGCTGCGGTATCCAGCTTACGTGAGGGGTCTGATACCGTTATCGATTGAATGTTTTGATCTTTCAGGTGCACCAGTATCATGCAGGGGGTTTCCGATTGAATCGTTATGTCTCCGGAAATGCGGATCATTCCGGCTTCGTAGAAAATGCAATATGCCATCCGGTCGTTTTTTACCGCTTGTATCCGGGGGGTGTTTGCGAGTATTTGAACGGAAGGGTTTGCTGCGTAGTTTTTAATGTCTTCGATCGTTGCAGCAGGCATGACAATGTATTCGTAACCTGCATTCACAGGTTTGATGCCGTGGTCTATCCACAGGCAAAAAACATTTTCTTTTATCTCTTCTCTGGAGGTTGTTGTCTGGCGGTTTATGCGGTACCAACTGCCGGATTCGGTTTGATTGGAGATTTCTGTTAGCTGACTCTTCGGGAATAGATAACCTACGTTGTCATGAAAGATCCATTTTGCGTTGTTCAGTGCTTGTATCCCTTTATGTACCGTGTTTGTATTCCGGCCGTCACTGAAAACAATATCTCCTTTCAGAAAACACTGGTTGAGGGTGGTTGCTACCGGGTATTTGTCCGTACTGTTTATGGCAGCGCCGAGGCAAACATACAACTCATCAAAGAAGAACCATGATTTTTTTGCAGACAACGGGTTGTGCGGACTTTTAAAGTCGAAAGCGACGGCTCCATAGGTTCCGTCGGTTATTCCGCCTGCAAAATCCGTCAGCCCTTTTTTCTGTATTTCATTTTCGGTTGGCATCGTATCCGCCTGTACAATTGTGGTTCCGGGAATTTTCCTGTAATCATAGACGGGAGCTATATTGAAATATTCGTTACCTTCCATGGAAAGGTAATTTGCGCCGTCTGCGCGGTAGTGGTTCAGTAATCCTTCTCCATTGTACGGAACTTCCATATTATCGTTGCGTGTGGAAAACATTCTGACAGAGGTGAAGAAGGAGGGCCGCTGAAAAGAAAAATATTCTGTTTGCCAGAAAAATTTCGCGTAAGATGTTGCCTCAAACGGTTCTCCTTTCCGGGCTTTGATGATATTTTCCAACTCTTCTTTCCGGTAATCCGATATGTTAAGGAGGCTTTCAGGTAATTCTGCACCTGCTTTTCTTCCGGCGCCGCGCCTTGAAATATCCCGGTTCAGGACTCCCGGGTCAACGGATCGCCCGTAAATCATTTGTTTGCAGACTCCGTCCAGGAAATAGTCAACGGCTAAATGCAGGGACCTGTCGGAAAATTTGTATTTTGTATCGTTGACCAATTCCGCAAATTCCACAAAAGAGCTTAAGAACCCCATTCCGTAGGTTGTTGTGTTGTTTACGCGATCAGGGCGATGATGAAAACTATAATCATGTTGCATGCCTCTCCCTCCGGCAAAGTAATTCTTGTTTCTTTTTCCTTCGGCGTTCCGTCCGTCTGCTTCTTTTTGGAAAAATTTCATTTCATCTTCTATGATCTTTAGTATTTCTTCAAACAGTTTTTCATTTTTCCGGTATAGTTCTGTTTTGGCATAAAGGCCGGCGATTTTGACCCGGTCTCCGCTTGGGCGTGCGCCGGGAGCATCCATGTTGGCGCGTCCGGCGATACGAATCATTTGTTCCCGTTGTTCCTGTGTTAAATCGTTGTCTAATACGTAGAGGAGTATAATCATGCTGTTGGGGGTTCCTATCTGGTTATTCCACCAGTTTTCACAGATAAAGTCATGCTTCAGCCAAAAATTGAGTGAAGCGTTTATGGCCTGTTTCAGTTGAGGGGCGCCTTCGTATGCCGAACCTTTCTTTTTATACGCTCTTGCCATCAGGATCATATTGTCCAGATGTTCAACATGCTGGAATGCAATCCGTGATGTGTCGACATAATCAATATCCGGCCATGTTCCATCGTCTTTGATTGTTTCGAGTATGGCTTGCACCCTGTTCTCCTGAATGTCCGGACGCAGGTATTGGGCGGTTATTTTATCCTGTATTATGTCCATATCAGACGGATGTTGTTGCGTACAGGCACATAGAAATAGAATAAGCGCTGTGATTGTGTATTTTGTCTTCATGATAATAGGTTTTAGATGGTTATTGTTTGTCGAAAAATTTCATCAAATATAGGCATTTTATATTTATCGGCCATAAGCATTACAGTTCATCCGGATGAAAAAAGAAAGAACCCGGAAAGCCGGGTTCTTTCTTGTATGTACTACATTTTATACCGTTTTGCACTGATTGTGACGGTATTGGTTGCGGTAGTATTTATAAAGATAAATGCACGGTATTGTCCGTCGGCAGTTTCAACCCATAGGCTATTATTCGTAATTTCATGGCAAATCAATATTCGAAACGAATTTTTGGTTACAAAACGTAAAAGCAAAACTTTATGTGTCGTTAGATATTACTATTGTAGTTGATTTCGTTGCAAAGTTATGATTAATTCTTATGTTCTAAAACATTTGTTGGAATTTAAGCAGGGCAGATGCTAAACTTACTCATTTCTTGATTGTCACTCTTTTATTTCAGCATACTTTTTGAATCACCACCAATGGATTTTGTTGCAATTCAATAGATAGTTACTTTATTTTCATTTTTACAAGGGAAAATTGTAACTTTGTCGCATATATTATTAATCCGGCGATGTTTTTTAAAGATGTTATAGGACAGGATGAACTGAAGTTGCAATTAACGGATTCAGTCAGGAAAGGAGTTGTTCCTCATGCGCGTTTGTTTTGCGGTGAGGAAGGGAATGGCGGATTTCAGCTTGCCCTTGCGTATGCCCGGTATCTGAATTGTACGGATCGTGGCGAACAGGACGCATGCGGTACTTGTTCCTCCTGTCTCAAATATAATGAATTGGCGCACCCGGATCTGCATTTTGTTTTTCCGATGATCTCCAATAAGAGCGCAAAGAAAGAGGTTTGTGACGATTATCTGCCCGAATGGCGTGAATTTCTGAAAACCCAAATGACGGAGCGTTCTTATTTCAATATTGATACATGGCTTGCATGGATAGGAGCGGAGAGTAAGCAGGCGATTATTTATGCGGCGGAGAGTGATAAGATCATTCACAAAATGAACTATCGCATCTATGAAGCCGATTATCGTATCCTTTTTGTCTGGATGCCGGACCGGATGCATATTGCCTGTGCCAATAAGTTGCTGAAAATTATTGAAGAACCGCCTCTCAATACGGTTATACTGATGGTTACGGATAGCCCGGATATGGTGTTGGGTACGATCGTTTCGCGTTCCCAGCTTGTTCAGGTACGCCCGATAAGGCCGGAAATATTGGTGAAGTCATTGACGGATGTGTGGGGAGTGCAGGAGGAAGATGCTATGCAGATCACCCATTTATCCGGCGGGAATTATTTCAAAGCGACGGAATTACTTACTGTAAATAATGACAATGCCTGTTTTCTGGAGCAATTCAAGGCGATCATGCGGAACGGTTGGACCCGGAATGTGGCGGCAATGAAGTCTTTTTCGGAAGAAATGGCTTCTATGGGACGGGAGCGACAGAAGAATTTTCTGGCATTTTGCCAGCGTCAGATACGGGAAAACTTTGTCTATTGCCTGCATGAGCCTTCTTTGAATTATATGAACAAAGAAGAGGCGGACTTTTCCAAAAACTTCTCACCCTATGTGAATGAGCGGAATGTCATGGAACTCATGGACGAGTTATCGCTCGCGGAAAGACACATCAATCAGAATGTAAATTCAAAGATGGTTTTTTTTGATCTTTCTATGCGTATTATTGTATTGATAAAAAAATAATAACTATTTATGGATATGAGAACGAGTATTGGGGTTATGGTTGGTTTCGGTTTGATATCCGGATTATATGGATGTACTATGAAGAGTGATAAAATGAGTTATCCGGTAGCGGAGCAGCAGGGGGTGACCGATGATTATTTCGGAACAACGGTTCCGGATCCTTATCGCTGGATGGAGGATGACACGGCTGAAACGGTGGCCGGATGGGTAGAGGCTGAAAATGAAGTGACGCAGGCATATCTTGCTAAAATTCCTTTCCGCGAACAATTGAAACAGCGGTTGACGGAGCTTACCGATTATGAAAAGATAGGTATGCCGTTTAAAAAGCACGGTAAATATTATTACTATAAGAATGACGGACTGCAAAACCAGTCTGTTCTTTATGTGAAGGAAACACTTGACGGCGAGTCGTCGGTTTTACTGGATCCGAATAAATTATCGGATGACGGAACGGTGGCTCTTTCCGGCATTTCTTTTTCGAATGACGGCCGATACCTGGCTTATACGATTTCACGTAGCGGGAGTGACTGGCGTGAAATCTATGTGATGGATCTGGCAACAAAGCAATTGACTCCGGATCATATCAAATGGGCGAAGTTTACCGGCGCCGAATGGCAGAAAGACGGTTTTTACTACAGCGCATATGATGCTCCCGAAGCAGGGAAGGAATTTTCCAATGTAAATGAAAATCATAAAATCTATTACCATAAGTTGGGTACGGGCCAGCACGAAGATGTGCTTGTCTATGAGAATAAAAAATATCCGAAGCGTTTCTATACGTCGTGGGTGAACGATGATGAGACCTTGTTGTTTGTGTTTGAATCGGGTGAAGGACGCGGGAATAATCTTTTTATGAAAGATTTGCGTAAACCCCAGTCTTTTTTCGTGCCGCTTACCGAGGATTTTGAATATGAATATAGCCCTTCGGAGGTTATCGGCGAAGATATTTATTTTTATACGAACTATGGTGCGCCTACCTACCGCTTGATGAAAGCGACGACCGGAAAGCCGGAACTGAAAGATTGGACGGATGTGGTGCCGGAGTCTGAAAATGTGCTGAACAGTGTGTCGTTTATCGGGGGGAAAATGGTCTTATCGTATACAAAAGATGCGTCCGATCATGTATATATCTATTCGCTTGACGGCAAACGGGAGCATGAAGTAGCGCTTCCGACATTCGGATCGGTCGGTTTCAGCGGAGATAAGGATGATAAGGAAATGTTCTATCTTTTTACGTCGTTTACTTTTCCGAGTACCATTTATAAATATGATATTGACAATCATACGTCGGAAAAATATCTTGCGCCCGATGTCAAGTTTGACGCCGATAGTTTTGTGACCGAACAGGTTTTTTATACGAGTAAAGACGGAACAAAAATCCCGATGTTTATCACGTATAAAAAAGGATTGCAGCGTGATGGTAAGAATCCGGTTTATTTATATGCATACGGCGGATTTAATATCAGTTTGTTTCC
>QMCE01001550.1_pt1 | contig 12604 bp, 8 predicted proteins | sample 1821851 | NCBI WGS metagenome assembly QMCE01 (sample SAMN09453174, study PRJNA476694) | Termite gut metagenome, whole genome shotgun sequencing project. | isolation source: worker | host: Odontotermes sp. | place: South Africa:Pretoria | collected 2016-01-28 | reverse complement strand
ACCTTATCGGGGACTGCTCTATACCGCGCTCGATGGGGACGGGCGCAAAGCGGAGGTTACACCGCTCAAATCGTCCATGTTGGGTAAGTCGTGCGGCTACGACGCTCTGGAAGAACAAATGGAGCGTTCGGGCGCGAAGATAGCCGGAGACAACAGCCGCGAGGTGACCCGCCGTCGCGTCGCCGATGCCTTTGCGGGCGCAACCACAGGGAATGAACTGCGGGAACGGTTACGCGCGAACCACATCGACCTCTACATTCGGCGCAATGCTGACGGGCTTATCACCGGGGCGACGTTCATCGACCACGAGAACAGGTGCGTACTCAACGGCTCGCGGCTCGGCAAGGAATATTCGGCCAATGCCTTGCAGGAGCGGTTCGGCGCTGGGTTGATAAGTGGAACGGGAGTAGTCATCGGTGCAGATCTGCACGCGGTTCCCGCTACGCCGGACACGCCGCAGATTCGCCCCGCCCGACACAGAGTCGTCGTCAAAAAGCCCAAGATGGGGTTGTAGGACTTTTATGCCAGATACCACCACTTCACTTCCATTAGTAGCAACCCTCTCAAAAAATAATATCACGGTCTGTTTTACACCCTATTTTCGCTTTGAAAATTTTCAAAGTAGGAAAGTCTCCATTTAAGTATGCCAAACCCGAACAGTGTATGATATCTATCAAAGCAAAATTCCGCCCGTCTGCTACTCCGAACAAGGAGGGTGTTGTCTATTACCAGATTATTTGCAATCGCAAAATAAAATTGATTACCTCGCAATATCGAATATTCCCAGATGAGTGGGACTTCGCCGCCAATACAATCTGCCTGTCAGAGGCCAATTCCCAACGATATGCAGAATTAATTGCTATCCAGAACGGCATTGACAACGAGATGGAGCAGTTGCAGCAAGCAGCCATATATCTTAAAACCAACGGTGAAAACATACTGGAGCTACTACCTGAATACTACCACAACCACGCCTCGACCGGTTATCTTTTCCCCTTTATGGATGAGATTATCAAGAATTTGAAGCAACAGGGACGGCGGAAAACGGCTGACACATACATCAATGCGTACAGGAGTTTCTCGGATTTTCTTTCCGGCAACGATGTCCACTTTCGACAGTTGGATGCACTGCTTATCAAACGGTATGAGGTATGGCTCAAGGACAAAGGGCTTCGGCTCAACACCGTTTCATTCTATATGCGCATCCTGCGAGCAGTTTACAACAAAGCCGCAGAACGGGGTATGACAACACAAAACAATCCTTTCCGTCAAGTCTATACAGGTATCGAAAAGACCGTGAAAAGAGCCATCAACGAGCAGACGATAAGAAAGCTGAATCAAATACCGTTATCATCGCCAAGCTTACTGTTCGCCCGCGATATGTTTATGCTGAGCATTTATACTCGCGGGATGGCTTTCGTCGATATGGCCAATCTGAAAAAGAGCGACATCCGCGACGGTTATCTGACCTACTCCCGCCTCAAAACCGGGCAACGCCTCGACATCAAAATGGAGCCTTGCATGAATGCGATTGTCGAACGGTATGCGCATCGCACGGCAGGGAGCGACTACCTGTTGCCGATCTTGATCGAATCGAAAAGTTACAACAGTGCCTTGAGGGTTCAAAACAGTCGGCTGCAATCCATCTCAACGAAACTGGGATTGGAGACCTCGATATCCACCTATGTAGCAAGACATTCATGGGCCAGCTTAGCCAAGCGCAACGGGGTTTCACTGCAGATAATCAGCGAGAGCATGGGCCACGACAACGAGAATACTACCCGCATCTATCTCGCCTCGCTCGACCGCTCGGTGATCGACGATGCGAACGCCATGCTGCTGTCGAAAATTTAGAGGTGGAAGACTGCAATACCAGATACAATATTGCCTGATTGTCAGCTATATCTACAAAATTATCTTCCACCTCTGTGGAAGAGGTGGCAATAATTATAAACAACATTGATTATCACTGAAATAGCTGCCTTATCAATACCTCCTGCTAAACATTGAAAAAAACTTTCATGCATCATGGCAGTCAGAATATTTTTAACTATCTTTGTCCACAATCTTCCACCTCTTCCACAGAGGCAGAAGCCAATGAACGAGGATACCAAATTTTTATGCGATGACGATGCGACACATTAGAAATGGTTTTACGATTGCCGGGATATCTTTTCTCTTCTTCCTCATGTCGGGTTGTGCCCATTATTCCAAGGACAACTACCTGGCCGATTTTACCGATTTTATCTCAACGGTGGAGGCGGAATACAAAGATTACTCTGAAAGCAACTGGGTTGAACGGGACGCTGAATATCAATCGTTCATTGGAGAATATTACGAACAATATAGAGAGAAACTCACGAGCGAGGATCAACGCGCTATTGGGAAACTCAAAGCCAAATACCAAACAATCAAAGTAAAAGATAGTGCGGACAGAATGATTGACAAAGTGGGGGACGGATTAAAACAACTCGAAGGCATTATCGAAGGCGTGACAGAAACGATTAGTAACCCATAAATCTTCTCATATATGAATAGACCGACTACTCTAATCGCATTCGTTTTAGCGATGCTCGTGTTCACAGGATGCAAACCGCGTTATCCTGAAGTCGATACGCAAATCGTTCAGGAGGCTTTCTACAACCCCACGGCCACGCGATATGAAGGCTTGCGCCAAAGCACGGTACTCTACCTCGACCACTCGACGTGTGTGATTGACGCTGTTCAAAATTCGCCGGTTTTTAAGGCTTTGAGGCCAAATTTGGGGCAGTATTGCGACACACTGCAACTGATTATAGGCGACGCCTTTCAGTCCATCCCCCTGAATAGGCAGGACAACAAAGTGTCGGAGGTGTTGGAAACGATAAAAGACGATATCTCATTTGCCGATATTCGCACGGCAGTCTTTCAAATCTGTAAAGGCGACCAACAGGCGATTCTGATCTCCGATTGCGAGTCGTACGCAAATGGGCGTTTCCTCGATTTGGAGCCATACATGAGCGAACCGTTCCGGGATTGGCTCGTGAAAGGCCATTCGATTTATATTATTACCGAACCGTATAAGGAAAGATACAAGGGGCAGATTTACGACAAAAAACGCTTTTATTTCATTTTCTCCGACAACCGCATGCAAACGCCCATCAGCGCTAACATGATTGGCGAAGTTCAATCCTTGATACAGAGCGGCGTTTGCTCACTTTACGAAATGACCAATTCCGACATCTTCGCCCAAACCCCCAAAGAAGATGTTGTCGACGGGAATATCGATTTCGACATGGAATACCTGAACGGGTTCGAGTTCGTCAATATTTACACCTCTTGGGATGATGTCCGCAAATATGTGATGATGTTGGATAAATACGGAGAACCTACAGGCGAAGAACCGGCTCCGATCATCAAAAATATCGTTTTCAGCGAGGGACGAAATTATATCGCAAGAGATATCGAAATCCGAGCGACCAACATCACCGAAAGGTACGTTGCGGTCGCCGACAGCCTTGACCTTGGCGGGATCCGGGACGTAGATGTTTCTGCTGGATTCATGCTTGATATGGATGCTCTCCAAAACAACCGACTCAATGTGCTGCTTACCGATAAAATTTTCACCGAAGGTTATCTGTTAAGCGATGAATTAGGGGGAAATCTTATCCGGCTCGACTTCGTGATTACTGAAGTCGGGTTGCAACCTTACGACAACGTGATGTTCGAGTGGCAATCCATGTGGAGTACCAATACCGCAATTTGTGTATCAAAGAGCATCGATAACGCCTTACGGGACGCCAATGTCGTTCCGACCTGTGCAAACCGAGAGGTAATTCACACGATATTTCTCCAAACATTATAATCAGAAACCTAAACTCGTCATAGAAATGAAAAAAATCGAGACTCTTAAAGAAATCGAAGCGTTGATTGGGACAACGTACATGTATGCCGCCATCATTGCTGTTGTGGCTTTGGCTTTGGCTATTTTAATTGCCAATATGATAAAATACCGCGGAGGGAAAAACAGCACGGATCATATCAAAAGGCGTGTTTGGTTCATTGTGATTGGGCTGATTGCTCCGATTGCATTTTATCTGTACAATGCGTTTTATGTGAGCAATTACATATCAAAAGCCCCAATGAAAGCACAATTCTCTAACGCCAATATTTTTGCTACTCTCGAAGTTTTAGGTGTTTATGTGGTGGTCGGTATTTTGACGATGTTGATGATGCGTCGTTCGAAGTGGGGTAGCATTTTGGGCAGATCGAAATAATAGAATCCCGAAAATCGAAAAACATGGCCAATATATTCGTAATAGGTATCGGAGGTACGGGAATGCGCTGTATCGAAGCATTCACCCATCTGTGCGCTATCGGTATGTTCGATAGTACCGATGTTCACCTTCTTGCATTGGATACCGACAAGGACAATGGAAACTTTACGCGACTTAAAAATCTGAAGGAGGCGTATATCAAAACAAAAGGGGTAAACAAAAAGCAATTCGCATTGCAGGATACTTTCTTTTCGGCAAACCTGCATTACTACCAATTTAGCCCTGATTATTCAGTATTGTCGACTTTCGATGCTCTGTATAATTATGGCGATTCCAAGTTCCGTGACCCCGAGAAGGCAGCCATCGCGGACTTGCTTTTTACCGACGGCGCTAAGGCATTTGACCTGAAACACGGCTATCGGGCGCAAACACACTTGGGTAGTATGTTGATGTACCACTCCATTATTAACGAGATCAAGCAGAATGACAAAAGTGATTTGAGAAGGTTCATTCAGGAACTAATCACGGCGTCCAATTCGGGTAGTCCAAGAGTTTTTATTTTAGGCTCTGTTTTTGGAGGCACAGGCGCCTCCTCCATTCCTATTATCCCGAAAGCGATAAAAGAAGCCGCTGCGCTAATTTCGGATGCTACAGATATAGAACGTAACGCCTATTTCGGTGCTACATTGCTAACGAGCTATTTCTCTTTCCCATTACCGGGCGACAAAGAGAAACAGCAACAAAAAGTAATCGCCACCTCAGACAAATTCGCTCTTAATTCGCAGGCAGCCATGATGTTCTACGAAGCTGACGAGACGGTGAAAAAGACCTATCAAAAGTTTTACATGATGGGCACGGAGGGCATGGAATGGCAGCCAAGCAAAGTTAAGGACAAAACTATTACCGGTGGAGAGAGTCAGGAAAATGATTCGCATTACATTGAGTTATTAGCCGCATTCGCCGCATATCACTTTTTCAACTCTCCAGAAGAAGGAACTGACGGAGCGCAATTGTCTGGTTTACGGGATTTGAAATTGGAAAAGCGGGTGGAATATCTCTATCGCACGTTCAACGAAAACGGGAAAATCGACTTTATCGACTTTGTCGGCAGTGAGAAGAAAGAGGAATTAGCCAAGAAGATCGGGCTTTTCACAGCCATGAGTTACTTGGCATTACTCGAATCCTATGACTTCTTTGTGCAGGCTCAAACCGGCGATTTAAAGAAAGTGAAGATCGAAGGTTATGAGGATATCGACGCCGAAGAGGTTAAAAACCTGAAGAGATACATGTCTCTTTACCATTTCAGCGTTCAGAACGGTGCAATCAAAGATGGTTGGCTGAGGCAGGTTCATCGTTCTGCCGGTGGAGGAGACAAATTTCTGCTGCATCCCGACATATTCGGATGCAGTTCCATAAAGGAGTTCGACAAATTCGACTTCAATGAGAAAATATTCCAAAAGAACTCCGATTTCGAATCGTACAAATTCAAGACAGGTTTGTTTGGCAGCATTTACAACAATTTCCTCGATGCTTTTGTGAAAAAATCCCAAGAACCCGAAAGCATTACCAATAAGAGCGAAAAGTTAATCAAGAGGACTTACGATACCTTGTGTCGGTTATATAACTTTAAGAATTAGGCAAGATGGCTAAGGCAAAATTAATAAAAAGCACGGAGGGGAGTAAGTCCAATCCTGAAGGTAGATGGTATGTTCACGACCAGATAAAACCTTTTATTCAAGGCATCATTGCAGGCGATCTGGACATAACTCAAGTCTCCAGTACACTTATTTCTGGTGTTCCAACTCCTTGGGCGCGTGTAAAACTTTTTTGGTTCGCATTTGATTATTTACACCGACAGGATGCCAATATAACCACATCCGGGTTGATTGAATTTTATTCCATTCTTCGAGATGAATGGAAAGGCTTGTTGGCGCTGGTAGCCCTTTTCCCTGACAGGGTGAGTTTTTCAGAGCCGATTTACATGAATAGGAAGAGTGACCTTTTTGAATTGTCGGGCGGATTCGGACGTATGCTTTTGGACGATGCCGATTTTTGGATTGATCAGCAAAAGAAACAGGGCAATCCCGATGAAATGCCATATATTCAGCTGTTGCGCTATAATGGACAGGTGATAGGTGGTACTTCGCCGTTTTCTATCGTCTTCCCCGGCGTGGAATACGCCAGCCTAAAACATGCGAGCGATATTCCCTGGTATCGGAACGGCAAGTTCGAAGATCCGATGCGCTACCTGGATAAAGACAAGTTGCAGAAGCTCTATCTGTTTATCAAAAATCTCAATGGTAACTTCGCCGGCTATGAGGACAACATCAACGTTGGTCGTGCGAACAATATGTTGGATTTAGCAGGCATGAAGTCATTCCTGCGGCAATGGCAGAGAGACATTGAGATGAAGGAGAGTAATCTGCAAAAAAACGGTACAGTTGCAAAATACTCCAATTTGGCGATGCCCTTCAAGGCGCTACTGGACTCTCACCAAAAGGTCTATCAACTGCAAGACGGTTCTTTCACTTTCGATGAGCCAGCCGATAAATCGTTGATTAAGGCAACATTGAGCGATTTGCAAAATATCCTAAAAGAAGATAAGGGTATTTTAGGGTGGTATGAATCGAGTGATATTAAGAATCCTCTTTCACAGGCGGCTGTTTACTACCTGAAGGTAAATGATGTCCGGGATATGGAGAATCCGGTTAAATACTTCGCCTTGCCGCTGAGTATGGAGGGTATTCAAATGTTTACGCAGCAATTGGGAAGGCTGGTTTCACACCAAGATCCGAAATTCGACATCGTTGGCAAGATCAGCGATCAAGGCAACCTGATTGTCGATTTGACTGTAAATATCGACAATCAACCCTATCGCTTGAACTCGAAAGAGTATGAGATCGAATGGGGTACACCCAATAACAAAGTCTTGATGTGGCCTGATTTTGTCTCGGATAATTGGGATGCCTACTATCTTTACTCCGAATATCCGTTGAACGTTCAGGGCGAAAAATTCGTGCCGTTCTACAAGAGAGGAAAAGAACAAAAGATAATAACCGTCGCACGTAACAACGGTAGAGAAGTAACGAATTCCGTTGTTTACTCAAACAGTCCTGATGAATACATTCAGGATAGTGGATTGGATATCACCAACTTGATTACTTATCCTGCCGGACAAGTTCCACAGGATATGCACAAGTACGAAGTCAGTAAATCCAATTGCCCCATTGCTGGCTTGGAAATCCGCATTGAAAGAGCGGGAAAGTCACACAATGCAGGATATCTGATTGTTAAAAATCCCGGCGATCTGACGATGGGAGAGCGTAAAATCATTGATTTTACAACTGACGACATCTCCCGTGAAGCTATCGTAGGCATCGACTTCGGTAGCAATAACTCTTGTGCGCATTACACGCTGAAAACGACTGCAAACAACGAAGCCAAGCCCATCGAGTTTAAAAACCGACGATTGGCATTGGTGGGTGTTGATGCTCAAAACGGTGCGATTGCTGAGCGGGACGAGTTGCTATTCTTCTCCAATGAATCGACTCCGAACGGCCAAATCAAATCATGGCTGCATGAGCATGACAGTCGTTATGTGGGCGCCAATAAGGATAAGGAAATTGCGGGCGGCGTTGCTGTGAATGAGAAGAACATTCTTGTCAAGGAGATGGATAAGGAGAAAATAACCACGCAAGCCGGTATTTTGCATTACAATATGAAATGGCTGTCGGATACCGCGGGGTTGTCGAAAAAAATGTCCTATCTTAAAGCGTTGTGGCTATCCATATGTGCGGATTTATATGCTCAAAAATTTCGTCCCGTCGAATTGCGATGGTCGTTCCCTGGTTCAATGTCTTCTTTCGACCTGAGCCAATACCACACTATTTACAATGTGGAATTGCCATCCTTGACGCCAATCCTGGATAAGGAAACTCGCTCAAGATTGAAACCACATACTATTGTTGAACAAACAGAGTCCGAATCCGTGTGTAAATACGCATTAAGTCGGGATCGCGGCTTGAACAACAGTAATATGTTCATCGGCATTGACGTGGGAGGAAGCACGAGCGATATTCTTCTGTTGGCAAGGGACACAAATAAAAACAACCAACCGCATCTGTACAAGCAAAGTTCCGTTCGCATAGCTGCGGGGGTATTTTTCGATGCAGTGATCCATTCGGCTGCGTTCCGAAGGGCAATCTATGATTTTCACGAGAGTCAAAAGAAGATAAAGGTCGAGAATATTCAAGAGATTAAATCGGCGGGACATAAGGCTCCGTTTTATCTTAACAGCGTTTTCGACCAACTGACCGACGAGGATTTCGGTTCGTTTTATGCTTACATCGGTCGTGAGGCGTCGTTTGTGTACGCGATTCCCGCCTATGTGACGGGGTTGCTTGTCTATTACGCCGGGAAATTGTGTGCAAAAACGATCCGGGAAAATAATCTGACCGAGATTAAGGAGGTGCATTTGTTGCCTTTCGGAAAAGGTGGACGGCTTTTCCACTGGTTGCAAGCCAAACCGGGGAGCAAACTCACAAATGATTATTACGCAGAGTGTTTCCGGGAAGGATTCGGCAAAGGCGGAGAAGCGATTATGTTGAAGTATAGAAGCGACATTACCTCCGATAATAAATCGGAGGTATCGAAGGGACTTGCTGTTGATACCGACCTGATCTATGACAGTAACGTGCGTTTCACCTCCGACATTTTCGCCGAAAAGAATATTCGTTACCTGCGCGACGGTCAGTTTGCCACATTCGCGGAAGACGAGTTGATCTCGGATGAATATTTCGAAAACATCGGCCAGTTCGAGTTCCCTGAAAAACTGGAGAACTTCGACAACTTCTTGCGTATATTCATAGATTTCGTTGGGCATAAATCTGGTTTAGTAACCAACGTGGCCGTATTGGAGAACAAAAGCAGGGAGCTAACATCGCTTTTGTCCGCGTACATCCAAAATGATGCGGAATACAAAAAAGCGCGTAATGCCAAACAACAATCCAATAAGTTTGAATATCGCTTCCCGATTTTGATTGCCGAAGGAATGTGTTATCTGGAAAAAATACTGATACCTGAAATTTTCAAATCGTAAACTGTTTTGAGTTATCTGGTGTTACATATCGATACGGATTTCATTGTCGGCACTGTGTGTACCGACAATGGAAATTCGTATCCTGTAACCAACGATAGCGATGATTTCTTGTGGTTATATTTTTTTAATAACCCTCATCAGAACCGCATTTCTTTTGGCAAAGACAACAGAACGCACTACAACAACAAGGAGATCAATTATTATGGTCGTTTTTTTGACTCGATTGAAAATGAGCGGGACACTTTTACGATTAGAGGCATTCAAAAAAAATCCATCGAACTGTTGGAATATTCCGGGTTGTTGAAAATACTATCGGAGAAATACGAAGCGGTTACGCATGAAAATACGGACAAAATTCCAACCCTGATTACTTTCTCTCTTTCGATAAGTGAATTAGCAAAACAGAAAACGATAGAATATCTAAAAGGTAGGGGGTTTCAGGTTGATTCTTACACAATACCCTTGTCCGAGTTGGTCTGCTATTATCCTTTTTATAAAAAAGAATACATCCCTGCCACCGGTAGCATAATTCTTTTAGTTGTTGCTACAAATCCATCTTTGCATTTGATGAAACACACCTTTTCCGGCGACTATTTTCCGGTAGACGAGAATGTGAAGACATACAAAGGCAAGGGCATAGATCCCCGAAAAAGAGCCTTGGTAAAATTTGTAGTTAATGAAATTAACAAGTCGACAGGGGCCTTGAGCAATCAGGAGGAGATAGAAGACGAATGTGCCCGTAAGGAACAAAAAGCGGAGGATTGGTTAAAACGGCTCGATGTTCAAACCCGCAATATGCCTTTGAGAATCGTGGACAGTCTGTATATAATGCCCAGTACCACAAAAGAAGTGCTTGTCAGAAAGGATAATATCGAAGGTGATACGGGACATTACATTCAAGAATTGATGGATGTTTTCGAAGCCTATAAAAGTGATAATGTACGAGGAGATGTCGATGCCATTTTACTTTTAGGCGATTGCTTTCAAAATTCGCTGGTGAGGAAACGATTCGAAAATCAAATTAGTACAGACCGATTATTCGTGCTCACTAACAAAGATATTCGGGACGTATTATCCGTTTATCCAATGATCGACTTCAAGCGTTACATTGACCAAGAGGAGAGAAGCAAAGCTCTTGCCGAAGCCGAAAAGCAGAAGCAAGCCGAGCAACGTGCTCTGGAGGATCGTAAACGCAGAGAGGAAGAGGCGGAGGCGCAAAGAATAGCTGAAATAAAGAGGATTGAAAAAAACCGAAAAGAAGCCGAACGGTTGTTCGACTTAGCCTTGGAATTGGAAAAGAAAGGACAATTGGACGATGCGAGGTTAAATGCCGAAAATGCGTCGGAGTTAGATGGCACAAATAAGATTTATAGACAATTTATCTCGGAACTAAACACAAAGATTGAGACTCTGAGCGCTAAAAACGAGCTGTATAAATCCTATATTAATCGCGCCGAACAATTTATCAAAGATCAAAAATGGGAAGAAGCACTTGTCGAATATGAAAATGCCAAAACCGTATTCGACAACGCTGAGATTATCAAGAGGATTAATGAGGTTAAGCGCACGATCAAGAAAACGGAACAGAAGAAAGAGACTGTTTCCCGCCTGCTCAACGAGGCACAGTCGTTGATAAACGCGGGCAATCTCTCAGAGGCTCGGGAGAAGACCCAAGAGTTGCTCTCCGTCGATAATGAAATCTTAAAGGCGAAGACCCTGTTGTCCGAAATAGATCAAAAACAGGAACAGCGGGAGAGAGAGCGACAAGAAAAAGAGAATCAAGAGAGATGCCAACAGTTTCTCGTGATAGGCGATGATCTTTTCGGCAAAGGCAAATGGAATGAGGCGAAAGAGCAATATGAAAACTCGCTGAGCGTATGTCCTCAGGACGCCCGGATCAATGACAAAATTCGACTCTGTGTCGCTGAGATAAAAAAACAGGAAGACGCTATCTCCGATCTAATGTTGGAAGCAAATGTTATGGCAAAGAAAAATCCGGCGAAAGCTTTGGAACTGTTGAAAAATGCGCAACAGATTAAACCTTCCGATGCCGAGTTGCTTGCACGAATTAAAACATTGGAGAGCAAGCTCAAGCAGCCTAAACCTCGTCCTTTACCTCCAGCCGGTGACGACGATTTTCTACCGAAGACTCCCACAAAAAAGGGTTTGGAAGACTTTCTCCCTAAGAAACAGGTAAAACCCGATGATGAGTTCATAAAAAAACCTGTTAAGGCAGTTGAAGAAGAAGATGATTTTTTAGGTGTCCCAAAAAAGAAAAAGGCGGATTTTGATAATTGGTAATACTATTGCTCGTAAACAACATTTCAATAACTAAAAAACTTACAATTATGTCAGAGGTAACATTAAAGCCCAAAATTCAATTGAAAGTAAAGGGAGCAGCAGCCCCGTTCACATTCGATGAAAAGCTGCAAATCGAGATGGTTTGGAATTCGGAGACCGATTTGGATTTATGCCTTTTCTGGAAAACAAAAGACGTAAACGCCTTCGGAGCATATACACCCTCGTTAGGAACCGGGCTATATCATACGGCCGAGAGTGAAATTGCCGGTGGCATAAAGTTATGGAGTTACGGGACTGACAGGGATACAATCTGGTCGGTATTAAGCACTGCCAAAAAACAGACGTATGCCGAAATACAGGGAGGCCCCATTGGCGACCAGTCTATCAAGCTGGAAATGAAACCGGACGAAACACGGTGGCATACGGAATATTGGATTCCGAGCGATAGAGAACTAAGCCTTTACTCGCTGAAAGTTCCGGCAGAGAAAATCCGCCCTGTACAAAATGTTCCGCTTTTCAGCTGGAGCAGGAATAAGGATGTCGACATCTGGCTACAATTAAAGAACGCTTTCTCGTTATCGCAGGCTCCTCCCGCCGCCCCTCTTTTTACGGAAAATTGCTGGGCGCCATCAGGTATGGAAGATTTAGACGAGGCCTTCAGATGGGTAGTGGAAACAACCTCCGGCGACGAATCGGAACGCTGGAGATTCTATTATGGCACATGGCTTGCCGGACGGGATAGGTCTGATGAGGCGATAAAGGTATTATCCGGCTCAAATACCGGATTGTCTAAAGTTGTTTTAGCAAGGCTTCTCTCTATCGCTGCAATGTCCATTGGCTTCAACGCTTTTTGCAAAACAGCGGAAAAATTTATCTCCTTTCTTTCGGCTATGGTATTCAGCCACGCCGGGATGGTCAATGTTTTTTTGATTGCTTTATTATCATAAAA
>QMCE01001549.1_pt1 | contig 12611 bp, 8 predicted proteins | sample 1821851 | NCBI WGS metagenome assembly QMCE01 (sample SAMN09453174, study PRJNA476694) | Termite gut metagenome, whole genome shotgun sequencing project. | isolation source: worker | host: Odontotermes sp. | place: South Africa:Pretoria | collected 2016-01-28 | reverse complement strand
GTGTATACACCGGAAACGCGATGAAAACGGACATTTGGCCAAGTCCGCTTGCCGCACTCACTCGTCCCTAACTTCTGTTTGTATAATGATATACACATGTCGTTCGAGCGGCGGGCGTTTGTGCGCGGGAGGATTGTCAGGCCGTTTACGGTATAAAAGCTGGGGATCGGCGTGTGTTTGGACGATAAAAGGAACCGGGGGTGTGCGCTCCGGCGGATACGATACCGAGAACGGCCGGAAAATGTGCACCCGTTTACAGTGTAGGGGGTTGGTATGGCCGTAAATCCGAAAACAGACCCGAAGGACGACGAAAAACCGGAAGAACCGATGCCGCTGAAGTCGTCGGGCATGTTGGTGAAGTTGATCGTCCTTTCGGGATTCCTGCTGCTTGTGCTGGTCAATACGACCATCTTGGTTTTCCTGTTGCCCTCGGGAAGACCGGTGGTGATCGAAGGAGGCGACGCTCCGGAAATCGGTCCGATTCCTCCGGATTTGATTGCAACGAAAGGGGCGGATCCCGGGCAGGTTCTTCCCCCGAAAGAGTTGCAGGAAGTCGAGGTTGGAGAGCCGTTTAGCGTTATGACCCGGCCGGCTTCCAAACCGGAAACGGCGGCAAACTTCAAGGGAAAATTTTTTATGAAGGTTCCCAAAAAGGATTTGGAGGAATACAACAAGGTCTATGACGAGAATAAGATGACCATTCGCGCGGAAATCAGTAAAATCATCGAAAAGGCGAGCGAGGAGGATAAACTCGACCCCAATATCACGATGATCGCGAACAGGATACAGGAAAAAGTCAATGGCATTCTCGGCAAACCGTATGTCAAGGAAGTCGGTGTTTTCAACAAGGAGTACGAGCCGGCGTATTAATTCCGAAAAATAAAAGGCTGCAGGGATGGCAGACGACAATGTTCTGGACCAAAACGAGATTGAGCGGCTGCTCAGCGGAATAGGTGGAGGCGATTCTCCTCCGCCTGAACCACCCGCCCCGGCGGCGGCTTCCCCGGAACCCGATGACGGCGGGCTTCTCGGGCAGGCGGAGCTTGACGCCCTGTTCGCTTCTTCGGGAAAAGCGGTGTCCGGACCGAACGCTCCGGCTGCGGGGTCGTCGGCGGGACCGCTTCACCAGAGCGATATCGAATCGTTATTTCAAGGGACCGCCGCATCGGCGCCCCCGTCTCCCGTTCAGGGCGTTTCTCCCGCCGCGCCGCCTCCGAAAGCGCCGTCGGCGCCCCATCCGATGCCGTTTGCCGTACATGCCGATTCGCCCGACGAGGACGGAATTCAACAGGGAGACCTTGATTATCTGCTTAAAAGGGCGGGTGACGCCATCAACTCGTTGGCTTCCGTCAAAATGGACCTGCCGGCCGAGGTGATCGAGTTCCAGTTTCCCGAATTCGGCGGCTCCGTTCCCAATACGGAACACGCGACGCTCGACCAGATCAGCGAAGTCGAACTGGACGTCAAAATCGAGCTTGGCCGGACCAACATGTACCTGGAGGATATCCTCAAATTGAGAAAGGGGGCCGTCGTTCCGCTCGATAAAATGGCCGGGGACGCTGTGGATGTGTACGTCAACGGCCGCCTCCTGGCCCGGGGCGAGGTGCTCGTGATGAATGAAAACTTTTGTGTCCGGGTCGCCGAACTGCTCGCGGGAGCGATTCCAATGGAGTGATGGAATGGGACGGGGAACGGATGCGTAGCGCCGCAAGACCGATCATACTGCGAACGTATGCTGCGAACGTATGCCGGAAACGCGATGAAAACGACCATTTGGTCAAGTCTGCCTGCCGCACTCGCTCGCCCCTAACCGCTGTGTGTATAATGACATAACCGGATCGTTCGGGCGGCGGGCGATGGCGAGAGGGAGGATGATCGGGCCGTTTACGATGTCTCATTGATTTTGGCCGGCTCCGGAGGAGCCGTTTTCGTACCAGGGATGGTTTATGTCGAATCCGAATATCACGCCGTCGAATTTCAGGACGAATATCAGTTCGCTCATCGGGCAAACGTCGCTGAACCGCTCGACGAATCTGTTCAATAAAGCGGTACGGAATCTTTCAACCGGTATCGCCGTCCATTCGGGCCGGGACAATCCAAGCAAGTTTCTGGCCTCGACGATGCTGACGACGGATATCGTCTCGATGACCCAGGCGGTCGCCAACTGCCAACGGGCCGGATCCGTCCTGTCGCAGGCCGACAGCGCGCTGGCGTCGATCAACCTGATGCTGAACGAGTTGCGCGGAATCGTCACCGAGGCGGCCAACACCGGCCCTTCCACGGATAAGGAAATCGCCGTCCTCCAGTTACAGGTCGACAGCACGCTCGACGCGATCAACCGGATCGCCGCTTCGACGAAATACCTCGATACGACGCTCTTGGACGGTTCGCTGGATTTCACGACATACGGCGTCGACCCCGGGAAGGCGGAAAAAGTCGCCATCAATCAGGCGAACTTCGAGGGCCGGTACGAAAAGAAAGTGTCGGTCAAAATCCTCGAAACGGCCCAACAAGCCTCGCTTCACTATTCGCTCGGCGCGACGACGGAACCGGTCAAGTTGCAAATCGCCGGAAACTTGGGCGCCGACGTCTTCGAGTTCGAACAAAACGCGAGCGTCCGGGAAATCGCCGAGGCGATCAATCGGGCGAGCGATTCGACCGGGGTGGCGGCGAAAGTATACACGGCCTCGACCAGCGGGAGCATCGCGCTGACCTCGTATGGAACCGACAACGACGTCATCCTGACGGCCGCCAGGGAAGGAAGCCTTGCCGGGAATCTGCGAGTCAAATACACCGCCTCGAAAGAAGGAAACGACACGCTCGGCGTCCGTTACGCCGAGGGCGACGGAAACACGCCGGGCACGATCGAAATCCTGCTTCAAACCGTTCCGGGCGGCCGGGTCCTGACGACGGCCGAGGACGTCGTCAATCTCCTGAACAACGCCCCGGAGCTGAAAAATGCGGACGGGAGCGGGATCGTCTCGGCGGCGCTCCCGAGCGGCACGACGGGCCGCGGCACCGTCAGTCCCTTTGCCGACGTGTCCTATTACGGAGATACGAACGATCGGAACCGCCTGCAATTTCTCGCACCGGCCGGAACGCCGCCGATTCGTTTCGTGAGCGAGCCGAACTCATCGCTTTCCGTGGACGACACGACGTTTCCACCCGTCTACGGATATGCCTCCGTCGATGTTCAAGGCTTCGACCCGGGAACCTCCTTTACGCTCCGGGCTCTTTCCCAAGGCCCGCAATACGATGAAACATCGGTCGTTTTCCGTGATTCGGGCGCTTTCGGGGGAACGGGCGGCGATTCGGTTCTCTACGATCCGGCGACCGGAAAGTTGACGATTTCCGCCGATTTCACCGGCCGCGCCGCCGATCCGGACCGGGCGCCGTTTACGATGAACGACATGAAGGCGCTCATCGAAAGCGATCCGACGGTCAATTCCCTTTTTGCATTCGTCCCGGAATCGTATTACGATCCCGCGAACCCGCCGGCCTTTACGGATCCGAATTACGTCGGGATCGGCGGCGAAACGGGGGCGGAAATGGGAACTTTTTCAGGCGGATGCGTTTCTCCGGGCATGATCACGATTCACCTGGAAACCGATGGCAAGGGCATCGTCAAAACGACGGCCAACGATCTGGTCCGATTTTTCGATTATCCGACAACCCCGGAATCGAAAGCGGTGCTCGACCGATACGGTATCAGCGTCAGCTCCATCGATCCGAACAATCCGACGCTTCCAAGTTGTACCCAGGGCACCTCGGACATCGGGACGGGACCCCTCAAGGCATCCTACGATCCCGGGACCTGCACGGATGCGGACACCGCTGCCCAATTGGCCGCCACCCGCTATCCCGATGCCGTATTCGGCGACGGCGACCGGAATACTTCCTCGCAAGCGACCGCTGCGGCGCCGGTTGCGACGTTGTTTTCCTCCGGCGGCAGGGATGCGGTGCTGACGATCGCCGCGCGGCGGAGTGACACGGGGCTTGAAAACGTCGAAATCGGCGTCGTCGGCGATAGGGCGCTGACGGAGCCGACGGTTGTGTTCGATGCGGCGACCAAACAGCTCACCATCGAGATCCCGAACGGATCGACGCTTACCGCGAACGATGCGGTTGCGCTCATCAATTCCTCGGAGTCGACGAAAGGACTGTTCACGGCCTCGATTCCCAAAAGCGTACCGGGAAGCGCGACGCCGCCGGACGGAAACGGATACCTCCGGATCGGCGACCGGGGAACGCTCCGGACTCCCGGGAACGGGGAACCGCAAGGCGCTCCGATGCTCGGGAATTCCGATAATGCGAGCCTCGGCATCACGTTTTACTCACTCGGGTACGGTACGGATTCCTTCATTTCGATCAAATCCCTCGACGGCTCGTTCCCGCTTGCCGACCGATACGGAAATATCATGGAGCGGTCCATCGGGCTCGACGTCAAAGCGCTCATCAACGGTACCCTGGCCGTCGGCGTCGGCAATGTCGCCTCGTCGATCACGAACGACCTGGACATGTCGATCTGGATCGGCGACGATGCCCGGGCCGGCGATGTGTTCGGGGTCCGGATTACCGGCGGCGGCGCGATCATGCAACTCGGCCAGGACGCCGATTACAATCAGCAGGCCCGTATTTCGATGCCCAGCGTCCATGTGACCCGGTTGGGCGGCATCAGCGGTTCGCTCGACGATTTGCGCACCGGGGGCGTCTACAGCATGAAAAACGACACGAAAGGCGCCTATCGGGTCGTCGAGGAAGCGATTGAACAAGTGACATTCCTGAGGGGACGCATCGGCGCTTTCCAGAAAAACCAGGTCGAAGTCAACATGGACAACCTCGTCGACTTCATCTCGAATGCGAGCGAAGCGAACAGCGAACTGCGGGACGCCGATTTCGCGGAATGGACTTCGGCGCTTACCCGCTCGCAGCTTCTCGTTCAATCGGCGGTCTCCGTGCTCGGAAAAACGTCGGAAAACGCCCGGGCACTCCTGGGACTCTTGCAGCGATAATCCGCCCACGGTAGAATGGCGTGGTCTCGTTTCCGTTCTTCGATTGTCTTTTTGTTCGCTTGTCTTTTTGATTGTCTTTTTCGGCGTCGACGGCGTCCGACCGGTCTTTCCATGCCAAGAATTGAAGTCGACAAATACCTCTGCGTCGGATGTGAGCGCTGCGTTCTTTCGTGCCCCAACCGTTTGTTTCACGTGGAAGGCGCGAAGAACATTCCCGAACCGATTCCCGACGCGGGCGAAAAGTGCATTTCCTGCTACCATTGCGTCGCGATTTGCCCCGTTCGAGGTATTTCGGTCGGAAACGTTTCAGGGCGGCAGTGTGAGCCGATTCCCACAGATGCGGTTCCGCGATTCGAACATATTGCCACACTCCTTCGCAGCCGACGTTCCATAAGACGATTCAGTGCCAAACCGCTCGACGAACGGACGCTCGAACAAATGCTCGATGTCGTCCGCTGGGCGCCGACCGCCCGGAATCTCCTGCCTGTCAAATGGGTCGTTGTCAACGGAAGGGATAAAATGCGGGAATTGGGGTCCCTGACAGCCGAGTGGATGCGCACCGTCGAAGGAGGGCTTGGTTTGGCACAGGCTTGGGATGACGGTGTCGATCATCTCCTTCGCGGCGCCCCCTGCCTGGCCGTCGCCTACACGGAGGAGGATGCCCTTTGGCCCGAGGTCGACTGTACCATCGCCGTCGAAACGCTCAATCTCAGCGCCGCCGCCATGCGTATCGGAGCCTGCTGGGCCGGGTACTTTATCCAGGCGGCCCGGCATTCGCAGCCCATCAACCGTTGGCTCGGTCTTTCCGAAACGCAAACCGTCCAGGCGGCGCTGATGCTCGGATATACCGATATCGAAATTTATGGGCATATCCCGGTGCGACCGGAACTCGATGTGCGGTATATTCGGGGAACCGCTAAAAATTCCCAATCCGAGCCGCGACCGTGAAGGAGCGGTCATACTGGAAACGCGATGAAAACGAACATTTGGTCAAGTCCGCCTGCCGCACTCACTCGCCCACAACTTCTGTTTTTGAAAGTGTTTAAGCGGATCGTTCGAGCGGCAGACAATTGTTTGCGGGAGGATTGTCGGGCCGTTTACGGTTATACTGAAAACCTTTGAGATTTCCCGAAGCCGATTCTCGGGAAGCCTGCCCACCGGAAACGACACAGCCGAAGGTAAGCAGGCGGATAGGACGGGCTGTGTTTACCAACGACTCAACCGGCTTCGGTATAAAAAACGCTTGTTTGTCAAATCAAAAAAAACTCCGGGAACGACGCTTCCCGGCTCGTGACGCCCAATTGTGGAGGAACTTTTATGTCCCGTTGCATTCGTTTCGTCCTGTACGCCGTTTTCATCGCGGCTTGTCCGACGGTTCTTTTTGCCGAAAAGCACGGGGCGGAAAGCGATCTTTTTCCGTTCGTCCTTTCCTTTGATGCCCCGAAGAATGCGACCGACATTTCCGACCGGCTCGACGCTCCCGCCGGAAAACACGGGTTTGTTCATGTCGCAGACGGACATTTCGCCACCGAAAAGGGGCGGATTCGATTCTGGGGGACGAATACCTGTTTCAGCGCGAACTTTCTCGATCGCGAAGCCGCGGACCGAATGGCCGACCGGCTTGCCCGATTCGGAATCAACTGTGTCCGCCTGCATCACATGGACAGCCACGACATTTGGGGCGGACGCGGCGCCAAAACACAGATGGAGCTCGATCAGGGACAACTCGACAAACTCGATTATTTTGTCGCTGCCCTCAAAAAACGCGGGATTTACGTCAATATCAACCTCCATGTTTCACGTTCGCTCGATGAGCGCGACGGATTCCCGAAAAACGTGAACCGACCCATGCACGACAAGGGGATCGACAATTATTACCGCCCTTTCATCGAGGCGAACAAAAAATACGCTCGCGATTTGTTGACCCATGTCAATCCGTACACGGGAAGGGCGTACCGGGAAGAGCCCGCCGTCGCGATGATCGAAATCAACAATGAGAATTCGATCCTTTGCATGTGGGGCGGCTGGGGCGGACTCGACGTCATCGGCGATCCCTTCCTTGCCGACCTGCGAAACGCATGGAACGACTGGCTCGAAAAAAAATACGGAAACGAGGAGGCGCTACGCAGGGCGTGGAGCGGCCGGCGCGCTCCCATCGGTGACGAGATGCTCCGGAACGCTGGTTTTTCCGATGGATACGTTCCCCAAGGGGACGGCTGGTCCTGGGAAACCGACGAGCGGACGGACGCCCCGATCACGAATACCGACGGCGTGCTCCGGTTGGATGTGCGTGAAAAAGGAGCGGTCGCCTGGCATCCCCAATTGATCGGCCGCGGATTCGCCGTCGAAAAGGACGGTGTTTACACGTTGACGATCAGGGCGAAGGCGAACCGTAAAAGCGAGGTCCGCCTCGGTGTCCGCATGAACCACGAGCCGTGGGAAGGACTCGGTTTCGACGCCGTCGTTCCGCTCACGGAAGAATGGGACACGTTTTCGTTCGCGTTTGCGCCGGATTCGGACGATGAAGACGCCCGGATCGCGCTGGGCGGATTGCATGCGGGAACCGTGTATGAAATCGACTTTCTTTCGCTGAAACCGGGCGGCGAGATCGGCCTGAAGAAAGACCAATCGCTTGCCGCAAAAACCGTTCCCGTGATCTGGAAAAAAGACGTCGGGAACCGTCCCGTCGAAGCCGTCGACGATTTCTGCGATTTCCTTTTCGACGTCGAAGCGCGGTACTGGGACGAGATGCACCGTTTTCTCAAAGAGGACGTCCAGGTCCGGCAGCCGGTCTGCGGCACACAACTCGAATACGGCTCGACCCATGCACAGGCGAAAATGGATTATTGCGACGTCCACGCCTACTGGAACCACCCGGATTTTCCGGGCCGCCCCTGGGACGGCAACAACTGGTACTTGCGCAACCGGGCGCTGGTCAATTACCTGGACCGGGAAATCATGGTCAACCTCGCGACGAAACGGGTCGAGGGCAAGCCGTTCACGGTCAGCGAATACAACCATCCGTACCCGAATCAATACGCGGCGGAGGGATTGCCGATCCTTGCGGCGTTCGGGGCCTTCCAGGATTGGGACGGGATTTTTCCGTTCGCCTATTCCCATTCGCCAAACGTCGAACCGCGGATGACGACCGGTTTTTTCGACACGGCCGGCAACACGCATCAGATGGCGCACATGATCGCATGCCGGAATTTGTTCGAAAGCGACGGTCTCCCGGCCGATCCGGTCGTCGCCCCCTTGACCGCTGAAAACGAACGGAAAATCGTCAAAAAGGATAGACACCTATACAATCTCGGCTTCTCCGGCCTGGGACTTGATCGGCGAATCGCCCTGACGCAACGCGTCGCCGTCGATGTTTCCGGAAAAATCAAGGAAATGCCCAAAATTTCCGCTTTTTCGCCGGACGAGACGCTGTTCACCGGCGCGAGCGACCGTATCCACATGAATGTCGATCTGACGCGAAAAAACCATGGATTCCTGTCCGCCGCATCGGACGATACCCGTCTGTTCACCGGATTCGTCAACGGAAAAACGATGTATCCGTTCGGGGAATCGGCGATTCTGTTTGAGAAAACAAATCTCGGTTGGGCGACCGTTTCACTGACCCGGATCAGCCGGGACGGGGAAACGCCGCGGCGGTTCCTGCTCGTCGCGACCGGTGAAATGCGGAACACCGACATGAAACTCGAATCGCTCGGCGACGACCGGGTCACCGTCGGCAACCGTTGGGGCAAGCCGCCGGTACTGTGCGAAGGAATTACGGCCACGATCAAGTTCGTCGAACCCGGTCTTGCCGGCCATATCCGGTATTGGCCCCTCGACGAATCCGGCAATCGCCGCGAAGAACGGCATGCGGTGAACGGCGGCGAAGTCGAATTGAAATCGGATTTTCAAACGATTTGGTATGAAGTGGAAATTCGATAAGACGGGTTCCCGCCGCCGGAGGAAAAATGTCTCCCATCGTACATTCCATCGGAATACCCGGGATCATGACAGGCTGACGGAATAGAGGAATGGAACATGCTGAGTAAAATAAAATTTGAAAGATTCACCGCCTTCGAACAATTGGAAGTAAAATTTTCGCCGGGAATCAATATATTCATCGGCGAAAACGGAACGGGAAAAACCCACCTTATGAAAGTCGCGTATGCGGCATGTGATATTACGAAGAGCAAAGCAAGTTTTGCCGAAAAAATCAACAATGTTTTTCTCCCATCCGGGAGACAAATCGGTCGTTTAGTCAATCGCTCAACCGGGAGTAAAACAGGTTCGGTCCGAATTTTTCGCACCATGCCGGATGGCAATGAAATCGCGTTGGGATTACATTTGTCCAATCATTCCATCGAACCCAGGCCCACACAAATTCGAGAGCATCGGAAATCCTGGTTTGAAGGACAGATCGAAACCGTCTACATTCCCGTCAAAGACATGATGGCCAATGCGCCCGGTTTTCTTTCCTTGTACCATGCGCGTGAAATCCATTTCGAGGAAATCTATGTGGACATCCTTCGGAAAGCGTATATGCCGATTCTCAAAGGGCCACACGGCAGGCAACGTCGAAAGATTCTCGAAAAGCTTCAAACGGCGATGGACGGTAGGGTCATCGTCAAAAACGATGAATTTCTTCTGCACAGCAAGCATGGGAAATTGGAGTTTACGCTGTTGGCCGAAGGCTACCGAAAATTAGGTTTGCTTTGGGTGTTGATTCAAAACGGAATACTATTGGAGGGGTCCGTTCTTTTTTGGGATGAACCGGAAGCGAATCTCAATCCGAAACTGATTGGTCCGATTGTGGAAATTTTACTCGAACTCCGGCGATTCGGCGTCCAGATTTTTCTTGCGACACACGACTACGAAGTTTTGAAGGAATTCGATCTGCAAATGAAAAAAACAGATCAGGTCTTGTTCCACAGCCTTTTTCGCGCTCCCCAAACCGACCGGATCACTTGTGCCTCTACGGACGAATACGCAAAAATTTCGCCGAACACAATCGATGACACGTTCGGGAGTTTCATCGACAGGGATATCCGGCGGACGATGGGAGGCGAAAAATGAAGCGGATTGAAGCCGGAGGTTATCTCTTTGAATTTCGGGACGTACTCGACGCCTTTGTTTTCGACGAAACTGATGATACGAAACCGACTTATCATGGCGCGACAGTGTTGAAGGCCGTTGATATTCTGGTCGAAAGCGAAAATCTTTGGTATTTCATCGAAGTCAAGGATTTTCACGATCCCGCTCAATATGACCGCGGGGATGGTGTACACGAGCTCCGTAAGAAACTGAAATATAAATTTCGCGACACGTACCTGTGTCGTCATGCGGAAAACAAGATCACGAAGCCGATTATTTACATTTGCCTTCTCGCCAACTTGGAGAATGCGCTCTGCACGCAAATGCAAAAAGTGCTGTCCTACGAGTTGCCGGTCAGAAAACCGACACCGAGGTGGCAATTCGAATTAGCGAAAGGCTGCATTGTCCTCAATGTAGAGCGTTGGAATACAAATTTCTCGAAATGGCCGGTTCATCCCGTTCAATAAAGCAACTCCATACCACCCGGTGTCCACATTCATGAGCACGCCCGTCCCGCCGCCGCTTCCCGAAGCGGTCAACGTTCCTACCGAACCCGTCGAACCAACTGAGCAACCCGTGCAACCCGAGCAACGTCCGATCAATCCGGCGGTGTTGCGGTATCGCGATATTTACCGGCGTATCCGTACCGAAGTCGCGAAAGTCTTCGTCGGCCAGGACGAGCTTGTCACGGGAACGCTTGTCGCCCTTTTCAGCGGCGGTCACATCCTCATCGAATCCGTTCCCGGTCTTGGCAAAACGCTTTTCGTCCGTACGTTGGGCAAAGCGCTCGGCTGCCGTTTCGGGCGGATCCAGTTCACGCCCGACCTGATGCCTTCCGATGTGACGGGGGCGCCGGTGTTCGACATGAAAACGCAGGAATTCCGCTTCCGGCCCGGGCCGGTGTTCACTCAATTGCTCCTCGCCGACGAGATAAACCGTTCCCCGGCGAAGACCCACGCGGCATTGCTGGAAATCATGCAGGAAAGCAGTGTCACCATCGACGGGCAAACGCACCGGATCGCCCCGCCGTTCTTCGTCATGGCGACGCAGAACCCGATCGAATCGGAGGGAACATACAACCTGCCCGAGGCGCAGATCGACCGGTTCATGTTCAAGCTCGTCATCGATTACCCGACGGAGGAGCAGGAGGCGGAAATCCTCGCCATGCACGGAAAGCACGCGGGAAAACACACGGCGCCGATGCAGTCGATCGACGTGGTGGAGTCCGTCACGAACGAGGCGGAAATCCTCGAAATCGCCGGCAAGATCGATGAAATCCTGATAGCGCCACAACTGATCGATTACATCAACAAGATCGTGCGCTTGACCCGGCATTGGCCGCGATTCCATCTGGGCGCCTCGCCCCGTGCCGGGATCGCCCTCATGCAGGGCGTGCGGACGCTTGCCGCCTTCCGTGGTCGGGATTTCGCGATTCCCGATGATGTGGTCCAGTTGGCCCTGCCGACGCTCCGGCATCGGGTCGTCCTTTCCGCCGAAGCCGAAATCGAGGGCCAACAGGCCGATACCTTGCTCACCCAATTGATTCGAAGCGTCGAAGTTCCGCGTGTGTGATACCGGGCGAACCGGACGCCCGCACTCGGTTTCGGTATACGACGGCGTGATGTCCATTACAGTAACGGGGAAGAACACATGGAGAGATTTGTATTGAAGATACTTGTACGGTTTATCGGATTGTCGGTATTGTTGCTCGTTCCGTTGGCCCCGGCCCGGGAATCGACGGAGGAACGGCTTGAAGCCCGGGAACAGGCGGAAGAACAGGCCGAATCGATCCGCTCCGGGGAAAATGCCGACGCGAAACCGGCCTTTGACAACGTTCCGCTCGGCAAGGAATTGGTCGTTTTTCGCGGACACGGCAGCCCGGTCAATTCGGCGGTCTTTTCACCGGACGGCAAACAAATCGCGACCGCCTGCGGCGGGGCCGGTTCCAAGGATTATTCGGTTCGGCTCTGGGACGCCGAAACAGGCAAGGAAATCCGGAAATTCGAAGGGCATACCGACCGGGTCAATCAGGTCGCCTTCACCCCGGACGGCAAGGAGCTTGTTTCGGTGAGCGACGACAAGACGGGCCGGGTCTGGGAAATCGCCACGGGACTCGAAAAATTCAAGCTGGTCGACCATCTCGCCGAGGTGAAATGCGTCGCGATCCACCCGGAAGGCAAATTCGCGATGAGCGGCGGCCGCGATTGCCTGATGATCCGTTGGAATCTCCAGACCGGCAAACGGACCCATGCCAAGCGGGCGCATCTGAGCAGCGTGATGGCGATCGCTTATTCCCCGGACGGCAAACAGGTCGCAACCGGCGGCCGGGACAACCTCGTGCGCCTCTGGGATGCGGAAAAAGGGGCCGAACTGGGCTGGTTCGGCGGTAAATTGCTCAAAGAGGATTTGACGAAACAACCGTCGACGCTTCCCATCGGCCACACCGGCTCCGTCCTGTCCGTCGCCTTTTCGCCGGATGGAAAACGCCTGCTCAGCGGCGGATACGAC
>QMCE01006407.1_pt1 | contig 12622 bp, 12 predicted proteins | sample 1821851 | NCBI WGS metagenome assembly QMCE01 (sample SAMN09453174, study PRJNA476694) | Termite gut metagenome, whole genome shotgun sequencing project. | isolation source: worker | host: Odontotermes sp. | place: South Africa:Pretoria | collected 2016-01-28 | reverse complement strand
GATGACGATGTTTATATCAATGACTGGTGGCAACGACTGACGACAATGAAAACATATTTTCACAAGATGGATAGACCCTCATTTGCCCTTGCACGTTGGGGTGTAACGATAATACCACCGGAATCATTGCCAACATTTCAAGATATAGTAATACCAGACAGAAGAATCAATACAGACAAACATTTGGTGGCACTGGCAGACAAAATACAAGAAGCAATTAATAGAAACAAATTTATTATACACTTCGGAGTTTAGTTTATCACTAATTTGCTTTAGCCCCCTAATACGCAATAAAAACAGGGACGCGGCTGGGTTTGTTTTCGGGGATTTTCGCCTGCGTTTGGAATAAACCGCCCCGGCAATAGAAAATATATTACTGCCCTCCGTATCGCCGCACATAGGCGACAAAACAGGCGAAAACCGCACCTTTTCTATACAATTTTTTGCTTGCTGCTGTAAACCGAGCATACACAGACGATTACCCGGAAAGATTGTTTGTAGCTTGCACTCGCGGCAGCACTTCCGGCAAAGACTGTTGTATTACCGCCCTCCGTTCATGCCTATGAAGAAGCTCCATTCCAGACGCGCCTTTTTGGATAATCGCGGCATAGAACATTATCCGATGGCGTCTCACAAAGTATGATGAAAAGAGACTAAAAAGGTTAGGAAGATTCACGGAAAAAGTCGCGCGGAAACGTATCTTTCCTGCGCGCTTTTTATTGCGCAGGAAATTATTTTTTCTGCGCGGCCGTTTGGCAATCTCCCCCTCGTTTCTCTCTTATATGTCTTTATCATACTTTTTCAAACAGTATTCATTATCCGTCCGTTTCGTCGGCAGGCGTGAACGACAAGTCCATAAACTCCGGCACGGTCAGCGCGACCAGCTTCCGTCCTGCACTCTCCGCAATCCTCATAGATTTTGCATATCAGCTCTTCCAGTTCTGCGGCACGTTTACCGGCTATGACAATCCCTTTCTTTCGCCTAACAATTATCGGATAGTATTTGTTCTCAGCTGCGATTTGCGCATTTCTTCTTCGCGTTGGCGAATAGGGATACAAATATCTATTTGCAGCTTTCCGCCAAAGTACCAACCGTGATCTCTATGGTCGTGGTATTCAAAGTCATGCCGTGTTTCGTCGTATTCAAACTCCGATTGCGGCAGCCAGTTAAGGAAGATTTCATTCCAGGTATCTTGCGCGGCATGGATATACGAATCCACTGCGGGCAGCGTAGAAAAGATAGCGTATAAGCCGCCGACAATGTCAACCTTTGTCATGTCAGGCTGTATATTCGCAAGATCGTCGCTGTTGTCAATACCTCTGCCTAACATGTAGGTAAACTCGCCATTGTTTTTATCCACATCATAACACATACTGATTTCACAATGTTTTGACTTCAGGAATACATCGTACAGCTTTGTTAAGATAGGACCGTAGTCTAGGTCAATAGTATTCTAGAACGTAGGAGCGTCGGCGGTGTTTTTCATGTTCTCCTTTGTATGGCGGCTTGGATATCCGACAACGGCGAACGGCGTCAGTTCAATAATATGGGGATTCATTTCATTACCTCCTAAAAATTTGTTTTTGAGCATATCAACGCTCATTTTTGCGGGCGGATTGACATTTAAGCGTAAATGGCAAAGAGATGGCGGAAACTCAAACCAATGTACAAAGGCTTTTGTAAATCCGCCATGTGTTTCAAAACCATAATCCATTGCAACATCGATTACTTTTTTACCTTGGGATAAATCATATATCGCGTATTGCAGTTTGCGCCACGTAATATATGACATCACAGAAATCCCTATTGTTTCTGTGAATATGCGGCTGAAATGATACATAGAGTATCCGGATTTCTCAGCTATCATAACTGCATTTATCTCATTTTTTTACATTTTCGTCGATGTAGTTGAATTGGAAGGAAAACCCTATTTTGATAATCAAGTAGACAAAAAAGGTAAAAATAGGAAAGTATGTATATTTCCTTTAAAGCTTATTGAAGAAGAAATTAATATCTGAAGCGAATCAGAAACTTTCCTTCCCACACAGCAGCGTCGGGTGACACCGCTGTGCGAGATGAGAAAACGCGCCTATGCCGTTGCGAGTGATCCCAGCTGGAACACAATAGTACACAGCGCCCAGCCGAACACAAGCAGGAAAACAAGCTCGAATCCCAGCCATTTCCAGCCAATTTCCGTCTTAATTGCTGCGAGCGCGGCAAAACAGGGCGGAATTATCAGCGTAAAGAGCATAAACACGAAGGCGATAAGCGGTGTCATGTGCGGGTCATGGGAGATTGCGTCGCGCAGGGCTTCGCTTTCTTTTTGTTCTTCCGATCCCACGCGGTATAGAATCCCCAGCGTGGACACGATTACCTCTTTAGCCGCAAAACCTGTTATGCTCGCGGTCGCCAGTTTCCAGTCAAAGCCCATAACACGGAATGCCGGTTCTATGAAATGCCCAAAGCGACCTGCATAGCTATGCTCAACCGCAAGCTGCTCGCTGCTTATCTGCATGTATGCCGCGACTTCTTCGTCGTCCGCATACGGGTTTTCGGCGCGGTAGGACGCGGCAAAGGCGTCCGTCTCGGCGGCGGAAGGCGTGTAGCTTGGAAATGTCGTGACTACCCAGATGAGAATGGACGCTGCGAGGATCACCGTACCGGCTTTTTTCACATATTGATAGGTTTTCCCCCACACATGCCATAGTACGCCGCGCAGTGTCGGGGCGCGGTAGGGCGGCAGTTCCATCACAAAAGGCGTGGGATCGCCGCGTAGTATGGTTTTTCGTAGGACAAGTGCGGAGAGGAGGGACAACACCACGCCGCATGCATAGAGAAGCATCACCATGTTCGCCGCGTTATTCGGGAAAAATGCGGCTGCGAGCAGTACATGCACGGGCAGTTTCGCCCCGCAGCTCATAAACGGCGTAATGAGTATGGTTAAAATACGGTCGCGGGGATTTTTTAAGGTGCGCGCTGCCATGATTGCCGGTACAGAACAGCCAAAGCCCAGCATCATCGGGAAGATCGACTGACCGTGCAGTCCAAAGGCGTGAAGTAGTTTGTCCGTGGCGAACGCGGCGCGGGACATATAGCCAACATCTTCCAAAATCGACAGAAAAAAGAAGAGAAGCACGATAAGCGGCACAAACGACAATACTCCACCCACGCCGCCTATAATCCCGTCAACCAGCAGAGAACGGAAGAAGGTGTCAGGCAGAGCATTATTCAATACTCCGCTTAAAAAAGTAAAGAATTGGTCGAGCCAATCCATAGGATACGCGCCTATGGTAAAGGTTAATTGGAAGAGCAGCCACAACACGCCAATGAAGATTGGCAGGGCAAGAAACCGGTTCATAATAACGCGGTCTATGGATTCTGTAATGGAAAAGTCAGGTTTTTTGATGATTTTGAGAGATTCTTTTACCGCGCCCCGAATATAGCCGTAGCGTTGCTCGCTTACGACGATTTCGGAGTCCCGCCCGTAGTGCTGATCGAGCCACCCTGTCGCCTCGTCCGCGGCATGGGCGATTGCGGCGGCGTTGCTATGTTCCAGAAGCCGCTTGCGGGCGTCTTCGTCTTTCTCCAGCAGCTTCACAGCGAGCCAGCGCAGCGGGTATTTTTGGGTGAAGAAAGTATCAGCGGAAAGCATCTTTTGTAAGATAGTTAGTTTGTCCTCAATTTCCTCGCCGTACTGCACCCGATGTTCGTTTGCAACAGCTTTTTCCAAGCCGCTGTCGTACAGTGCGTCCACTGCGTTGAGCAGATCGTCCATACCGTCGCCCTTTGATCCGGCAGTCTTCACCATAGGAATGCCGAGCGACGCGGACAGGGTTTTCTTGTCAATCCGTATACCTTTCGCTTCGGCTTCATCGGTCATATTCAGCGCCCCGACAACCGGTATACCCAGCTCTTGAAACTGGAGACACAGGTACAGATTACGCTCAAGGTTCGTGGAATCAAGTACATCCACGATGATATCCGGTTTTTCGTCAAGGATAAAATCCCGCGCCACAACCTCATCGATGGAATACGCTGTGAGGCTGTAGATGCCTGGCAGGTCGATAAGGCAGTACTGCCGCCCGGCGCGGCTCAGATCGCCTTCCAGTTTTTCAACCGTTACGCCCGGATAATTCCCCACTTTGTGGTGCGCTCCGGTAAGCGCGTTGAAAATAGTCGTCTTTCCCGCGTTAGGGTTTCCGGCAAGGGCTATTCGCAAGGTCTTTTCGCTCATTTCGCGCCTCCTTGCCCGTTTACGGCGCTTTGATCCGGATCGGCGTCCCGTTTCCCGTATTTCCGCCTTCCATTGAAGAAGTGCGATGCGTCATGCGCCGCTGACCAGTCCCCGACCGGCTCAACCTCAATACCAGTGGCTTCAAAGCGCCGTATCAAGATGTCATAGCCGCGAATACGCACTTGCAGCGGTCCATGAAAGAAACCTACGCGCACAACAGCGCCCTCCGCACCCGCGGTAAAACCCATGTCCGCGAGTCGCTTGCCCACCTCCTTGCCAAGTGTTACCTTGGACACAGTGAATGATGCCCCTTTTGGGGCGTCCGACAAAAACATAGAGACTCCTCTCCCTTGCCCGCCAGCCCTGTTACAGGGTTCACCGACTTCTTTAAATCCGCCTTTCCGCTTACAGCGGGTTTTACCGACGGATCAGAGTCTGCGGCAAGGGTGTAAAAAAACTCTGAAGGAGTTTAATTGCGTGTGCCATGATGACAAAGATTACTTTTTTTGTCAAGTATTACAATAAACCGTTGTTAATGTGCAATAGAAGTGTCATATTGTCATATAGAGTAGGATATTTCTATTGAACTTATTCATACTCGTCAAAGATGAGATTTATATTTTTTGTGGATATGGTTTTGTCTTTCCTAACGATAGAAACAGAGTAATCTATATAACCCGAACGATGACGGTATCCCCTGATCTCGGCTTTATTACTGCTTCGGGAAGAATCTGAAACAGAGTTTCAAAGCGAACGATATGATCTCTGCTTACTTTCCTTTCATATTCTACAAAGAATACTGTCCAAATCAACATCGAACAGGTTTACGTGGGCATCTTCATCACTTACGGCGGAATGACTAAACTTTTTATTCGCAGTGGGGTTTACTACCCCGCCCTTGTGGGGCGGTTGCTGTTTGTACTACTTACCATTCTATGGTAGTAAACCCCACAGATACTAATTTCCTTACAGAACGAACCTCGTCAATTTTGTAACACATACATGTTTCCCCGACGCTTGCGGCGGGGAGGTTCATTCATTTTTGGAAGATAGATGTCCACAAGAAAGGTGTTTGCTTCTTCAATTGATGAAATACCAATCAGAGTTCTTTCACAAGCCTGTCCTAAGCAATTCTATGATTAATTCTTCTGTCTATTTTTATCAGATACTATATTCCTATTGCACGCTTACTACGACTTTTTCACTGATTTTTAACAGTAGTACGATAATCCGCCCATTACGCCGCCTTTCCTCATTGCCATTACCCACTGTCTCCGTTATACTTATCATTCATGATCGATCTTCACACCCATTCCAACGCCTCGGACGGCAGTTTTTCTCCGGCTGATCTTATGCAAGAAGCTCACAAGGCGGGCTTATCCGCCATCGCCCTTACAGACCACGATACGGCGAATGGCATAGCCGAAGCCCGCGCCGAAGCGGACAGGCTGGGGCTTCACTTTATACCGGGCATTGAAATTGCGGTGCAGTGGTCGCCCGGGGAATTTCACCTTCTGGGTTTGGGCATAGAACCGGACGCGGCATTTTTGGGTGCGATAGAGCGGGTTGCGGCGGAACGGGAGCGGCGCAATCGGGAAATCGTGGAAAAGATGAACGAAGTTCTACACATCAATGTTGAATATGATGAAATAACCGCTTTTTCGGGCGGTCATTCGGTGGGGCGTCCGCATTTCGCGCGGCTTCTCGTTCAGCGTAAAATCGTGAAAAATACCGAGCAGGCGTTTAACCGTTATCTTGCGAAAGGGAGACCGCTCTACGCCCCAAAACGAAATCTTGACTTTCAAGAGGCGGCGGCGCTTATCAAGAATGCGGGCGGCGTCGCGGTGCTTGCTCATCCTATGTCTCTGTACGTAGCGTGGGGGCGGCTTCCCGATCTGATAAAATCTTTACAGGATCAAGGACTGGATGGACTTGAGGCGTGGCATCCGACTGCGAAACTTAGCGAATGCTCCCGCCTTGACGCGCTGGCGCGATCACTGGGGTTGGTTGTTACGGCGGGCAGTGATTTTCATGGAACGAACCGAGCTGGTAGAAAACTCGGCAGAACCACCGGTGGACGACATATCGACGACAGCTTTCTGGAGGCTCTCGCGGCTGTACGCGGGGAAGCCTGACCTAATGGAACAAGTCGCTTTTCCCGGTAATCCGCCCTGTTTGCTCGTCGGTCTTTCGTATATGCGTGATAATGGACAATCCGCGTACGATGCGACAGAGCTTATACAAAGCTCCTTGTTCGATACACTATCTTCCGAAATTGAAACCGAATCTGGCGGGCGTCCTTTCTTTACGGACAGACACGCCGATTTTAATATCTCCCATTCCAAGAATTTGATCGCGGTCGCGTATTTCGCTTCCAATCTTTCAGGAAATCTACCCACCGCAGCATATTCAGCGGATCATCCGCAACGGACAGGCTGCGATGTGCAGTATATAGACCTCCGCAAAGCCAAGGACGGCGTCGCTCGCCGCGCCTTTTCTGCCTCCGAAAGGAACTATATCGCATCCGCTCATGACGACAATGAACGGATGCTTCGCTTTTACCGGATATGGACGTTTAAGGAAAGCTACATAAAACTGCGCGGCTGGTCGGTATTCGATATGCGAAAGACGCCCGATTTCACGCCAGACAAACTGGCAATGGATACAGCGGCGACTTCGCCACAGACAATACTCGACCTGCGTCAGTACCTTATAGCCGCCGAACCGTTGGAACGCTATGTGTTAAGCGTCGTATGGGAGGACGCCGGGCGAGAAGGGGAGACTCGCCGAGAAGAGAACCTTCTCACAGACTGTCCTGACTTCCGCTGGTTTTCAGAACCGCTTCCCATTGTTCCATTTTGACGAGCCATGTTTCACGTGAAACATTTTTTGTCCGCGATTAAGTCTGTCATTCCACGGCTTGACCGGGGAATCCAGGTGGGGTGTATGGACTTTATCATAACCTGGATACCGCAGTTGAACCACGGCATGACGGGAACGCGGCATGACGGGAAAAAACAACCCTCCCCGGAGGGAGGGTTTTAAGTTGAGCGGAAATCCTAACCGATTTCCTTTCCACGTTTGGCGAGCAAAGTCGCAAGCTCGGCATTGGAAATCTTTTTGGTTTCCTTCCTGCCCTTACCCTTCCCGGTGGCGAGGACGCCCGTGGAGGCGACAGTCTTGCCATTCTTATCCGTGGTTATGAAAGCGTTTGCAGCAGGGTTGTTCGGATCGATGAAGAATACCTCCTGGCCTACACGCGACGGTTGCGCCACTGCGGGGGCGACGGGAGTTTTGACTGAAGCCAAATGCTGCGCGTCGACGGGAGTGGCGGGCGTGATAGGCGCCTTCCTATCCTTCTTTCCACCGAACATCTTTGTCGCGGCCATGCGTATCGCATCAAACGGGTTTTTAGCGGCGGCGAGACCTGCATATTCTTCACCTGACCAAATACCAAATGATCCAGGATAACCTTCGTATGTAGGGCTAGTACCATTGTTGGCCGCGGTTTCCCAATCCTTAGGATCTAAGGATGACGGAATATTTGTGCCCGAAGAACTTACAAATTTGGGTTTGCCAGTGGAATCCGATAATGGCCTTGTTCTTGGCATTGCGCGCCAACCATCCCAACCCTTCCAATGTTGCCTTATATTTAGTAATAACAACATCAGCAACGCCCACTTCGTCATCACGCATAGTACCGTCCCCGACATTATCTGCCTGTATTGAAGGGACTAAAACCTTGGCCACAGCGAAACCAATATAAAACGTTGAATGCGGTGCCTCATTTATAATTATATAACCAGTATTTGATCCACTAGCTATTTTAAGTGGAGCAGATCCTCTGAATTCCATAACTCCACGATAATTACCGAAAAAAATGCTATATCACTCAGGACATCATCAACAATGGTGACGTTTACAGCACTCATATTTACGTTTCCGATATCATCCGCCATGACGGACATGTTGCCGATGATATTGATGTTGGCGACGGTGCCACCACTACCGAAACCCAAAGCGGCGAGTTCTTCGGCGGTGAAGTTGCCCCAGTAGGCCTCGTTGTAGGAGCCGTCCGACTTGGTGCGGATGGACGATTGGTTGGCCATGTAGAAGGGGTTGGGATCGCCGTAGGAATTCGTGGTCGCGGTCGCGATTGCGGGGAGGCCAGAGATATTGCCGTCGATTAGACCCGAACCGGGCAGCACACGGTCAACCATCCCGGCCGCGCGATACGCCCGCCATACAGCTGTCCATCCGCTTTTCAAGCCAATGGGTGTCCATATTACCGTAATTAACCTTATGCCAAGGGCCGACGAAGTCGAGGCCAGCCTCCTTTAGGTATGTCCAGTAATTGTCGTCGGCGACGCCAAATATTTCAGCGTTGGTCTTTGACCATTCGGTAATGGAACCTCCAACACCTTTGATAACGCAAAGACCATAGGTTTCATCAGCTCCTTTAACGCTCTTAAGCTCTATCTGTCGAGTATATTCTAATGCAGGTTTACCATTCTTATTGACAATGGTTAAACCGGGCATAATCTGTCCTACTCCAAACTCTTTAAACAGATTGTCAATCTTAACACCACTATTCTCAAGATATCCATACACCCACTCATCGCCATCAAACCTCGGTGTCAAAGTACCCGTGTTTATGTTGACCGAGGCGGCGCCAGCGGCGATAAGGTCGTGGTGGAGTTTGGCGATATCGGCGGCGGAAACTGTGGTCAGCGAGGTGCTGTTGACATTCACGGTGATGCTCTTCCCGTTAATCGCGGTTTTTGTGGAATTACCAAGCAGCAGTGTTTGACTCAAGAAATTCTTACCCTTGGTAAGTTCGGTATAATTATTTATGGTCAGTGTTGTGCCGGATACGGTTATGGCGTTGGCACCGAACTTGTTGGTTTCCTGCCCCGGATCCTGCACGGGGTATGTTTCAACCACCTCCAAATCGGGGGCATATTGGAAATACGTGGGCCTGTGCCCGGTCGCGGCATCAAATTTTGCCTCGAATTTAGCCTTATCCGCGACCGATATTTTTTTACCATGCTCGTCGACAGTAGCAGCGGGCGCAACCTTGACCAAAACCGAATGCACTTCATCAAGCTCCTCGGCAACAACGGGCAAAGCATCCACATTTCCCTGCATAGCCTTTTCAAATATAACTTCGGCGACAGGACCTTCGTTCGTATTGACAATCGGAACCACCTGGTTGCCGTTGATGCGGAATCTCGGGTTATAGGTTTGCGGTTGCGGCTGAGGTTCGGGACCGGCACCGGTCAGGCCGGCGTCACCGCACGAGGCGAAGGTAAGCGCAATCACAATACCAGCAATGATATAACCAGTCTTACGTCCGCCAATCGTTCTTTTTCTCACGTTGATACCCGTTTCACCAGTATCTTCCACGATTAAGCCTGCATGTTTCTGGATCGCCGACCTCCGGTGTCTTTCAGGAAAGGAAGACAATGGGATAAACACGCCATCTTCAAATAAGTCATCAAGCGTCTTGAACAGTCTCGTGATGAACGCTTTCTTCTGCTGTCTCCGCTGAGGCAGCGCTTGCCGAATCATGGCGCTGTGTACCTCTTCTTCTACAGATACTAATTGCGGCGCATGACTGTGTTCTGAATACAAACACATGGAACAATTCTTCATAGCATCGCGACTCCTTTATGGGTTATGTTTCACAAAAGACGGCGGGATAATGTATGATTATCCTGCTGTCCTTCATACAACCTATAACGTACACGTGTCGATATGAGGCAATGTCGACACGAGATCATTCTTTCACTAGAAAGGTAGAAAAAGAAGAACAAGACAAGCGGATATATGAATACAGTATACGAACCCCACTTTCGCGTTTAGCGGCGCGGTTACTGTTCGTTGACTTCTCTTTTGGTTGATTGAATATCCTTAACTCGTGTCGACAACGTCTCGGCGTTTGGTTCGTGAACGTTCTCTACCTCATGTTCATAAGATTGCACGGTTCCGCAAATAATCAATTTTTTGTTTATTTGTTCTTGACATACAGAAATGATAAAGTATACTAATTACTATAAGATCAAGAGGAGCAGGATAATCATACATTATCCTGTGTTAATCAAGAATTTTTTGATTAATATTCTTGAAAATTCCCTATTACCTAGGAAAACAGTCATGAATTATCCTTATAAAGATAAGATTGAAAAAATAATAGTCAGTAGTGAATTCCCACATCATTATTGCATAACAAGAGGGAAAAAGCATCATATTATTTCTCCTAACTTTTATGATTATGAAAATATGAGAGGAGGAGAGCTAGTACAACAAGTAACATTTGAAGAAATTCACCAATATCCCCTTGCACAGCCAGTTTCACTTGTTCCGGCATCGCTTTTGGAAGCAGCTAATGTGTTTGAGGCACGGGCGTTTTTATTAAAAGATTATCGAGGCAGCGGCGTAGAGTTCGGCGCGGCTGACAATCCCTTACCACTTCCCCTTGTATGTGATGTTAAATATGCTGATTTATTTTCGCCCGACCAGGGAGTGAATAAATTCAGAACGGGCGAGTTCGTTAACATCAATATAAAATCCTCTTTTGACGACATGAACGACATTGAGAACGACAGCCTTGATTTTTTGTTGGGTGCACACATCATTGAACATTCTCCTAACCCAATTGAAGTAATAAAAAAAGCCCATCGCAAATTAAAGAAGGGTGGACGGTTGTTCTTTGTTGTTCCACATATGCATTACACTTTCGACAAGTCAAGGCAGCTTACATCCCTTGAACATCTCATTCAAGATTTTATTGATTACCAATACAATAGGGATGCGCTAAACATCATGGATTTCATCGGGAACACTGACCCGGGTGTACGAGATACAATCGACGCGTTCGGCTTGTGCCAAAAATTCCTTAACAAAGAACCATTTGACATCCATTATCATACTTTTACAGAAGAAAACTTCGAAGCGATGTTGCAATGGGCAAATCAATATTCGGGCAACTGGGAAAGTTATGTAGTCACGCCGTGCATAAATCCGCAGTTCGCAGAATTTTATGTTGAAATAATAAAGTAATGACTTATATAGCTAACAAGCTTGAAAAGCAGAACAAAGAGCATCGTCGAAAGAGGAATGAAAGGGAAGGATGGTGCGCAGATGACCTTTCAACCAACCCCAGAAATGCTCTATCGGATTAAGCTCAGGTGAATAAGGCGGCAGAAACACCAACGAACACCTTGCCTCTTCCGCAAGGCGAAACAGCCTCGACTTCCGATGAAACGACGCGTTGTCCAGCACTATCACCGTCTGCTCGGGCAACTCCTTCAACAGACACTGCTCAAACCACTGTTCAAACAGCGCACTGTCCATGGTTCCCTCATACTGCAAGGGTGCGAGCACTGACTCTCCTCTCTTCGCTGCCACTATCCCCGTTCGCTTGAACCGTCTCCCCCTTACCTTCCCGAACACCCTCGTTCCACGCTTCGCTTGTCCATACTCCCGATACAGATAGGTGTCAATCCCCGTCTCATCCACATACGCAATGGTCTCTTTAGGAATGTCCGCTCTCGCCGCCTCGTAGTCCGCCACTCGTTCCGCGTTCTGCTCGCGATACCTTATCGTCTTTTTTTTCGCGGTATCTTCAGTCGTTTCAACGCTTTGTGAACCCCCATGTCTGTGCACCCGAACGCGACACCTATCTCCTTCAGATATGCGTCGGGATGCGCTTCCACATATGCTTCCAGTTTCTCGGGGTCAAGCTTTCTGAAGGTGCGATACGGCTTTTCATCCGCCAACTTCCCTGTTTTCTGATACCGCTGACTCCATTTGTTTATGGTGTTCAGGCTTATGTGAAATAAGCCGCTCGCTGCGTATGTCCCTCAGACAGATACTCCATTACTTTTTTCCTCAAGTCTACACTGTATGCCATATTCTTAGTATATCATTCCTTGTCACTCTTTTCAAGCTTGTTAGCTATACCTATACCATTTTTTGAGTTTTCAGCTTAAAAATTGAGAATGCCTTGTAAGGGAAGCGTGTTTCGCGGTTCCCTTACCTGTCAATCATTGCCCGCAGGTAGCGTCCTGTGTAGGACACGTCGCATCGCGCCACTTCTTCCGGCACGCCCACGGCAACCACGTTGCCGCCCTTTTCGCCGCCTTCGGGACCTAAGTCGATGATGTGGTCGGCTTGCAGCAGTACATCAAGATTGTGTTCTATCATCACGACCGAGTTGCCCTGATTCACCAGACGCTGTACCACCTCCATAAGCTGCTTCACATCAGCGAAGTGCAGTCCGGTCGTCGGCTCGTCCATCACATACAGCGTCCGCCCTGTGCTGCGCTTGGACAATTCCAGCGACAGCTTCACCCGCTGCGCCTCGCCGCCGGACAAGGTGAGCG
>QMCE01001789.1_pt1 | contig 12627 bp, 9 predicted proteins | sample 1821851 | NCBI WGS metagenome assembly QMCE01 (sample SAMN09453174, study PRJNA476694) | Termite gut metagenome, whole genome shotgun sequencing project. | isolation source: worker | host: Odontotermes sp. | place: South Africa:Pretoria | collected 2016-01-28 | reverse complement strand
GTAACCTACTCGTACAATGAACGATATAGATATAGTAATCCCGTGGGTGGACGGTGGCGACCCTGAGTGGCGGAAAGAGTTTCTGGCGGCACGGCAGGCCGCCGACGTGGGGGGAGTGGTGGCGACGGGCGGCGGCGAGAACGCCTCCGAAATCCGTTACCGCGACTGGGGCACGCTGCAATATCTGCTGCGCGGGATAGAACGGTTCGCGCCGTGGGTGAGGCAGGTGCATCTGGTGACACGGGGGCATCTTCCCGTATGGCTCGACGTTTCCCATCCGCACCTCAACGTTGTGCGCCACAGCGATTTCATCCCTGCCGAATATCTCCCGACTTTCGCCTCGCGCCCCATCGAACTCAACGTCCATCGAATAGAGGGGTTGGCCGAGCGGTTCATACTCTTCAACGACGATATGTTCCTGTGCCGGCCCGTGCCTGCGGAGCGTTTTTTCCGCGACGGATTACCCTGCGACATGGCGCGCCTGTCGCTCATCGCGGGGTCGAGCATCAGCCACACCGTGCTGAACATGACCGAGATACTCGCCCGAAGGCATTCGCGGCGCGAGACGATGCACCGCCACCGCGGAAAGTGGTATTCGCCCCGTTACGGTCTCGGCAATCTGCTGAAAACGTTGGACTTGTCGATTTGGCAGGGTTGGGCCGGGCTGTCCGACACACATATGCCGCAACCCTATCTGCGCTCGACTTTCGAGCGGATGTGGGACGAGGAACATGCCGTCCCCTGGGGGTGAACCACTGGCTGATGCGCTACGAGCAGTTGGCGCGGGGTGAGTTTGCGCCTGTTTCGTTCCGCGACGCGCGCCTCGATGCCCTGCACGAGGAGCGTATCGGCGACATCGAGATGTATATTCGCAAGCAGCGCTACGCCATGATATGCCTGAACGACAGTCCGTTGCTACACGATTTCGAAAGTGTCCGCACCCGGCTCGCGGAGGCTCTGGAAACCATTTTGCCCGAAAAAAGCGGGTTTGAAATTTGAGAATTCGGGAATTTGAGAATTCGGAAATGATACCTTTTTCTGTAATCATACCCTTATATAATAAGGAGGCGGAGGTGGAGCGCACCATCCGGTCGGTGTTGGCGCAGACCTTCGCGCCGCTCGAAATAGTGGTCGTCGACGACGGCTCGACCGACGGGAGCGCCGCGGTGGTCGAAGCTATCGGCTCGCCTTTATTAAAACTAATCCGCCAGAAAAATGCCGGTGAGACCGCCGCACGAAACCGCGCAATGGCCGAGGCATCGGGCGATTACTTCGCGCTGATAGATGCCGACGACGAGTGGAAGCCCGGTTTCCTTGCCGAGATCGCCTCCCTCATACGCGAATTTCCCGACTGCGGACTCTATTCGACAGGTTTCGATATAATCAACACCGACGGCGAACATCCGGCGCACACCATCCGTCAGCGTGGCCCGGTCGACGATTTTTTCCGTGCTTCGATGTCGGCCTACGTCAGCATTCCGTCGGCAAGCGTCATTCCGAGGCGTGTAGTTGAGGAGGTCGGAGGCTTTCCGGAGGGGATGAGGCTCGGCGGCGACCAGTATATGTGGACGAAGATCGCACGCCGTCACGCCGTCTGTTTCTCACCCGAAAGGCTCGTGCGTTACCATATGGCCGCCTCGAACCGCTCGGCGGCTATCTACAAACCCGAGGCGACGGAATACTCTTTCGAGGATTTTTATGACCCGGCAGATTATTGGCTCGACGAGTATGTTGCGCGGGTGGCACTCGGGAAAGCCATCGTGATAAGTGCGAAAGGCGGCACGGCGGAGGGTCTGCAAGCGGAGCGTTTTTTTGCCTACAACCGCCACAGCAGGCGGCTTTGGTGGCGTTTGCGAATCCTGAATCGTCTTCCGCGCAGGTGGCGACCCGCACTACACGCACTCTACGCTTCTTTTGCCTGGCGGCTCGCGAAAAAAGGACTCTAACCTATCAACCCTTTGGAAATGTTGTAGCGCATTGTCAGAAGCCAGTGGGCTTTCGAGGGGTGGGCGGTCAGGATATACCAGAGGGCGAGTGCGAGTGTTGCGGCCCATTTGAATGTCTCTTTCACGAGGGCGAGCAGATAGGTGTTTTTCGACAAGGCTCGTGTACGCACTCTTTCGCTCGCACCCACTCCGCGCGAGAGGCGGCGGAAATAGTCGGGGGTCAGTTTTTCGAGTGGGATGATGTGGTGGATCACGGCGGTGGGGAGATACCAAGCTTTGTTGCCGTCCGCCGAAATCCGGTGGAACAACTCTTTCTCCTCGCCGCCGACAAGCGCCGTGCCTGTCCGGCCGAGCGAGGTGTCGAAAACCCCGTACCTGTCGAAAGCCTCCCGCCTCACAGCCATGTTTCCTCCCGCAGGATAGCCCTTATGGAACGGTTTTTCGTGCGCGCCGAGGTCGAGTGTGCCTGCAATGGGCCTCTCCGTGAAGCGCGACATCCAGCGTGGACGGCCTGTATCATACAGAGGAACGACCCTCCCCCCCGCCATCATCGCCTCCGGATGGCGGTCGAAAAAGTCGACGTATGCGGCGGCGAATCCGGGATTGACCTCCTCGTCGTCGTCAATGATGGCGATAACGGGTGCCGTCGACGAGGCGATGCCGCGATTACGGGCGTGGGAAAGTCCCTGCCGCGCCTCGTCGACCATGCGCAGGTTCAGCGACGGGTGGGCGGCGGCAAAAGCGGCGAACAGCGCAGGGGTATCGTCGGAGCTGTTGTTATTGACAACGACAGCCTCCCATTCGTCCGCGGGCAGTGTCTGCGGCACAAGCGATGCGAGCGTCCGCAAAAGACGCTCACCCCGGTTGTAAGTCGCTACTATAATTGATAATTGATAATTGATAATTGATAATTGATTTCCCATTGTCTCGTACGGAATTTTCTTTTAAACCGAGTATAAAACCCACGATTTTGCGCGTAGCCTAATTATCAATTATCAATTATCAATTATCAATTAACTACATTCCCCAGTCGGAGGCGGTGTAGCTGCTTTTGACGCTTTTGGCACTCTCGGAGAGCATCGGGAAGAACTCGAAACCGACCCTCGATTCGATATCGGAGACCTTCACCATAAATTTGCTCGATATTCCTTCGGTATAAGCCCTGTTCTCGAACAGGAATCCCACACAGCGCAGTTCCGAGGCCGACATCTGACTGATCTTTTTCCCGGTCCGCCCCGTTTTCGACGAGATTATCGCTTTGTAGAAGTGCGACGGCACGGGAAGCCTCCTGTCGTTGTTGTCGGAGGTCTGTTTCGAGCCTTCGTAGATAAGTCCCGTCACGACATAGACCGTGTCGGAGGCGGCATTGCCCCATCCCTGCACATCCTGTTCGAGTTGATTCCAGATGCCGTCGTTGAATCGCGTCTGATGTTGTGGAGCCATATTGGTGTAATAGAACGTTTGAGTGTTCATGGCAGTGGAACGCAGGCGGTCGGACGATGCGACAAGGTGTCCGCGCGAAAAAGCGCCATCGCCGACGGCATCGTAAGAGCTCCTCAGATTGGGTTGCAGGTTTTGCGGAATATACGGATCATAATTCCAGGCATCGGTTCGCCTGGCGCCTCCGTCGTACCATTGGTGCATGGGGGCGGCTACCCACAGCGTCTTGTAATCGTTTGCGTCGTAAGCCACGGTATAGCTGCGCACACGCCCCCGGTCTGTCGGTTTTGCGATAGCCTGCCCGGAGGAATTTACAAAGTGGGTGACATACCAGACCCCGGAGACCTCCTTCATTATGGGAAGTTCGGCCCACTGAGCCTGGTCCGTGGGTGGCGGCATATCGGGAGATTGCGGCGTGGTGAAGTTCGTGGTCTGACTTTCGTGTACCGTCTCGCCGATCTTCACCCAGAACGTAACATAGTATTTGGTCGAGGGTTCGAGGCCGCCGTTATTCGCCGTCCAGGTGTAATAGATGGGCGAGGTGGTCGAAGAGGAGACAAGCCGGCCGGGTTCCGTGTTCGCATCCGTCCAATAGTTGAAACCCGCCTCGTCGACGGTCGCCGTGCCGGAGGTGAAACTCCACGAACCAGACAGGCGCACGGAGTTGTATGCGAGATTTGCCGATACAGGGGACTGAACCGAAATCTTATATCCGGGATCGACGGTGCCGTTTGCAGAGGTGGTCGCTTCGCGGGTCGTGGTGCTGTAATAGGCCTCTCCGCCGGGTGACTTGGCGTAAATTCGCATGGTGTAGGCGGTTTCGGGATTCAGGCCGTCGATCTTGGTCTCGAACACCGCTCCCGTATCCGTCGGAGTGGATTTGTAGGCGAGATATTTCCCCGCATGAGCGCCGTCCTCGTCTAACAGTATCGCTCCCATCTCGGCAGGAGCGGCAACATCCTCGTCACCAACCTCGTACGAGGCCATAACGATAAGATAGTCGGATGATTTTTCGACCAACCAGTTCTGATCCCACGAGAGATAGTAATCAGGTAACTCGAGTGCACCGTCTGCATTTGTTTGGACGGAGCGGGTGGTGGTGCCGTAGTGTGTCTTTCCGCCGACTTTGACGTAAGTGCGCAGGTTATATTCCGTTTCGGGGGTCAGACCGTCGAGAGTGGTTTCGAAAACCACACCTGCGGAGGCCGGAGTGTATGTCTCGGCGGGGAAGAACTCACCCTGAACCCCGTCGCCGTCCAACAATATGACACCCGCCTCGACTTCGGGGGTTCCGGTGGCGTTTTCGGCTATATATGAAGCCTTAATGAGCAGATGGTCGGAGGATTTTTCGACCAGCCAGTTTTGATCCCACGAGAGGACGTAATACGATTCGTCAGGGTCGGTGCCTTCGGGGTCGCATCCGGGGATTGCCGCCGTAAAGGGAATTGCCAGTAAAAAGATGTACTTTTTGAATAACTTCATTCTTCGCTAAATTTTTAACAAAAATAGATATTATTATTCGCATTTTGACACACGCATCCCCTATTTTTGGCCGGTTCGGTATTTTTTACTTACTTTGTAAGACGTATGACAACAATTTAAACGTTATCGGTTATGAAAAAATTATCCTATACATTCCTCATTGCAGGAGCCGCCGCGATGGCTTTCGCGCTTTTGGCCTGGATCATTCCGGGCATAACGATCTCGTCGTTCAATTTGGGATTCTTCTTCGGCCTGGGGGCGACGCTCATCGTCGGAGGCCTTGTAATTATGGCTATCCCGTTCTTCTGCAATAAGAAAGAGGGGGAGGTTAAAAAGTAGGATCGGCAGGTATCGACGTGTCGGTTAACAACTATTTTTTTGCGAAAAGTTTCCATAAATGGAAACTTTTTGTATCTTTGTGACGTTAACATTTGCAGTAAATGGAATTGAAGCCAAGGTTTAAGGCTGTCTATTTGGAGGAAGCGCGTAACTTTCTCATGCGAGTAGATGCAAAAACCAGAGATAAAATCGCTGAAAATATTGAAACAGCGCGGTTTACACTCGACCCCCAACTGCTGAAAAAATTGACAGGCGATGTTTGGGAGTTTCGGGCGCTATATCAAGGCAAACAATACAGGATGTTGGCCTTCTGGGACAAACGCGACGGAAGCAACACACTGGTTATCGCCACGCATGGATTTGTCAAAAAAACGAGCAAAATCCCTGCAAAAGAGGTGCAAAAAGCAAAAGCGATAATGACGAGATATTTCAATTATTAATCGAAAGTGATGATGGAAAGTATGAAACTTTATACCCACGAAGAAGTGCTGGATGATATCTACGGCAAGCCCGGAACTCCAGAGCGCGACGCATTCGAAACACGCATCGAGATGAGGCTCGTCGGATGGGAAATTCGCAAAATACGTGAGGCAAAAAAACTTACACAGGAGGATCTGGGTAAACTTATCGGCGTGCAGAAAGCGCGTATATCGAGGATCGAAAATGGCAATAATCTCACTCTGGATACTATTATGAAGGTGTTCAAGGCGCTCGATGTGGATGCAAAAATCCATATCGGAAGCAAGGGAGTGGATTTTGCCTTGGCGTAAATCCAAACTGTAAATCCAAACGAAAGAGGCGGAAAACTGTGATGTTTTCCGCCTCTTTCGTTTGGATGGGTTTATGCGCCTATCGTACTTCGACCTGCGAGCCCTCGGTGTTGGCGCGGGTGAGGTTGTCGTACATTGCTTCGCACCAGACGGGCGGCAGGTAGAACACTCCGCCGTAGGTCGCCGCGAGATTTAACTTCACGGTCACGCTGTGTCCTGCCGGCAGATAGTCGATGTAGGTGTAGACCCGATCGTCGCGAATATCCTGATAGCTGATGCCGGAACCCGCACTGTCGTTCCCGCCCGTAAAGATATCGTCGTTCATGTAGCGGGTCGAAAGGATTTCCCACCCCGACGGGAATATCTGCGTCAACACGAGGTTGCGCACGATCTTCGAGGTCGGGTTGCGCACCGTCACGACGGAGGTCACGGCCGTGCCCTTTTCGAGCGACGACACATCCGCCGCGCCGTCGTATTTCACGTCGAGGGCGATGTTGTTGGCGTAAGCCTGTTCGTTACCTTCATCGGGAGTACCCTCGGTGATGAGGCGCACGAACAGGGCCCCATCGCCCGTGTTGGAGACCTTCGCGGGAATGGTTCCACCGGCGGCTTTTTCGGCAAGGGTCTCCGTCCAGACGCTCTTCTCGGAGTTGATGTTATTGTCGCTGCCCGCCACATCATAGCCGAAGCGCATTCGGCCGGCCATCGCATACTTTTCGGCGTAGCGCGACACGGCCATTAGGGCGTATGCCGTCGACTGGGTACTGAACCAGCCGTCGGAGGAGAGTTCGGCCGAGATCTCGCGGCACAGAACGGCGGCCTCGGCGGCGCGGTCGAGCATCGTAAGGACCATGAGCTTGACGGCGCGATCGCGGAGAGGACTGCCGTAGGTGATGTCGTATTCGGGGTTGTAGGCATCGGACATGGGCACGGTGGCGGCGACAAGTTGGCCGGCCACATCCTTGCGTCCCGATTGGGCGTAGGCGGCGGCAAGCATCCAGCGCGCCCCCGTGGTGAGGCTGCTTTCTTCGCGCAGGCGGTTCATGGCACCCGTTTCGGCTCCTCCGGCGAGGGCGAGTACATAGAGCCTGTACGCCTGCGTCAGCTGCTCGGAGCGAACGTAATAGTTACCCGCGGAGGGTTGTTTCCAGTTGCGTGCCACGAGGCGCAGGTTTGCAAGAACGGTGCGGCGCAGGGCGGCGGGAACGAGGTGACCCCTCGCTTCGGCCTCCAGCAGGAAGTGCATGGCGTAGGCCGAAGTCCATGCGTTTATGCTCGTTCCGCCGGGCCAATAGGAGAAGACCCCCTCGGCGGTCTGGTACGACTTGTAACGGCGGATGGTCTCGGCGATGGCGGCCTCGGAGTCTATTTTTTGCTTACCGGTGAGGGTGGCGAAACTTCCCACGTAGAGTTGGGGGAAGGCTTTGGAGGTTATCTGTTCGAGGCAGCCGTGGGGGTAGCCCAACAGGTAGGAGAGTCTCGAGGTGAGGTTGAGGGGCGGGATGCCCGACACTTCGAGTGCGATGCTGTTCGTACCGTCGGCTCCCGGAAGGGGGATGTCGGCGTTCCATGTCTTGCCGGCTTCGAGGGTCGCGGGCGTTACTTTCACCTGCGGGCGGCGCACCGAGCGTATCTCGATGTCGGTTTCGTAGGTGCTCTTGTCGCCCTTGCCGGAGGCGGTGATGGTCACCCTGCCCGCACCGGCCTTTTTCGAGGTGCGGACGCGGAAGGTGACGGTCTTGTCGCCGGTCGTGCGGAAATTCACGGTTTTTTTGCTCTCGCCCACGACGGTCATTCCCTCGGAGCAGGCTATGGTGACGTTCACGTCGCCCACCCAGTCCTCGGTGGCGAAGACGGTCGCCGGGACATCCATCTCTTCGCCCGTGCCGATGACGCGCGGCAGGGTGCCCAACAGCATCACCGGTTTGCGCACCATCACGGTCTGCTGTGCGTTTCCGTAGGCCGCACCGTCACCCGCAACGACCATCACGCGCACGCGGCCGTTGTAGTTGTCCATCGTGTAGGTATGTTTACGGCTCTCGCCCTTTTTAAGCACGAACGGGCCGTCGAATCTCACCACCGGTTTGAAGCGGTTGACGGTGTTCTTGTCGCCGCCGCCCGCCTCGTCATCGCCGCCGATGCTGAACAACTGTTCTATGCGGCCTCCGTAGGCACCCAGAACGTGGTTATACATATCGAAAGTGGAGACTCCCAACGCTTCGCGGGCATTGAACGCACTCCACGGATCGGGAGTGGCGAAGCGCGTCAGATCCAACAGTCCCTCATCGACTATGGCGAGGGTGTAGGCTATCCGGCGGCCGTTCTGTTCGGAGACGGTGATCTCGTATTTGGCCTCGGGTTTGATCTCGGCAGGGGCTTTGATGACGGGCGCCAGGCGGCTGTCGGGCGAGGTGACGGTCACGGGAACAATGCCGTAGAGGCGTATGGGGACATCGTTGAGCGTTGCGCCGTGGGGTTGCAGCAGCGAGACGGAGACATAGACGTTGGGCTGCATATCGGCCGTGACGGGAATTTGAATGGTCGTTTCATCGGCGCGGCAGGGATGCGAGGCGACCGAAAGCACCCTCGTGCCGTTCTCGATGCTGACCACGGCGCGCGCGCCCTGTGACGAGGGCAGGGTGATCGTCATCACCTCGCCCGGAGCGTAGGTATCCTTGTCGGTGGTGAAGCGCAGTTCGGTGGCGGCATCGCCGTTCTCGCTGCCACGGCGCCAACTGTCCGGCCAGTCGAAATAGGCCATCAGACCGGCTGTATGGCTGCCGGCGGCATCGCTTACCTTTATATAATATGTGCCCCACTCGTCATCGGGCATATTCATGGTAAATCCCGCACGGCCGTCGGTTCCGGTCGTGACTTCGAGTTTCTGCCTCTGGCTGTTGTAGGAGCGCGACATATAGTTGGCAAGATTGCTGCCGTATGAGTCCCACCACCAGTGCCACTCGACCTTGTAGATGTCGACCTTGACGGTTTTTCCGGCGAGCGGTTTGCCCTCGTAATCGACCATCGCTACGCCGAAACGGTGGTCGCGTCCCGTGGCGAGCTGGTTGTAGTCCGTTTGCGGGGACTGCACGCCCACATATCGCTCATAGGGCGAATACCCCACAACGAAGCCGTCGACCGAGAAGTCGCCCGACTCTTCGTAGACCCTCGTGGTGAGGTTGGCGGCGAGCATCCCCGGAGCCGACGAGCCGGTGTCGATGCGCATCGTTACCGTGGCATCGCCCTTGTCGTCGACGCGGCTGTCTGCAATGCGCACATCACGGCCATCGAACTTTTTGGAGGGGTCGTCGAACACATAGCGGTCGAAGCCCGTGAAACGGGTGGCCACGGCGCGTACCGTGACATCTGTTTCAAAACGCAGGCTGCGAGCCACGGCCCCTGTCAGCCACTCGACGTGCAGTTTACCTTCGGCGGTGCTCTTGCCCGCGAGGATGGTCTTTTGTCCGTTGAAACCGAAGTCTATTTTCAGGCGGTTGGGTTTGATGGCCTCGATGCGAATCCTTTTTGAGAACGACGCACCTCCGGCCTCTACCTTTACGTTCCACGCACCCGTGCGGGCATCGGGTTCGGTGGGCATCTCGAAGGTGTAAAGTCCGAGTTCACCCTCGGTTTGGGTCTTGCGCGAGTAGAGCTGTCCCATAGGATCGTAAAGTTCCATAACGACCGGGACGTTGGGCGGAAGAGTTTTCGCGGGGTCGCCCAGCATGAAACTCAAATAGATGACATCGCCCGGCCGCCACACGCCCCTGTCGCCGTAGATGAAACCCTTGATGCCCCTCTGCACACTCTCGCCCGAGACGTCGAAAGAACTTGTGGACAGCTCCATACCCGCGTCGACCCTCATATAGGTACGCTGGGTCCCTTGCGAAGCCACGACGTAGTATGCTTTGGCAATCCCCGCCGGTGTGAGCGTCGCCATACCCTCGGCCGAAGTGACGGCGGAGGCGACGGGTTGCCCCTGATAGTTGAAGGCCTCGACCCTCACACCGCTCACGGGAGCCGCGGTCAGCAGATTGTGCACCAAAGCAGTCATCGCTCCCGTCTGCTCCGACTTGACGATTAGGCCCAGATCGGTGGCAAGGACGTTGCGCGAGATCTTTTTCTCGACGTAAAAAGAATAGGCGCAGGGATTTTCCCTCTCGCGGTAGTTATAACGTCTCCAGTCTATGTTTTCATAATCGTAATAATATCCTCCCCTGTCGAACATCGCCATACGGCTGCGGCAGGCCCCTTCGTCATCCGCGGCGACCTGCTCTTTGGTCTTTTTGGGGTCGGCGCCGTCACAGGGGTACGCCGACAGATCCTGGTTCATATCGAGTTCGATGCGGTAGATCGCCCCCGGCTCGGGTTCTATGAGTTTGCGCAGATCGACGGCGTAGGTCTTCCATGTCGAAAGGTCGGCGTCTCCGTTCTCATCGAGCCAGATGGTTTTGTGTGCCATCAGACGCCCCACTCTCGACAGTTCGTAGCCGCCGTCGAGGTTGTTATCCTGAAGGAACTGCCCGGCCCTGTTCTCGTAGATGCGCACCACACTGACCTTAACCCCGCGGAGCCACACCGCCTCGAACGGCACCGAAAGCTCGGCACTGCGCGGAATGATCACTCCATTGCCGACGAACCTCAATCCCGGCTCGGCACCAGAAACCGACACCTCTCTTGTGGTCTCTTCTCCCAGAATAAGTCCCTTCGCGCTGCGGATGTTGCGCGAGAGGAAGACTTCGACCTTACCCACCTTGTTGTTGTCGGGATAGAGTCTCAACTTGTTGCCGTCGACGGTGACGGTCTCGGAGCTGTTGCCGACGATGTAGGCCAGACCGTGAAGGTTTTGCGTTTCGTCGAGCGACTTTGTGAAGGTCACTTCTATATATTTTTCCGGCCAGGCCGAGTAGGTCGCGTCATAGACCCCGAACTCGGTTTTGGCGGGGATGTAGACGGTGGTCAACTCCTCTTTGCCGGACGAGATCACTATGTTGCGCGGGTCGGCTCCGGCCGCCACGTTCTCAAAAAGCAGGGTGTGGGAGGTGCCTCCCGAAGCGTGTGTCCACTGCGCGGTGGCGTTCTCCGAAATGGAGACCATCCTTTCGACGGTTTCGGGCGATTCGGCGTCGGCACTCGCGATCTCGACGGTTATATCGTACTTTTCGTCTTCCTCTGCGTCGGCGGCAATCTCGGCGGGAGAAGCCCTCAGCACCAGCGGCAGCGTCCGGAAACCGAACGTGAAACGGCGGTCGGCCCCTTCCACTCCCCCGAAAAACGCGCTTATGTCGGCCGTGACGGTGTATTCGGTGTCGCGCTTGAACTCACCTGCCGGACGGAAAACCACCGTGCGGCTATCCTCCCACGCCCATGATCCCGAAACGGACGGCTTCAGCGACAGGCTCCTGTCGAGAAGTCCGGCAGTGCGGTTCAGCGAATCGACCTCCTGCGAGAAAATAAGATAAACAGGCGTCGTGCGCGGAACACGTCCCGAAGTGAATGCATCGACGTAAGGGTTATATGCGGGTGTATCCGCATTGGTTTTGTCTGCCCCGGAGCCGCAGGATGCGGCGGCCAGCGCAAGGCAGAGGAGTAGAAAAAGTTTTTTCATAATCGACGGTTTTTAAGTTGCGAAGATATAATCCCCAAATATAAAAAATATTTGGCTATATTCGCAACTGTTTCAAATGAAAAATGAAAAACATTTTCAAATATAAGTGGGTGCGCATCGTCGCCATCTGCGCGGGGGCGGGGTTCGTGCTGTGGGGGGTGATGTTCGCCGTCGTGCCGCAGAGGCTCTTCGACGATCCCGCCTCGACGCTGCTCTACTCGCGTGAAGGAGAGTTGCTTTCGGCACGCATCGCGGCCGACGGACAGTGGCGTTTTCCCGAAAGCGACTCGCTGCCCGAAAAGTTCGTGCGCTGCCTCACGGAGTATGAAGACAGGCGTTTTGCGTGGCATCCGGGGGTCGATCCGGCGGCCATAGTGCGCGCACTGCGTCAAAATATTCGACGGGGCGAGGTGGTGAGCGGCGGAAGTACCCTCACCATGCAGTTGGCACGCATCGCGCGCGGGAATCGTCCACGTACCATAGGTCAGAAGTTCGTCGAGGCGATGTGGGCTTTGCATATCGAAACGACACACTCCAAAGGCCGCATACTGCGTCTGTATGCTTCCCATGCTCCCTTCGGCGGGAATGTCGTGGGAGTGGAAGCGGCGGCATGGAGATGGTTCGGGCGCTCGCCTTTCGAACTTTCATGGGCCGAGAGCGCAATGCTGGCCGTGCTGCCCAACTCCCCCGCCATGATACATCCCGGACGCAACCGCGATGCGCTTCTCGAAAAACGCAACCGCCTGCTGCGTACCCTCGCCGAACGGGGGGTCATCGACACGTTGGAATGTTCGCTCGCCTGCGAGGAGGCTCTGCCGGAAGCACCGCTGCCATTGCCTAATCTTGCACCGCACCTGTTGGAGAGGATGACCTACCACCCCGTCAGTCTGAGGCTGCCACCCCTCCTTCCGGAAGGAGGGGAATTGCCCGCGCGCAGGCTTGTCTCGACTGTTAGTCATTCTTTGCAACGGCAGGTGCAGGGGATCGTGAACCGTGCCGCGCGCGAAATGGAGGCCAACCTTATATATAATGTGTCGGCCAT
>QMCE01003917.1_pt1 | contig 12630 bp, 7 predicted proteins | sample 1821851 | NCBI WGS metagenome assembly QMCE01 (sample SAMN09453174, study PRJNA476694) | Termite gut metagenome, whole genome shotgun sequencing project. | isolation source: worker | host: Odontotermes sp. | place: South Africa:Pretoria | collected 2016-01-28 | reverse complement strand
ACCTCTCCGATCTATTCTACGCGTCATAAAGTATCCGCATCGGATTATATCTATGAGTTGGACGGCTCTTATAATGTGAACTTATTGGAAAACGGTAAGCGCAACCCGAAATCGGCGCTTGATTATAATTACAAGAAACAGACGATCGACCGCTCGTTTAATACGATTTTTGCAAACTATACCTTTATGGAAGGCCTGATTTTTAATACGACCCTGAGTATGGATCATACCAACAGCGAATACAAATCCTGGACGGATCCGCGTTCGACGGACGGTTCCAGCGATAATGGCTCTTTGAGTGATTATATGTTTCAATATGATCAGCTTGTCTGGAAAAACAATCTTAGCTATTATACCACTATCGGCAAAAAACATCATATTGATGCCTTGATCGGATATGAAACGCATGAATATAAACGTAAATCTTTATCCGGTTCTGTAAAAGATTTTCCGAGTGTAGATAAACATCAGATATCTAACGGTGCCAGTATAACGGGTTTATCCGGTTCCGGAGATATCGGATGGCGTTTGATTTCCTATCTGGGAAATGCGAATTATAATTATGACAATAAATATTATCTCGGTGCAAGTGCACGTATTGACGGTTCATCAAAATTATACAGAGATAGCCGTTGGGGTACGTTCTGGTCTGCTTCGGGAGCATGGCGGATTTCTTCGGAAGATTTTATGGAAAGTGTTCGGGATATCTTATCGGATCTGAGGCTGCGTGTATCTTATGGTAGTAACGGAACTTTGCCTTCCAGTAATAGTGAAAATCTATATCTGGAATATTACGGATATATGGATCTTGTCGGTTTTGGTTATGCTTATAATTCCAAACCGGGTTTGATAGAAATTCAACTGGGCAACAAAGGCCTGAAATGGGAAAAGAATTATAATCTGAATCTGGGTCTTGATTTCAGGTTGTTTGACCGTGTGGGAGTGACTGCGGAATATTACAAACGTCAGACATCCGACCTGTTGATGGATATGGACCTGTCGATGGTGACCGGTTTCAGTTCGATCCTTATGAATGTAGGAGAGGTTGAAAATCAGGGCATAGAAATAGATATTAATGCGGATCTTGTTCGTGCTGAAGAATTTACGTGGAACTCTTCACTGAACTTCGGCCATAACAAAAATAAAATTGTAGACCTGGGAGGCCAGGAACAGATTACAGGTTCTTATTATATCCGCAAAGTCGGGCATTCGTATTATCAGTATTATTTGAAAGAATTTGCCGGCATTAATCCGGAGACAGGTTATCCGCAGTATTACATCAACGATCCGGATAATTTGGGCGACAGAAGTGTTACGGAAGATTCTAACAAAGCGAATTATATCATCTATAAAAGTCCGGATCCGAAGTTGAGCGGAGGATGGTCTAATTCTTTGAGATATAAATGGTTCGATTTGAATTTTCTGTTTACATATACATTGGGGGGATATTCGTATGATTCCGGAGCAAGTAAACTGGAACATGCCGGAAAATCCGAAAAGGGAGCGATTCAGACGCTTTACCGGGATCGCTGGAAACAGCCGGGCGATGTGACGGATATCGAAATGTTTATGGTGGGCAACCCCTATAGTATGGCGAGTATCTATAATACAAGACGCATACATTCGACCGATCACCTTCGCCTGAAGAGTCTTACTTTCGGTTTTTCTTTACCGAAACAAATCGTGAAAAAAGCGTACTTAGATAATGTCCGTTTGTTTTTCTCCGGTTCGAACCTGCTGACATGGGCGGCCTACGACGGTTACGATCCGGAAATTAACAGCAATGGTTATGTATATTTTGAATCGCCTAAAATGAAAACGTTTACTTTTGGCGTGGATGTTAAATTCTAATTTTAAAACGAATAACAATGAAACGAATATATTTATTTTCAATAATTGCGAGTTTCCTGTTTCTGTTTTCCGCCTGCGGCAACGACTGGTTAGATGAAATGAAACCCCAGACTTCTGCCGAAACGGAAACAAGTCTGACAACACTTACCGAGGCCGAGTATGCTCTGAACGGCATTTATGATTTGTATCGTGAATATCAGTATTATGGCGCTCGTTTCACTTTCTATGCGGATGCCAAGAGTGAAGATATGCAAGCCAGAGGTGACTCCAAGCGCGTGGCAAAATATTATCTGTTTACATTTAATGCGGTTGACGCCCCGTCAAACTTCTGGTCATTCCCGTATAAAGCGATCCGTAATGCCAATAATGTGATTATTTTTACAGATTCGTATTCGCCGGCGGATTCGGAAAAAACGCGGTTTAATCATATCCGCGGTCAGGCTTTGACCATGCGTGCGATGTCGCACTTCGATCTGGTCAAAATCTATGGTATGCCGTATACAAAAAACAACGGCGCGTCGCCGGGCGTACCGGTTGTAACGAAGCGGCTGGATAATAATGATAAACTGGCGCGTAATACGGTAGCCGAAGTGTATGCGCAGATCATCGAAGATCTGGAAGAGGCTTCCGGACTGATGTCGAAAGCAAGAAACGACGGACAATTAAACTGGTTTGCTACCCGTTTGCTCCTGGCGCGCGCTTATCTGTATAAAGGTGATAATGCAAAAGCATACGAAATCTCTGCCGGTCTGCTGAACCAGGCCGAAGGAACTTCGTTTAAATTATTTACAAATGCGGAGTATGCGTCTGCATGGAAGCAGTCAACCGGATCGGAATATTTTTATATCATTTATAGCTCCTCTGACGAAATATCGGATGCCAACGAATTTATTAATTATTTGATGCACCGTTCCGGGTATGATGATCTCAGTCTGAGCTCGGATTATATGAATCTGTTGCTCGAAGATGAAAACGATGTACGCTTGAATATTATTGAACGATATGCGACAAACCGTGACTATCTTCAGAAATATGTTTCTCCGGATTACCGGGTATCTAATATACCCATATTGCGTATTTCCGAAGCTTATCTGATTGCTGCCGAAGCGGCTGTTAAGTTGGGTGATAAAGAGAATGCGGCGATATATTTGAATGCGATCGTAAGCCGTGCCAATCCGGAAAAATCTGTTGCGGTTGAGGATGTGACGCTCGACAGAGTGTTGATTGAGCGTCGTAAAGAGTTGGTCGGAGAAGGGCATCGTCTGTATGACGCGATGCGTAACAACCGGACGATCGAACGTAAGGGCGCATCACACACATCGGCGTTGCTGACCGACGAAACAAGGACGTTCAACTGGAATTTTTATCGTATTCTGATGCCGATTCCACGCGGAGAAATGAATGTTAACCCGAATATGATACAGAATGAGGGCTACGGAAATTAAAATTTCGTAGCAGGCCGGTCTGTTTTTGTCCGCCGGTCTGTTTCGGGCCGGCGGATAATTTTTTTCAAAAAATGATTTCAGTAAATAAATAGTATGATGACATTTTCGAAATATTTTTTTTCATTCTTCCTGCTGCTATTTTTTGCATTGCCTCTGTTGAATGCACAGGAAAAAGAAAGCGTTGCGGTTGAACGGCATTTTGCCGACGGGCCTTATATTTTTCATCTTCCCGATGGTGGAATGAAAGTTCTTTCCGTTGATACGGCCGGAAATCTGACGGATACGTTGTATCAGAACGCATTGCATAGCCTTTCGTTTCAGGTTGTTTCTCATTCGGGAAGGCATCAGTTTAACGTAAAGTTGCATCTGGCATCACGTCCGGATTGGAAATATGAAAAACCGGAAAAACTGTTTGCTGTTTCCGATCCGCATGGAAATCTAGACTATTTTGCCAGTGTGTTGCGTGGAAATAATGTGATAAACGAAAACTACGAATGGATATTCGGGAAAAGCCATTTGGTGATCAATGGAGACGTCTTTGATCGCGGTAAAGATGTCCTGCCTATTTTATGGCTGATATATAAACTTGAAAAGGAGGCGGAAGAGGCAGGCGGGAGCGTGTCGTTTCTGCTTGGTAATCACGAATCAATGATTTTGGCCGGCGATTTGAGGTATATGGATAAAATGTATCATGATTTGTCCGAACGGTCGGGGATAAAATATGAAGATTTTTTTGCTGTTACAACCGAACTGGGACGTTGGCTAAGTTTGCGTAATACGATCGTCGTTATTGGAGACGACTTGTTTGTCCATGCCGGTTTGGGCGAAGAGTTCCTGCATGAGAACTTAGATATCCCACAGGTAAACGAAGAAATGAGTAAAGCATTATTTATGACAAAACAGCAACGTAACGACCTTTCGGGGTTGACAAAGTTTCTTTATGGCAGCCAGGGGCCTGTCTGGTATCGCGGGATGGTTTTGAATGATGAAAAATACAATCCGTTACATATTGATGTCCTGGACAGGATATTGGAAAAATATCAGGTAAAGCGGATCATTGTGGGTCATACGGTTTTTCCGAATGTACCCTCGTTTTACGGCGGAAAAGTGATTGCCGTCAATGTCAACAATAAAGAGAATTTTGAAAAAGTACTGGGACGTGGTATCCTGATAGAAGGGAATGAAACTTTTGTGGTTGGTGACAAGGGTATTATGGGTCGTAGATTTTAATTTCTTCGAATATGGTTTGACAGTAAAAAACTAATAAAACGGGCAATGTCGGAAACATTGCCGGAGAAGATAGATTGTTTGAGTTGAATCTGCCATATTGATCGAAATCGTAATGGATAGCCAGACCCCCGTAATACCCATAACCGGAGCCAGCCATAAGGCTAAAGGTATCCGTGCGAAATTAAATAGTATGCTGATGATCGCGGGGGGTAATGTTTTTCCATACCCGTTCCACATACCCAGTGTAGTGATCTCAAGCATCATAAAAACCTGACAAAACGCCATGACATACAGGTATTCTCCACCCGCAGCTTTAGCCGCCGGTTCCGGTACGAACAGGCCGAATATTTCCGTTCCCCAATTCATAAATGCAATCGTAATAATGATGCCGAAAGACAGGAGTGTGGTAAGGATATACCGGTAGGCTTTTTGGCTTCGGTCTGATTTTCCCGATGCATAGTTCTGGGCGACAAAAGTTCCCAGCGCTACGGAAAAACCTTGCGACGCAATAAAGGTAATGCCCTCTATCTGACTTCCGGTCGTTTGACTCATCACTCCAAGATATCCTCCGTATTCGGAAGCTATACGTGCAATGGAGAAATTGATGATTGCGAAAAAACCGTTCATTAAAGCGATAGGGGCTCCTAATTTGCAGATTTTCAGTACATACTCTCTTTTCAGTTTTACAAAATACGAAAACCTGTCCAGTATGCCATCCGGGCGTTTCATCTTCCAGACGAACAACGCGAATACCGATACCTGCGAAGATAATGTGGCAAGAGCGGCTCCCTGTGTGCCGAGCCCTTCAAATCCGCCTATACCGAATATCAGAACAGGGTCTAATAGGATGTTGCATACAAGCCCGGCGCTCATCAGGTAAAAGGGGATGGTGGTGCGGCCGGTTCCGTTATAAACACCGGAGAAAGTATACGATAAATAGTAAAAAGGAATACCTAATCCCACTATTTGCAAGTAATCGGTTGCTGTTGCGGCTATATCCGGTTCGAGCTTATAAAATGAAACGATTACAGGTGCGCTGCCTATCAGTAAAACGGCAACTGCGGCGCCCAGAAATGTTGAAATAGTAACCGTATGAGAGGCGTATTTTTTTGCCCTGTCAAGGTCTTTGCTGCCGATGGATTGGGCGATTGTAATTTCTGCTGCCGTTTTGGCAATGAGAGCCAGAGAAGACGTGATCCATATAATAATGCCTACCGCGCCGATCGCAGCCAACTCACGGCTTCCCAGCCTGCCTATCCAAGCCATATCCGTAAGGGTATAAGCCATTTGAATAAAACCGGTCGCCATAATCGGCAAAGCCAGTTGTATCAATTGCTTATAGATTTTTCCTTCGGTAAGATTCTTAACTCCTGATTGCAACATAAACGTTCAATTGGCCGGATAACATTGTAATTTCTGAAGCCGCTCTATGACCTTTTCCGCCTGTCTGCTTTTTTTATCAATATGCCCGAGAATCTCCGTCACTGCAGGATGGTTTGTAAACTCGCCGCGTACGTTCTCAAAATCCGAAATTCTTGTTTTGTCTTTTCCGTCTATTCCGAAACCGGTCTGGGATTTAAGCGTAAACTCCTTTTTTGCATCATCGTATATCATTTTATCCAGTTTGATTACTGCATTTTTCCATTTTTCGATAAATTCTATAAGTTGTTTGACGGAAACGTTTCCGACATCGATCCCTTCTTCCGTCTTTAGCTTCGAAACAATCCAGTTCCACGACCATTGGAAATAGTGATCTTTCCATCTGCGGTAAGTCTTGTTTAACTCGTCAAGAGAAAGGATGATACCGTTTTCTATATCTTTAATGAGTTTTGATACTTTTTCTTTCGGGACAAGTAAACCTGCCAGATCGATCCATTCGCCTGTTCCTTCATAATCCGGCGAAGGCGCTATTGCTTCCCGCATTTCATCCTCATTGGAATAACCGGATGTTTCCAGTTTTTTAACCAAGCCGCTTCCCAGGTATTTAGTGAGTCCCAATTTATATAACAAAAGCCCTTTTTCAAGAGCTCTGTTTGTCATTTTAACACTGTTGTACATGTAATAATCCGAAGCGGGGCCTGATATTTTCCGGAGATTTTCCAACACCTCCGCTCCCTTGATGATTTTCTGGACGGAGTAGGGGCTAAGCAGATTGAAAACAATGCAATCCAGCAATTCTTTGTCTTTACGCCGGTCGCGTTTGGGCCATTTCTGAGCATCACGGATGGTTCCGATACTTCTGAGGTTAACCCCCGGAGCCAGAAAACTCTCGTTGGAATTTTCGATCAGATAGGAAAATGGTAAATCCGATGTATCCGTATTGCGATAGTGGCGTCCCATAACTAACGAAAAGGCGCCTATCTTTGCGGGCCATAGAATATAAGAGTCACTGGCTGTTTTACTGCCCCGTTCTATAATCCCTTGATGAATAGGCCCCAGTTTGTACATGTGGTTACTTTGATTGGAGCCGCTTCCTGCGTTTAGAAAAGAATAATAAGCTGCGATCAGTAAGGTCGATTTGTGGTGTGAGGCGGTATATGGCCCCGCAAATACGGAACATGCTTCCCCATGGAATCCCTGGCAATTGGCAAAAAATACGGAATTTTCGGCGGAATATTGTTTGGCGAGAACCGTACCCTGCCCTACAAAACAATTATTCACTACGGAAGATTCGCAAATCGTACATCCGCTTGCCGTGATAAAGTTTTCGGCAATTACGCCTGTGCCTATATAAGAAGGATCTTTTCCGGAACTGTTCACCGTTCCGTTTTTCAGCCGGTAAATGCCTTCAATCTTGGCGAATGGGCCGATGTTTACGTTTTTAATATTGCGACTGCTGAAAATATACGCTCCTTCTCCGATAGAACCCATGTCCGAACATACCTGTTGCACATATCCGTCAATCATTTGCCTGAGCCTGGTTATTAATTCCGGTTTATGCCTGTAGAATGCGATTAGATAGGCCGTATGGGCGGAAAGTTCGTTATAAATGGGAATTTCCCTTCCTCCCGTTTCATTGAGTACGGCTACACGCGTACCGTTACCAAAGCATGATTTTTCTTCAACAACAAGCGAATCGACACTTTCAATGATTACGTTTTTTCCGATCGTATAATTGGCAATGTAATTTTTAATCTGATTGATATACACATCGTCGTCTATCACACAATGATGGATGGTTGCATTATATATGCCGGAATACCTGACAATCCCTCCCGGAAAGGTAATCTTACGATTAAAAATTCCGAGGAATACTTCGCCTGAAAATGAAGTATTCCGGATACGTTCCGGAATGAACCCATTTTTCACCTTCACCTTCGACCAATCCTCACAAAAACATCCGTTCTTTTCCAGAACTTCAATTTCCGGGGTCGAAATAGTGTAGTACCCTTTCATCTGTAATCCATCTTTTTTCCGGTTGAAACTTCAACCGGTCTCTTTCTGATCGTAGTCCAAATTGCAAATCCGAATAAACCCAGTATAATAATACCTACAAGAATAGAAGCCGTTTTTGAAATCTTCGCACCACGTAAATAAATATCATCAATACACTTCAGTTCGATTGTATGATTTCCGGCGGGAACTTCCAGTCCGCGTAGTATATAATTTACCTGTACCAGGGGAACCTCTTCACCATCTATATATGCATGCCATGTTTTATAAAATACTTCGGAGAATACCGCAAGATGAGGTTTTTCACTATTACTTTCATAGATAATATTTCCCGGATTAGCATAATCCGTCATCCGGATGGAAGCCGTACTATCCTTTTCGTGTTGCAATGATTCCCATCCCGTCAGTGCGCTTTGCCATTTCTTATCAATATAGGCGGTTTGTTCCGGATTAAATTCTTTGAGCGCCTCAATTTCTTCATCCGGAGAATCAACCCATTTGATCTCATCCACAAACCATACATTACCTAACGCCGTAGGATTCGTCTGTACCTGCGGCCCCTGCTGTGTCGGTACGATAATATATTTTGTATTGAGCATATTCAGAATATTTATATTGATGTTTCCTGCAAAATAATAATCTATAATATCCTGGTAACGACGCAGTTTGGCGGCGCTATAGCCCCCAACAGACTTGTGAAAATAAGAAGTTCTGGATTCCTGAAAAGCGCTCGTTGTAAGATTCAGTACGCGGTAATTCGGATCTTTATCCTGTAAGATCAATTGATCGGCTTCCGTAGGAAGAATTTCCTCTTTTTTCTTTTTTTCAACAAAACTGTCGTAATTCAAGTATCTTTTATCAACCGTCCATAAATCTGCAAAAATGAGGACGCCAAGGATCGCAATGAGATACGTTGTTTTAAATGTATGATTTACATAGTACCAAAGTGCACCTGTCGCCAATGCAATAAAAATAAACGAACGCCATGCGTCTGACGAAAGCATGCTTTTGCGGTCGGAAATAATGGCGGCAAGCATATCCGGATGCTGAATCTGACTGTCCATCATGCCCGAAAAACTCATCAGGCTGCCTCCAAGCAGGGCAAACAACAGGCATAACCCTCCTGTGATACCTGCGGATATATAAACAGGTTTGAGATATATTTTACGGTTATTTTTATGATCAAAAATCTCTTTCAATGCCAATACGGCCATCGCTGCCATGGTTACTTCCACCATTATCAACGCCATAGCCGGAACACGGAATTTATTGTACAGCGGCAGATGGTAAAAAAGAAAATTATTTATAACCTCAAAATTCTTCCCCCAAGCCATCACAATAGACAGTACCGTTGCCCCGAGCAGCCACCATTTTTCCGGCCCTTTCACAATGATAAGCCCCAGTACAAACAGGAAGCATACAATCGCACCGGCATAAGGCCCTCCTTCGGTAAACTGTTGGTCGCCCCAGTACATCGGGGCTCGTTTACTGGCCTGGGCCGCCTGATTACTTCCATAACCGTTTTTTTTCAAAAAGTTGTAAAATTCGGAATTTTCACCGATATCATAACCCGATCCTCCACCATAAAAATTTGGAATCAACAAGGTCATCGTTTCCGCCTTTCCATAGCTCCAAGCAAAAGCATAGTCGATATCAAGCCCCGTACTTTCCTGCTTTCCTTCCGCACTTTTCTGTAATACGCTTCCTCCGCGCATGGTATCTTTCGCATAATCGGCTGTCGAAAGCAACGTTCCTAACGACGGAGCAATGGCGATAGCCGCTACGACCACTAAAATCCCTGATGAGATAAAATAATCTTTCAGGGTCTTTTCTTTGATAGCATAGATCAGATACACAATGGCCAAAATCAAAATCATCAATAACAAATAATAACTTATCTGCTGATGTCCCCACATAATATTTATTCCGGTAAAAATCAGCGTAGTAATAATTCCCCAGAGGTATTTTTTTCGATAACACAGGATGACACCGCCAAGAACCGGGGCCATTGTCGCCATGACTAATGCTTTATTTACATGTCCGACCTCAATTATGATAAAATTATAGGAAGTGAATGCATAAGCAATAGCGCCTACAATACTTAACAGGGGTTTACACCCTATGGATGTCAGGAATATATAAAATCCTAATAAATAGATAAAAAGGATTCCTATGTGGAATGTTGATAAATTTAATCTGAAAATGGTACTGATGTATGCGAAAATATTGAAGATCGGAGCTGAGTAAGTATAATTGGAAGGCATTCCGCTAAACATGGAATTTGACCAAAATGCGTACTCTCCCGTTTTTTCGTGATAATCCCTTAAGTCTTTTCCCCATCCGGTCATATTACTTAAATCTCCTTGGAAAAGTTCTTTGTTTTCCGTTACAACAGGATAAAAGTAGATGAATGATAAGCCTAAAAACAGGATTATCGCCGCTATATGCAGAAACGTTTTCTTTAATTTACTATTCATAATGATCGAATTTTATATATTTTTCAGCTGTTATTCTTAACTATTTTTGCCCAATAGAATCTGATAGCAAACCATATATGCCGTAATTGTGTGGGAAAAACGCCATAATATATACACATGATTTTATAACGTTCCATCAACGACGCTTTGCGATTAGCCGTTGTAGTTCCTTCATATTGGTAATTAACCAATCTCATTCCGGAATTTACGATGGATGTTGCTTTTTTCAGACAGCGTATGCTCCAATCAAAATCGGCAGAAAACCGGTATTGCAGGTCATATGCGGGAATGATATTTCGCTTTGCGATAAAAGCCTGGTGAGAAACAAGCATCCCCATACTGAAACTTTTCCATGTTAAGTGTTCTGGGGCTTTTAACCGTCTTTTTGCAAAAACATTACCATCTGAGTCAATTAAATCCGTTTCTCCGTATATAATGTCAGGTTGTACCTTTTGTTCACAAATGGATGCGATCTGTTCTACTGTGTCTGCATTTTTAAGAAGATCTCCTGCATTTAAGAACCATACATAGTTTCCGGTAGCAAGTTTTAATCCCTTATTCATGGCATCATACAAGCCTTTGTCCGGTTCGCTCAAGATTTTGAAGTCTTTCAGGCCTGTCATCTGCTTCTGATACCGGCTCGCAATACTTACTGTTTCATCGGATGACGCTCCGTCAATAATAATATATTCAATATGCCTGTAAGATTGGTTACAGACACTGATGATAGTCTTTTCCAATACCATTGCAGCATTGTATGTTACTGTTATAATGGAGAAAACGACGGGAGGCGGCATTTGTAATGATATTAATTCATCAGGCTTTTGTATAGATCAATATGTTGTTGTGCCACTATGTCTTCGGTATAACAACTTCTGACTTTCTTTATACAAGCTTCAGTGATTTCTTTTTTATCTTGTGATAATACCCAACCGATACCTGTTGCCAGATCATCCACATTTTTGAATTCTGCCAGATATCCGTTTACCTGATGGTCTATAATATCTGTTTGTCCACTATTATTAAAACTGACGGAAGGACACCCGCATGCCATGGACTCGGTAATGGTTTGTCCGAATGTTTCGTAATACGACGGGACAACATTAACATTCGAGGCATTGTATAAAAGTGCTATACGGGATGGTTCACGGATAGTTCCCAAATGGATGTAAGGAAAAGATATATCTTCCAAGATTTGTGTGTTTTTTATATTTCCGAATAGAACGAGTAGTATTTCTTTTTCCTGTTCGTATATTTTCCGAAGGGCTTGTTTAAGTAAAGAGAACCCTTTTATCGGGTCATCTATTTTGTATGCTCCCATTGATATGATTTTTTTATTCCGGGGCAGTGAGAAGGCTTCACGTGCCTCATTTTTATTAACAGGTTGGAAAATACGGAAGTCTATTACATTCGGTATAACGGAAATTTTCATTTTTTGAGTAATAACGCTTTTTTGAGCCATATTTTTAAGCCATGAACTGACTGTGACCAGATGCATATTCGACTGTGATATAAAAAGCTTTGATTTGAATATCCGGTAGGAGAGGTCTTTGTTTTTGCCCGAGTATAATAACGGGCAATTACCACATCTTTCCGTAAAATTTTCGCAATCCCATGCATGATGACATATACCCGTACAAGGCCACATATCATGTAAGGTCCAGACAATAGGCTTTCCAGTTTGAACAAGTTTTTTAATATCTTTAAGAGATAAAAGTCCCTGATTAATCCAATGTATATGAATTATGTCAGCATTTTTTATCTCTTTTTTTTTGCTTATATCAAATCCGGTATTAGCTATGGAAACTTTAAAAAGATTGGCCCTATCAAATTTATTATTAAAGAAAATAACAATCCTCTCCCACACAAACTTCACATATCCAATACATTTATATATTAAGGATTCATTTACAGAAATTATTTCTTTATCTTGACTTTTCTTATCCTTCACGATCATGCATACGTCGTGACCTGCCTTCTGAACAGCTTTCATTAACCTGTGTGCAGCAATTGCTGCTCCTCCGGTTCCTTCCCAGGTATTAACAAACGTAATTCTCATCAGATTAGAAACTTATCCTTATAACGTTTTATTATTCGTTTTATTTTCAACATTCGATTTTTGAAATTACTATCACTAAATACTGTTGAAGACTTTATTGTGGTTGTTTTTACCTCTCCCGATAATTGAATCCGTTTCGTCAGCGTTATTATGGAAGGAAATAAATTATATTCAT
>QMCE01001547.1_pt1 | contig 12631 bp, 10 predicted proteins | sample 1821851 | NCBI WGS metagenome assembly QMCE01 (sample SAMN09453174, study PRJNA476694) | Termite gut metagenome, whole genome shotgun sequencing project. | isolation source: worker | host: Odontotermes sp. | place: South Africa:Pretoria | collected 2016-01-28 | reverse complement strand
CGACATACTATCACCCTTTCGGGCCTAGTATGCTTTATGGCTTAAAGCGTATACCGCCTAAAGGCGGTGGGTTTATACCCCGCGTATTGAAACTAAATATGGATTTCGGCGATGAAAACATCCATACGCTTGAGGGGACAATTAAAAACGAAGACTTCTTTGTGGATGATGACGCGCTTAGGGCACTTTTGATTGACGTGTTTTATATGGAAGTGCCGGATTAACGCCGTCATTACCGTCTGGAAACGGATGATAATGAGAATAATTCTACATACGAAAGGAGGTGATAATATGAAAGCGAAAAGAACAGCGGCGCTGGTCGTGGCGCTTGCGATGATATTTGCCGTGTCTGGCGTCGCGTTTGCGGCGATAGCGAGCCCTACGGGTTCGACTGTCGCGCAAACCAGTCCTAACGTGGTAAGCGTCCAAGCTGCGGCTATCCCTGAAGAGGCGCAGGCTCCTTTGGTGGAAACGGCGGAAGTCTTCGTTGCCGAGGTGATCGGCGAGGACAGCGTCTTCGAACCGCTTCTTGCCGTAAACCTTACTGTCGAGAAAACGGATAGCGGCATGGCTACGATTACGCTGAACGTTGCGGGCGTTCAGGCAGGCGACGTCGTGCTGGTGGTTATCCGCAAGGCTGACGGAACGACGGAAACCGTGTACGCGACCGTGCTCGCGGACGGCGTTATCCAGTTGGAGCTTGAAGACTTCGACGGCGGCGATGTCGTTATCGGCAGAGTCGTTCCGGCGGTCTCCACGAACGTGGCGGGAAGCGCGGTCGAGATGCCCATGACCGGCGGCGGTTCTACAGCGGCACCCATGGCACTGCTGCTCGTAGGCTGTCTCGCGGCTGTGGCTGTATGTGGCAAAGCTCTGGTTAGAGCCCGTTAAGGCTATGAAGGAGTAGAGCCAGACCGCAAGGACACGAGTGGGGGATCGCGGACGGGCCCGCATTATGGCGATCCCTCATTCGAATCAAATATACAGAAGTCATGCTTAGAGAAAACGTAGACACCGCCTAAGCGAGTAGCCGTTTTTTGATACGCATAGGGCGTGCTCCAAAAGAGAACATCGGACAAACAACCGTTCATCATTCGGATTGTAAAAAGGTGCGACTACCCGGTCACCGCGCATTGCGTGACGGCGAAACGCGCCTGACACATGGAGGTCGAAAGCCATGCCAAACAGCTTGGCCAGCGAAGTTATTGTCTCAAACGGATATTCGGACGATAGAATAGGAAGCCAAAGATACGAACTAGTATACTGTCTCTTTTGCCGAACAGGACAAGAAAGGTCTGTTGTTAGGGAAATAAACTCATGGAATGGAGTCTTGGCGGTCTTTCCAGAGAAGATGAAAACGGAGCTTCGTAATGGCCGTTGGGAAAAGGTTAAGAAGCCACTGTTAATTGGATATGTATTTTTATATTCGTACATTCCACTATACTCTTCAAGAGTGAATCGCGTGGATGGCGTGATTCGAATGCTCGAGTATGACGACAAAGGCAATGAGCTGATGGGGCCGGATCGAGCTTTTGCCGATTGGATATTAGCACAAGACGGAATTGTTTCTGTTTCTAAGGCAGTCAAGGATGGCGACCAAGTGGAGATTGTGGATGGACCGCTAAAGGATATGAAGGGAACGATTATAGCTTTTGACAAACGCAGAAGAATTGCCAAGATCGATTTGTCGCTGGTGGGCAGCGCGCTAAAGATTTGGCTTTCGTTTGATTATATAAACGCGGCGGGTACGTAGGCGTGGAAATTACTATAGCGATTAATAAAAATGGACTCGAAGCGCATCAGCGCTTGGCTAACATTTGAATGGGCGGAAGATAAGAAATGTTTGTTGGATAACATGATTTTGAGGTATTAGTTGATGGAAGCGGTATCTATGGCGCCGGCGAGCGGAGAGGCTGCGTTTGCGGGCACGCAGGCGCAAGATGAAATGGTCGAACAGATGAATGCGGATATTATCGTTTTGCCCGCAATAGGGGTAAAGGAGCAATATCACTATCAACACAAACCTGTTTACGAGGTCTTAAGGCGGGTTTGTGATATTGCATTTTCAATTATAGGAATAGTACTGGCTTCACCAATTATGTTGGCAACTGCGATTGCCATTAAGCTGGAGGACGGCGGACCTGTGGTTTTTCGTCAGCCGCGCATCGGTAAAGGCCGCAAAACGTTCCATATGTATAAGTTCCGCAGCATGTGCAAGAATGCAGAAGAGAAGCTCGATGCGCTTGACAAAGAACAAAAGCGTGAGTTTTCCGAAAGCTTCAAATTGGAGCATGACCCCAGAATTACAAAAGTCGGGAGGTTTATACGTAAAACGAGTATTGATGAGCTGTTACAGTTTGTAAATATCCTTAAAGGCGAAATGTCGCTCGTTGGACCCAGGCCGCCCTTATTGGCGGAAGAAGAGGCCTACGGGATTAATCTTGAACGCGTTATGTCCATACGTCCAGGTTTGACGGGCTATTGGCAAGTGCATGGCCGAAATAATACTAGTTTTTCAGAAAGAATCGACATGAATCTATACTACATTCGAAACGCAAGCTGGTTGCTCGATATAGAGATCATATTTCAAACCATAGCAGCTGTATTCAGCCGCAAAGGCGCAGTTTAGGATGATACTCATAACAGGCGGCGCGGGATATATCGGCAGCCACGTCAACAAGCAACTCGCGCTGCAAGGGCGCGATACGCTTGTATACGACAATTTGGTGTATGGTCATCGCGAGCTGGTCAAATGGGGAAAGTTTATACAAGGCGACCTTGACGACCGCGCATCATTGCGAATGCTATTTCAAACTCATGATATCGAAGCGGTGATACATCTGGCCGCTTACGCTTATGTCGGCGAGAGCATTGGTAATCCGTATAGGTATTACAGCAATAACGTTGTAAACACGCTATGGCTGCTCGAAGCTATGCGCGAGCACGGATGCGACAAGATAATCTTTTCCTCGACATGTGCCACTTATGGCATCCCGGATACGATTCCCATTACAGAGAATATGCCCCAAAATCCTATAAACCCATACGGCGCTTCCAAATTGATGATCGAACGCATCTTTCAGGATTACGCGGCTGCCTATGGATTGAAGTACGTAGTATTGCGCTATTTTAACGCTGCTGGCGCGGATTCGGAGGGTGAAATTGGCGAGTGGCACGAGCCGGAAACGCATCTTATACCCTTGGTGTTGGACGCCGCGGCGGGAATCAGGTCGTCCGTAAAAGTTTTTGGCGACGATTATCCGACCCAGGACGGTACTTGCGTCCGTGACTATATTCACGTCAGTGATCTGGCAAACGCGCATTCTCTGGCTTATGAACATCTATTGTCGGGCGGCTCCAGCGAGTTTTTCAACCTCGGCAACGAGCAGGGCAATAGCGTGCTTGCTGTAATCGGCGCGACGCGCTCGGTTACGGGAATGGAAATTCCTGTCGAGCGGACGCGAAGGCGGGCTGGAGATCCAGCCGTACTGATCGGCAGCAGTAAAAAGATACATGAACAATTGGGATGGAAGCCGCAGTTCAGCGACATTGACAGTATTATTCGTCATGCATGGGCGTGGCATCAAAGGAGAGTACGCGCATGAACATCTTCGTACCCGGCAGGCTGTGCCTATTTGGAGAGCACAGCGATTGGGCGGGGCTGTACAATAGGACTAACTCCGAAGTAGAGCCGGGGCTGGCAATCGTTACCGGCATCGATCAGGGCATCTACGGCTTTGTGGAGCGCAGCGACGCGTTCCGCTTCCGAACGCTTAAGGAAGACGGCGAACACGACGAGTGGATGGAATGGCCGCTGTCCGTCAAACAGCTAAAGGCGACAGCCGAGGCCGGCGGCTACTATTCTTATGTTGCCGGCGTTGCGGCATTCATGCTGGAGTATTACGACGTCGGCGGCCTATCTGTCGACATTACCAAGGTTACGCTGCCCATCAAGAAAGGCTTGTCATCCAGCGCGGCCATATGCGTTTTAGTGGCGCGCGGTTTTAATATAATATACGATCTTCAAATTTCCGTGCGTGGCGAGATGGAAGCCGCGTACCGGGGCGAGATCATGACGCCTTCTCGCTGCGGGAGGCTTGATCAGGCGTGCGCATATGGCGCGCGGCCGGTGCTCATGCGCTTTGCCAGCGAGAATATCGAAGTTGATCGCCTCGCCGTCGGCAAGGAGCTGCATTGGATATTTGCGGACTTGGACGGAGAAAAGGATACAAAAAAAATTCTTTCGTCATTGAACGCATGCTATCCGTTTGCGCAGGATGAACAGGCGAAAAAAGTGCAGGAGGCATTGGGACCGGACAATAAGCGTATAGTTGAGCAGGTTATCGATGCCATGCGCATGGGCGACGCAGTTCGCATCGGCCAATTGATGAACGAATCCCAGCGCGTCTTTGACGAGAAAGTCTCCGGCGCGTGCCCGTCGGAGCTACTTTCGCCTTTGCTCCATAAAATTATGGATGATCCTCAGGTACAAAGGCTGTCTCTAGGGGTAAAAGGCGTAGGTTCCCACGGCGACGGCACCGTGCAGATGATCTGCGAGGACGCGCGGCGCCAAAAAGAGCTGTGCGATTATCTGAATAAAATTGGAATGTCGCCTTATACCTTCACCATTCATAAGCAGCGCAGCGTGCGCAAGGCGATAATTCCCGTCGCGGGGTTTGGCACGCGTATGTTTCCTGCATCCAAGCTGCTGCAAAAGGAACTCTTCCCTATTATCGACAAGGACGGTATCGCAAAGCCCGCGCTGCTCATTTTGCTAAGCGAATTGGAGAAGGCTGGGATCGAAGAAATAGGGCTGATCATTAACCCCAACAACAGGGAGGAGTTCGACCGGCTTTTTAAGCGCGACCTCACTATAGAGCACTATCGAAAATTGCCGAGAGAGCTTCGGGATATTAACGTTACAATTCAGCGGCTGGGCCAGAAGATCACGTATATCGAGCAGAAAGAGCGGCTGGGATTCGGGCACGCGATATATCAGGCCAAGGATTTCTCTGGCGAGGAACCGGTGCTCATGGTCTTGGGCGATCACTTATACTCCAGCTCAAATCCGCAGAACTGCGCCGCTCAGCTTATAGACGTCTACGAGCATACCGGGCTTATGGCTGTGGCGCTGAATCGCGTGACGCTGGATATGGTGAGCAATTACGGCATCGTCCAGGGAGCGTTTATCGATGAGGATCAGCGCTTGATGCAGGTGAACTTTATCGTTGAAAAGCCCACGGAGACATATGCGAGGAACCATTGCGGGGTAAAGAACCGGCGCGGCGAGCCGGAGTATTATTGCGTATTCGGGCAATACATCCTTACCCCGCAGGTGTTCGCGAGCCTGGGAGAGCGCATAGCGCTAGGCGTATCGCCCGGAGAGGAAGTTGAGCTTACGACCGCTTTAGACGAAGTTCGCAGGCTACATGGCATGGTGGCATATATTCCAGACGGGCAGCGCTTCGATATAGGTATTCCGGAATCGTATTATTCGACGTTAGTTGGGTTTACGTCTTGCGCATCTAACTAAAGATTAAGCTGCAGCGCTTGGCAAAGCTAAGGTTATACATAGACGTTGTGATGGTTAGTAGGAAGGGCACAGTCATATGAATCTATTGTTTTTTTGCGATGAAAAGTTCTGCCAAATATTCGCTGTTGCGTTAATATCGGTGTTGGAAAACAATAAAACGGCGGAGAAGATTTCTGTTTATTTAATCGAAAACAATATTAGCGACGCGAGCAAGAATAGTATATCCGATGTTGTACATTCGTACCAGCGGGAAATTATCTTTGTCCCAATGCCTGATTTGCGGAGTTTAGTCGGCGTAGATATGTTTCTGCCAGAAAGATTAAGCATTGTTGATTATGTGAGATTGTTTGTGGGATATTTGCTGCCCAAAGATGTTGATAAAGTCATTCAGATAGATTGTGATGTGATAGTCCGTGGAAGTTTGGACGCGTTATGGGAATTCGATATGGACGGCGCGTTAGCGGCCATGGTGAACGAAGGACACTGCAGGGTGATGCGAAGTTTGTTGGATATACCCGAATATGGATGCTATTACAATTGTGGTATTATGATAATGGATCTTAATGGGTGGAGAACGTCGGAGATCGATAAAGCAGCCATAGAGTATATTCGAAAGAGAAACGGATATATTCCTCTAAACGTACAAGGAGTATTCAACGCCATACTCGACGGACGGACGAAAACCTTACCGGCGGAATATAATGTTCATCCACTCATGTTGGCGTTCAGCCACAGCGAGTATCGAAGGCTGCGAAGCGCGGAGATTTATTATTCGCAAGAAGAGTATGATAACGCCGTTAAGAATCCTATTATCGTGCATTTCATGACGTGCTTCTACTGGGACGTTCGCCCTTGGATGGAGAAATGTATGCATCCTATGAGATCGGAATACTTGAAGTACCGAAGCTTGAGCCCCTGGAAGGATAAGCCGTTATGGAAATATAAACAGCGCCTCTCAAGAAGGGTATACGAAAAATTATGCCATATACTTCCCAAGAATACTGTTATAAAGATGTCATCTTGGATCTATAGCGTAGCGTTGCCAAACCAGCACAGGAGAAGACAAAGAGAAGCTATTGGCCGGGCTGTGGCCGTATGAGCGTACGAAGCCGGCAAACACTAAAAATTTCAGCGGTAGGCATGTGGACTGTGCAGAATTACGGGGCTGTATTGGTGGCGTATGCAACGCAGCGCCTTTTCATTAAACATGGATTTGATTTCGAATATGTAAACTGTGATCCCTTCGTCGGATTGCCGGGCAGAGCCGGTTTTCGCGACTATGTCCATTACTTCAAGCATTGTGTTTCAGACACGAGCTTGCGGAAGATCATAAATATAATAATACACATAATTCCGAATTTCAGATCTAAGTGTATAAAAAAAGAACGGCTGTTCAATGAGTTTATAGACGCGCATTTAAATATCTCCAAGACCGATTATTCGCAAAAGGAATACCTTCTATACGAAACCCCACCTAAGGCCGACGTTTATCTGTGTGGCGGAGATCAGCTATGGAATATATCGCTGGTCGGGCGCTTATCGAAATTTCTTTTTCTCGGCTTTGCGCCTGGTGAAAAGCCTAAATACTCCTTTTCAACGAGCATCTGTAATAATGACTTCCCTGAAGAGAGCAAGCCGAAAGTGAGGAGATTGCTCGAAAGATTTGACAGGATTTCCGTACGCGGGAATAGCGGTAAGGAAGCGATTGAGGCGCTTGGAATACAAAACGTTGAGGAACTAGCCGATCCGGTTTTGCTGCTCAAAGACAGTGATTGGGAAAAGCTTGCCGCGCCGCGTATCGTGGAGGAACCTTATGTGCTCGTTTATCAGCTTGGAACGAAACTGACGGGATTCGGCAAGGAGCCGCTGGAGCTGGCCAAAAGGCTCGGCATGGAATTGATTCGAATCGAGCGCTTCGGTCTACTGAAGATCTTTCGTAATGGTAAAAAGATCATGCTGCCGTCACCAGGTGAATTTTTATCACTAATTAAATATGCAGAGTGTATAGTCACGAATTCATTCCACGGTGTCGCGTTTTCAATTGTGTATGGGAAAAACTTCATACCGATTAAAAAACATGAAGGAGACGCGCGTTTTCACGACATTCTCAATCTGCTGGGCTTTGACGACAGAGTATATCAAGAGGGAGATTTATATGATATATATAGCCGTGATATTGACTGGAACATGGTGCAGCAGAGAATACATCAGCAGCGAAATATGGGCGAGGCTTATATCGATCAAATTAAATCCAAAGTACTGGCGCAAAGTCGAGATGTGAATACGCTCGATGAGCTGTACTCAGAGGAGTAAAATGTCAAGACAGATGTATTCCAATGAGAGGCAGATCCAAATTCTCATATCGCTGCTAAAAGCGCACGGCATCCAAAATGTCATTGCTTCGCCTGGAGTAATGAATTTTAGTTTGCTGTGTAGCATGATGTATGATGGGGATTTCAAAATGTATTCTTCGGTGGATGAGCGCTCCGCCGCCTATATTGCCTGCGGAATGGCCGAGCAAACGGGCGAGCCGGTCGTTATTACCTGTACGGGCGCCACTGCGAGCCGTAATTATATGCCGGGCCTAACGGAAGCATATTATAAAAAGCTGCCTGTTATCGCAGTTACATGCGCTCATGGCGCCCAAAACAACGGTCAGTTAATTCCGCAGCACGTAGACAGGACGACCTCAATCCCGTCCGATATCGCTAAGATATCTGTTGATATACGACCCGTACGAAGCAACGCCGACGCTTACATTGCTGAGATTCAAATAAACCGTGCGCTTCTTGAAGCCAAGCGGCACGGCGGCGGTCCTGTGCACATAAATTTAAATATCAGCGACCAACGCTCTTTTGATACGGCAGCGCTGCCGAAGGTACGCGTAATCCGCCGTCATTTTAGCGGCGAAACGATGCCGGCGCTTCCATGTGGCAGAATTGCGGTATTTTGTGGACATGGCCGCATGACATCTCAAGATCATGCGGCAATCGATAACTTCTGTCGTAGCGCTGGTGCTGTAGTGTTCTGCGAGCAAGGCAGCAATTATTATGGCCATAACCGCTTTCTCGGAGCACTTGCCGGTTCGAATTTATATGGCATAAGCACGGACGACTCAGAACTCGCGCCGGATTTGCTGATTCATATTGGAGAAACATACGCTTCTTACGTAATCCCGAAGCTCTGGCTTAGAACGAAACAGATTTGGCGAGTGTCAGAGGACGGCGAATTACGCGATACATTTAAAAAACTAACAGATATATTTGAAATGCGGCTCTCTGCTTTCTTTGATCATTACAGTGCCGTCGAGACGAATGGGAGCGGGTACTATGAGAAATTAATCGCGTTTGACGTCATGCTCCGCGCCAAGATTCCGGAGCTGCCTTTTTCCGCTGCGTGGATAGCGCAACAAACAGCGCCTAAACTCCCGTCAGATAGTAAATTATCGCTTGCGGTACTCAACGCGCACAGGGTCTTTAACTATTTTCCCGTTGAAACTGAAAAGATTTCCATGAACAGCGGAGGATTCGGGATTGACGGCGCTATGTCGGCTGCATTAGGATCATCGCTGGCCGCGCCGAGTTTGTTGCACTTTACGGTAATCGGGGATCTAGCGTTCTTCTATGATATGAATTGTCTTGGCAACAGGCACGTGAACGCAAAATTTCGTATTCTATTGATCAATAATAATTGCGGCGCGGAATTTCATCTTAAGAGTAACCCAGCCGCGCTTGGTTCATCTGAGGATAATAATAGATTTACAGCGGCAGGCGGGCATTATGCCAACCATTTCGCCGGTCCTGCCTGTTCCAGCGCAAAAGCGTGGGTTGAGTCGCTGGGATATACTTATATGTCAGCGCGAGATAAGGAAGAATTCCTGGCAAACGTTGACGATTATGTTTTCGGAAGCTTTGACCGTCCAGTTTTGTTTGAATGCTTTACCGAAGCGGCATCGGACGCCAATGCCATCGAAATCCTCGAAACGCTGAACGGTAAGATTTCTAGCGGGTTCGCGCGACGGGCGTATTATAAGTTTCTACCGGCCAATGCGAGGAAAATCGTCAGAAAGTTGGTCAAATGGAATCAGGGCGATATTCTTGACTAAAGGAGATGTTGTTTGCTTTACCGCTTAAATCCAAAAAATGGTGATAGGATTTCAGCGCTTGGTTTCGGCTGTCTGAGGTTGAGTAACGAAGCCGAAGTCTCGCAAGAAGCGTATGAGCGGGTTATCAAATCAGCGCTCGGCGCCGGAATCAATTATTTTGATACGGCGTGGGCATATTCCGGTAGCGAGGCGATGCTTGGCCACGCGTTGAAGAAGTACGCGCAAAGGCGTGATGTATTTATCGCCACAAAGTGTCCACCGCCAGAATCGCTTAATGGAAATTTGGATTATAATAGATTCTTGGAAATATCGTTGGAGCGATTGGATACCGATTACATCGACTATTATCTAATGCACAACCTGTCCACCGCCAGCGATCCACGTCTCACTGACAGCATGATGCAATGGGCAAACGAGCAGAAGGAAAGAGGGAGGATTAAGAATCTCGGATTTTCGTATCATGGGACTCGCGAGGATTTCCCTGATATATTGAACGCATATGACTGGGATTTTGTGCTGATCCAGTTCAACTATCTGAATGTGCACCATCAAGCGGGCGAAGAAGGGCTCAAGCTCGCCGCGTCGAAGGGTATGCCTGTTTTTATAATGGAACCGCTGCTAGGCGGAGCACTTACGTCGTCCCTGCCAAAGAGAGCGGTTGATATGCTCGCAGCGGCTTTTCCCAAGCTCACTCCCGCGCAGTGCGGATTGAAATGGCTTTATAATTATCCGGAAATCACTATGGTGCTTTCCGGAATGACGACGCCCGAAATGATAGCAGAGAACTGCAAAGCCGTCGATGAGCCGTATTGTTTGTCTAAAAGAGATATAGAGACCTTTCAGGTAGCTGAAAAGCTTATACGCGAGTGCAACAAGATACATTGCAGCGGCTGCCGCTATTGTATGCCATGCCCAAGAGGCATAGATATCGCCGAATGTTTTGCGTGCTATAATTTATCTTTTTCTGTTGGGCTGAGCCACGCCCGGGAGCGATATATCCACGCCCGGTCGAGCTGCCGCCCCGACCGCTGCGTAAAATGCGGGAAATGCGAAACAGCTTGCCCTCAGGGCATAAAGATTATGAGCGAGCTTGTAAATGTCGATCGGCGGTTGATGACGCTCAAGGGGAAAATCAAGCGCTATTTATCGAAGCGCTGTCCAATGCTATATCGTTGGCTGATAACGATTTTGCCTCGTGCAGCAATTCAAAGATTGAGAAAGTTAGTGAAGCATTTCATGAGCTCGGCATCCGCCAGGAGTTTATCAAAATGACGATAAGCTTTATTGTCCCTGTCTATGGCGTAGAAAAATACATTCACCAATGCGTGGACAGCATACTTGCTCAGACGTTCAAAGATTTCGAATTGATTCTCGTCAACGACGGCTCTCCCGATAACTGTCCTCATATATGTGACAAATATGCAGAGCAAGACTCACGGGTCAAGGTAATCCACCAAAAGAACGCAGGCGTCGCGGAAGCGCGAAATGCGGGTATACGTGCCGCGTCGGGCGAATGGATATATTTCGTGGATTCGGACGACTGGATCGAGCCCAACGCCGCTGAAATCCTATATACAGACGCACTGCGGACCGGCGCGGATTACGTTGTTTCCACCTATGTCAGTGTTTACGAGAATGGCTCCAGGAAACCGTTTCATATGCATTCCAAAGCGTTTTATACTGATCGGCGCGAAGATATCCAAGCGATGCAAAAGAACCTGATCTATCGCAACTTCTGTCCGCTGTACGTTCCGTACCTTTCCGGACATTCATGGGGGAGGCTTATTCGTTCGTCAATTATAAAAGACAATGGCATCTATTTTGAAGGCTATGTCAAGCATTTTTGGGAGGACGGCATTTTTAACCTTTATGTACTGGAGCATATAAAGGGCTTTTATTATAATGACAAGCATACTTACAATTATCGTATGCTTGGCGACTCATGGATTCACTCTTTTCGAGCCGATTTGCTTGAACTAATGCCGCGAAATCACCAAGTTGTAATGAAGTTCATGGCGGAGACGGGAAAAGATAAAAATTTTTTAGAGGCGGAAAGCTGCCGCCAAATCGGTTCTCTTTCCAGCTTGTTAATCCGATATTTCTTTCATTGTCAAAACACGATTCCAAATAAGCTGCGAATACGCAGTTTGAAGAAAACCTTGTCGGAGGATCCCTATAGAACGGCAATCAGCGCGGTAAACTTGAGAAAACTTACGTTAAAACACGCTTATCTTGCCTTGTGCGTCAAAGCTAAGTGCGTTATAGGTTTACACCTATTTGTAATAATAAGACGCTTCTTGAAAAGGGTATAGGACGATACTAAAGATGCGGAAAAACATTGCGACAACAAGATTTTCGCCAAGGTTAAGAGGACTGATATACTTTATTTTGCTCATTCCCCATCTTAAGCCGGGGTCATTCTCATATTTAGGCCAAATAGATATGATTTTCGACGTATTGCGCGTTTTTTCCGGCATTATAATTATTCCATTATATATAATAAGTGAGGTGCGAATAAACCGTATTATTTTGCTTATTGGAGTTTTTTTCGCGATCCAGATTATATCGACGCTCACGAACGGGCTTGAAATCAGGGTCATTGGCATTACCTTTGTCTCAGTTTTCTGTTCGCTGCTGTTAACGGACTTAATGATTACCAAAGATACGAAGATCGGGTTGAACGTTATGGCGGTCGCGTTTGAAATACTGGCTTACGCAAATCTACTGTCGATTTTGCTTTGGCCGGAAGGAACGTTTTCAAGCCCTGTGGTCCAGATAGGCGGCTCACGCAGAGGCTACTTGCTTACACATCAAGGCGGTATGATTTATTATAGCATAACGGGGTTTATTATTCTTATGATTATGTCGTCTCTTGACGATAGTGGCTTATTGACAAAAATTCGTACGCTTTCTTATTTTATTGCTATTGTGCTTTCAAATATATTGGCTTGGTCCGCCACACCCATTGTTGTTTTCTTCGCAATCGAGCCAAA
>QMCE01001979.1_pt1 | contig 12633 bp, 15 predicted proteins | sample 1821851 | NCBI WGS metagenome assembly QMCE01 (sample SAMN09453174, study PRJNA476694) | Termite gut metagenome, whole genome shotgun sequencing project. | isolation source: worker | host: Odontotermes sp. | place: South Africa:Pretoria | collected 2016-01-28 | reverse complement strand
AAAAATCCCATCATAAACACCTTCCAAAAAATTCTTAATATGCTTTAAATATAATTTCTTTTTGCCGGATTCACAATTCTGTCACCCTCCGGATCACAAGCGAAGCGAGGGTCATGCCGAATGCCGCGGTCACGGGCATCGCACTCCCGAGGGAAAGCGACTTCAGAGAGGTTTTTTCCGGAATCGCGTAACCCTCCCGAACGGGTTCTTCGCTGTAAACCGCTTGAAAATCGCCTTCAAAACCCTGTTGCCGGAGTTTTTGCCGCACGAGTTTTCCGAGCGGACACCCTTGGGTTTGCCAAATACCGGCGTAGCGCACGCGGGTCGGGTCTAATTTTCCCGCCGCACCGAGACTTGAAAAAACGGTGCAACCCTGCGCGTAAGCGTGAGAAAGCAAATCCACTTTGTGCGAAACCGTATCAATGGCATCAATCACAAAATCGTAGGAACTCCAATCGAACAAATGCCGGTTTTCCGCCGAGTACAGTGTTTCATACAAATTCACATTCGTATCCGGAAAAATTTTCAAAAGCCGTTTTGCAAGAACTTCCGTTTTGGAAAGCCCGATCGTTTCCGGAAACGCCGGAAGTTGCCGGTTGATATTGGAAACCGCCACCCGGTCCGCATCCACCAAAGTAATGCGCCCCACGCCGGAACGCACGAGAGCTTCCGCACAGGGGCTCCCGACTCCGCCCACGCCGAAAATAGCGACATGCGTTTTTTTAAGCCGTGCGAGAGCCTCTTCCCCAATCAAAATGGAAAGCCTTTGTAACGCGCTCGCCCGAAAATCAGTCATTCCGCTAAAACTGGTTCAAAAACCGTTGGTCGTTGCTCGTTAAAAGTCCGATTTCGGGAATCGCATGGCGGAGCATCGCGATACGGTCGAGCCCGAAGCCGAAAGCGAACCCGGTATATTTTTCGGGGTCGATACCGCAGTTTTTAAACACATTCGGATCCACCGAACCGCAGCCGCCGAGTTCCATCCAGCCGGTGCCTTTGCAACGGCGGCAACCCGTTCCCCCGCAGAACACGCAACTCACGTCCATTTCCGCAGAAGGTTCCGTGAACGGGAAGAAACTCGGGCGAAAACGGGTTTTCACTCCCTCGCCGAAAAGCTGGTTCATAAAGAGTTGAAGAATCCCTTTCAGTTGAGAAAAGGAAATGTTTTCGTCTACCACGAGTCCTTCGCACTGCTGAAACATGGGCGCGTGCGTCGCATCGCTGTCCACACGGAAAACATGCCCCGGCGCAATCATGCGAAACGGCGGCTTATGAGTTTCCATGTAATGAATCTGCGTGCCGGAAGTGTGCGTGCGGAGCATGACTTTATCGGCGAGATAAAAAGTATCCTGCATATCGCGGCTCGGGTGGTCGGGCGGCGTGTTGAGCGCTTCAAAATTATACCAGTCCGTCTCAATATCTCTCCCGAGATCCACCGCAAAACCCATGTGCGCAAAAAAGTCGATGATTTCCTCGCGCACGTCGTAAAGCGGGTGCGTACTCCCCGCAGGAATCCCGTCTCCGGGAAGAGAAATATCCACCGAACCCGCCGCGAGCTTTGCTTCAAGGGCATGTTCCGCGGCGGCGGCGAGAGCGTTTTCAATTTGGGCGGCCACAAATTCTTTAAGTTCGTTTACATCTTTACCGTAAGCGGGCCGTTCTTCCGCCGGCAATTTTCCCATTTGCTTCAGGAGTTCCGTAACGGAACCTTTTTTTCCGAGATACTTAACCCGGAAAGCGTTCACCGTCTCAAGGCTGCTCAGGTCAACAGAAGGGAGTTCGGCTTCAAATTCTTTTCGGACAGAGGAAATAGCTTCGTTAATCATGGCGGTAATTTTAGAAATTCTTCGGCAGATGAACGACCGTCGCCCCGGTTTTTCCCGCTTGTTCCTTATGCAGCATCAATTTTCCCGTGCTGTCGTAATAAAATTGTCCGCCGTAAGGTTCCCCTTCGCGGTAATTCAGGCTGTCTCTAAGCACACCGTTTGAATATCGGCGCACCCAGGCTCCCTCTTTTTTTCCGTTTTTCCAAAACCCGAAACCTGCAAGCGCCGAATTTCCGCCCGCGCTGTCGCGAAAATAACTTCTGGATTCCTTCAAAACGCCGTTCTCCCAGATTTCTTCCAGATTCAAACGGCTTTGAAGCGGGTAAGAACGCAAAACGCCGCTCTGTTTATTTTCGACAAAAGAAGATTCGGCAATGAGTGCAAAATTTTCGGGAGTCACGGAAAAGCCGTAAGCGGTACCGGTGCCGGCATGAAACGCACTATTTTGAATTTCCTTACCGGAAAAATCGAACCATTTCCAAAGGCTGTCCCGAACGCCGGCATTCCAGAAAGTTTCGCGAATCACTTGCCCGGTGGCAAGATAATCGGCGCTCTTTCCGTGAAGGACTCCGTTTTTAAAATGTGCTTCCGTGAGGAGCGCTCCGCCCGGATAATAGGTTTTTCTAAACCCGTGCACGACCCCAAACCGGCATTCTTCTTCATACTCTTTTTTTCCGTTTTGAGAATACAACGCCGTAAAACCGTTTTCGTTCGTTTCAAAACAGGAAGTCTCTTTCACAAGAACCCCATTTTTATTCCAATACTTCCAAATGCCGACCGGGTTCCCCTGCTCATAAATCTCTTCAAAAGCGGGCTCGCCGAAATAATAAAACCCTTTCCACACCCCGTGCTTTTCATCTCGACGATAATTTCCGAAACTTTCTTTCTTTTTGTTATCAAACCAACTCACCCACTTTCCCTCTTTTTTCCCGCGGCGAAACTTTCCGGTATTTGCCACCGAACCGCGCACGCTCCAACGGGTATAATTACCGTGAGGCAAGCCGTCCTTATAGGGAATTTCGGTTTCTTTAATGCCGTTTAAATACCATTCGTTTACTTTTTTAATGGTTCCGTCGGAATAAGCCCAAACGGAAGTGCGCTTTTCTCCGCCCGCATGGCGCGCGGTGATGTTTTCAACCGCTTTTTCGGTACAACCGAACCCGAGAAAAGAAAAACCGAAAAAAAGTGCAAAAAAAAGAACGGGATTCATACAAATAATAATAGAAAAGGTAATTTTTAAAAACATGCATTCGCTTCCGGAAAAAGAAAACCGAAACAAAATCCGGCCTTTGTTTCGCCGCCGCATCCAAACCCCCTGGGTTTTGGCCGTGCTTTTGGTGACGCTTTTTTTAACCGGACTTTTTTACTACTCACAAAATCAGCAAATCATCGTTTATTCGAGTTATGCCGACACGCTTACGGATTATAAATATCAGGAAATGCGGCTCCGGCGCTCCATAGCGCGCTTGAGGGAAGACGGCGGCAAAGATTCCGCCTCTATTATTTCGCAGACCATGGTGCTTCGCGAAATGGCGGTTTCCTTATCTTCTTCGGCGGAACATTCGGCAAATCAAGGCGACTGGATGCCCCCGATTTCGCTTTTTATTCTTTTTGAAAAAAATGTCCTCGCCAATGTGCGGGATGTGAAACGTTATCTGAGCTTGCGCCAGCGCTGGATTTCGGAATTAAATCTTTTTTACCGAAAAGTAAATGGAAAAACTCCGGGCATGAACTGGGACTTGTGGAACGATCTTGAAAAAATGCGGCTTGGCGAAACGGTTCCCCCGCGGGATTTCTCCGGCCTGGCTCCGGAACTGGCGGAAGAACTCAAAAATATTTATTCGCAAAATACGGAAACGGCGGCGCTTTGGACAAAAATCGACAACGATGAAACGCTCTTAATATGCGATACTTTATTGCAGTATTTTAAATTGCGCCAGTTGGAAGAACTCTCCGTTAAATTCAAAATTCAGCTCGTCTTTTATGTCTTATCCATCTTCCTGCTTTTAGCCACCGTCTTTTTCGCGTTCTATTCCCGTCAATCCCCGGACAAAGCATGAATCTTTTTTATCGCTGCTTGACTCGCTTTAATTGCCTCAATCTGATTTTTTTCCTGTTGATGTCATCTTTTTTTATCGCTCTCGCCGTTAAACCGATCGCCTCCGGCTTCTTTGGAGACGAACAGATTTTTTTCGGGAAACCGTCCATGATCCGGGAATCGCCGCTTTGGTCGGGTTCGGGCATTCCTGTCCTCGACAAATTGACCATTCATATTAACGATGATAAATTCGCTCAATTTGTCATTTATTTTCCCAAAGAACAAAACGAACGCCTGTTACAATGGTTTTACACCTGGGGAGAATCCAAACTCGAAATGCTCCCTCTCGAAATCCATGCAAACCGCATTTCCGAAAACACCTGGATTGTAACCTCCCTCGCCTCTCCGGAAGGAATTATCGAAAAAAGTGAGTTTACGGACTTCCATCTCCGCACCGTTTTCTGGTTTTCGGCGATTTCGATCGCTCTTTTCTTTCTCGCTTTATTCTGCATTTTGAAATACCGTTCTTTTTTCCGTCACTGTTATTGGTTCCGAAATGAATTACGTGAACCGGAAACCCTTGACAAATAGTGCAGATTTTTCAAAATTTGGACATCCTGCGGATGTGGTGGAACTGGTAGACACGCTAGATTCAGGTTCTAGTGTTCGCAAGAACATGGAGGTTCAAGTCCTCTCATCCGCATTGAACCCCGCCCGAGTGCGGGGTTTTCTTTTGAGGTTTTGCGATGTATTTATCTGAAATTCCGGAAACGCTCCCCGGCGGCGAACGCGTTTACCTCAAACTCTTAACGGAAAAAGATTCTTCCGCCCTGTTCTCGCTCGTACAAAATTCCCGCCATTTTTTAAAAACATGGCTCCCGTGGGTCGAAAACATGAATTCCGCCGCAGAAGCCGCAAACTACATAGAACCCTATATTTTTCAGCGGGAAATGGATAACGGCGCCCTTTGGGGCATTTACCGCCGGGAAACCGGCGCGCTTCTCGGAACCGTTTGCCTGCAATGGCTCTCTTCCGAGCACTTTTCGGGCGCCCTCGGCTATTGGCTAGGCGAATCTCACACCGGGCAGGGTTTTGCCGCCGAAGCTCTTTTTCTGGTATGCGAGTTTTTGTTTAACTCCTTAAAAATCAACAGGTTAGAGCTGAGTATCGCTTGTGAAAATAAAGCGAGCCTCGCCCTGGCCGCACGCCTCGGATTCGTCCGTGAAGGCCTGAAACGCGACTTTGAAAGGCGAGACGGCCGCTTTTGGGACCACTATTCTTTTGCCCTGCTCGCCCGGGAATTTGTTTACAGAAAGAAACAATTCAAATGAAATTTTAAATTAAAGAGAGCGCTCGCGTAGTTATATTAAGATTGTGGAACAGGAAGCCGAAAAGAAGAAACCGAAAGAACCAGATGTTCTTCAATACACGAATTACCGGGTGTATCTTCGTGATTATTATGATTTTAAGAAACATTCTTCCGCTGCTTTCAGTTTACGTTTCTTCGCAGAAAAAGCCGGACTTTCAAGCCACGCGCACCTGAAGCTCGTGATTGACGGCAAGCGAAACATCACCAAAAATACCGTTATAAAGCTGATCACCGGTATCGGTTTGGATTCTCAGCGTGCCGTTTACTTTGAATGCCTCGTCTTTTTCAATCAGGCGACCACCGAAAAGGAAAAACAGGTTTTTTACGCCCAACTGCTTAAAGCGAGCCCGCGTTCCAAACTTCGCAAACTCGAAGACACCCAATTCCGTATTTTCAAAGAATGGTTTCATACGGTGATTCTGGAAATGGTCGCCTTAAATGATTTTAAAACCGCTCCCGAATGGGTTTCCAAACGCCTGGTAAAAAAAGTCACGCCCACTCAGGTGACGGAATCGCTCAAATTACTTTCCGAACTGGGACTCCTGGTTAAAACGGCAAACGGCTTCCGCAGGCAGGATTCTCACCTCACCACAGACGATGAAGTGAGATCAATTTTGGTAAAAAATTACCACGAAGAGATGATTCGCCAGGCCGAACACGCTCTTTCGGTCATTCCGGCGGCGGAAAGAGACATTTCATCACTTACTTTCGGTATTCGCCGGAAAGATTTCCCTGCCCTCAAAAAACACCTGCAACTCATGCGCAAAGAATTGCTAGATTTCTCTGTAGAATCAGGAGAAGCTGAAGAAGTGATTCAAGTGAATCTCCAGCTGTTCCCCCTGACTAAAGGAATTTGATGCGTTTATTAGCGGTGTTCTGGTTTTTACTGGTCGGACTGCTATCAGCTTGTGACAGCGGGAAATCGTCTGCCGGGATTGAAGTTGGCAACCCGGAAGTGGCATTTAAGGCTTCGTTTACTTTGGATTACGGAGAAAAGGATTACTCCGCTCTTGCGCGGGCTTCCGAAAATATTCTCGAACTGAGCCACTTCCCATTCGCACTCTCGGAAGTGAGAACTTATTCCAGCTACTATACCACCTTGGATTGGGATTCCGTTGATGGTTTGCAAATTTGGCCTACCGCCGGCATGGGAGACACCGCCATCGCCCTTGATTTTAACGGAAAAGATTTAACGGCCAATATATTGGACAGTCTCACGGCAAGCGAAGGTATTCTGAAAGAAATTGCAGTTAAATTGAGAGTCCGGAAAGAAAACCGCAGTATTAAAGGAACACTGATTCATAACGGTTCTCCGGTTCCCTTTGAATTCTCTCTCGCAGCTCTCGATTCTTTCCGCCTGCGTTTCCATTACCGCCAAATAGAAAAAACCGGAGACAAGCAATGGACACTTCCGATTCGTTTCTATGTAAATAAATGGATAGAAGGTTTCGATTTAAACGAAGCGGTTTTGAATGAAAACGGCGCGGTGGTTTTGGATGACAGCCTTAACACTCCCCTTTGGAATGCGCTCAACGAACGTTTCCTGGATCAATTCTCTTGCCTCCGCTGGAAGAACTTCCGTTCGATGTCGTTCGAAGAAAGCTATGTACCCGAAGCGCTCACTCAATTTAATAAGCCTTGGTTTAACTGGGTTACCAATGGAAATTTTGAGAATAACGGTGAGCAATGGCTTTGGATACAGCAATTTAACGGAGCTGCCGATACATCATTTGTTCGTAATTCAAACGGTGAAAATGTTCTCCATATTCAGGTGAAAAATCCCGGAACGGAAATGTACAGTCTTCAATTGATTCATGAAAACATCCCGGTATTGAAAAACAAACAATACAAATTAATATTTACTGTTCAGGCCGATATTTCCGGAGTACTCTCCGTGCGTCTCGGTACCTATCATCCCCCTTATCGCTCTCTCGGTCTTGAGCACTTTGCTCCGATTTCTTCGGTAGAAAATGAGCTTATTATTCCATACACCGGAACAGAAGACAATCCGTTCGCACGGCTTGAATTTAATCTGGGGAATTCCGCCAAGCAATATTACCGTATTAAAAATATCCGCGTGATTCAGTTAAATTAGCTGAACGATATGAAAAATCCGGCGGAAACTATTGGAAATTTAATCGACAAGCAGAGTGTCGCCTTTATTAGTTCTGTCGATGAAAACGGTTTTCCCAATACTAAAGCGATGCTCCCGCCCGTCAAACGGGAAGGAATCAAGACTTTTTACTGGCATACCAACAGCCCTTCCATGCGGGTAAAGCAATACCGGAATAACCCCAAGGCTTGCATTTATTTTTGCGACAAACGATTCTTTCGCGGGGTCATGCTCCAGGGAACGATGGAAGTTATTGATGATAATGACACCAAAGAGGCTCTTTGGAAAGATGAATTTTCCATGTATTATCAGGGCGGAGTGAGCGGCGGCGATTTTATCCTTTTAAAATTTACTGCGAAAACGGGAAGATATTACAGTCATTTTCATTCGGAAGATTTTGATATCGACTGAGTGATTCCGCGTTCCCCCAACCCGATATTCCTAAACAACACGCCCTAAGCCGGTCTCGCCCAGCGAACAAAACTCAAACAAAAAAGCCCCACTTTTGTGGAGCCTTTTTGTTTGTTTCAGAGCGGGAAAAGAGATTCGAACCCTCGACCCTAACCTTGGCAAGGTTATGCTCTACCAGCTGAGCTATTCCCGCTTGAGGTAAGGCAAAATTAGAATGAATGCTTCGTTTTGTCAAGAGAAAAAAGTATTTTTTCCCTGATTTTTTCAATATTTTGCCATGGACTTTCGATGAATACACCGGGCTTATATGTCCACATTCCGTTTTGTGAAAAGGTTTGCGATTACTGCGATTTTGCGGTAATACCGGCATTGCCGTCTCTATATGAGGAATTTGTAGAACTGATTTTACGGGAAGCCGCACTTTACCGGCAAAAAAATGAGTGTGGTTTTGAATCTTTTCAAACGCTTTACCTCGGGGGCGGCACACCTTCCGTTCTCTCTCCGGCCCTTCTCAAAAAACTTTTAAACGGCTTCAAAAACTTAGGTGTTTCATTTCAAAATCTCCGGGAATTTGCCATGGAAATGAACCCGGAAAGCGTTAACGAATCCAAACTGCTCACCGCCGCCGAGTTCGGGCTTTCCCGGGTGAGTCTCGGGTTGCAAACCCTGAATGAGGATTTGCTCCGTACCATTGGGCGAAAACACTCCGCGAAAACCGGATTGGACGCGCTCCGTTTATTGTTGCGTTTTCAAAAAGAAAAAGGAATCCGTGTAAACGCCGACCTGATGTTTTCACTCCCGAACCAAACTCCCGAAATGTTTCTGAAAGATGCTCAAACGCTTGCGGAATCGGGGATCGGACATGTGAGTTTCTACGGTTTAAGTATTCCGGAGCATTCGCGGATGAATACCCGGGTGCGGCAGGGGAGACTTTCATTTTCCGATGAATATTATGCGGAAATGTATTTGAAGGGTTCTGCCGTTTTCGAGCATGCGGGATTCCTTCGCTACGAGGTTTCGAACTTCGCAAAGCCCGGGGAAGAAAGTATTCATAATCTCAATTACTGGAACCGCGGGGCTTACCTCGGGCTCGGTCCGAGTGCACACAGTTACGACGGTCACACGCGCCGCGCGAACCCCAGGAATTATGCTGCCTGGCGGCGCTGGATAGAGGCCGGTTGCCCGGAATCGGGAACGGAAAAAGATATTCTCGGCACAAAAGAAAAAATCATTGAGCTGATCTGGCTTTCCCTCCGCCAAAGCACCGGTTTGAACCTGAATGATTTGAAAGAATCGGGCGTGACAATCCCAAATTCCGCCGTTGAAAAGTGGGTACACTGCGGTTACGCGGAGCGGAACGGCGAAATATTTCGCCTCACGGGAGAAGGCTTTGTCTTTATGGATCGCGTGGTAGAAAGTTTGTTGCCGGAAGTATAAACAAAAAACTCCGGTCCATGACCGGAGTTTTTATGGACGATATTGGACTCGAACCAATGACCCCTACCATGTCAAGGTAATACTCTAACCAGCTGAGCTAATCGTCCGGGGTTCGACAATAGTAAAAAGACTTGAAAGTAATGTCAAGGGTAGGCCTTGGATCATTCACGCTCAATACTCATCTTTTGATGGATTTGGCATTACCACAAGACCTCGGGCGGAATCCAGTAACGGAATCGCCCGCTCAAGCGAACCGGGTTTTCCGGAGAACACTCGATTTGCGTACAGGATTCAAAAATGAGGTTTAAATCGGCAGTCCAGGTGGAGTCATCCCGCTGATCGAAAGAAACGTAACTGTCGCCGGGAATCAGCGATGCTTTAAGGCCGCCGTTCCGGATAAAATGAGTGTAAGCGGCGACTACGGCGTTTTTCCCGAGAGAAGGGTTGGAAACCATGAAAGCAAGTTCGTCTCCCCGGCCGGAGGGCGCCGTTTGCGCATAAAAATAATGTCTGTCTACATAAGGAAGTTGTACCGATTCCGGCAAATATTCAAGTTCATAAGAACCTTCGCCGTTCAGGGAATATTTAATGTAACCGCCGCCTTCGGCCACCCAGCCTTTGTTAATTTGGTCGCAAGCCGCCAGGACAAGTACGAAAAAAATAAGCACGAAAGAGCGAAACATAAGGATAACATACAAAATCAATGTGGAGCAAGCACGACATTCTCCGTTTCAAATGCGATCACGAGTTCTTCGTTTGTCGGAATTACGAGGGCCGGCGACGTGCCGTCTGCCGAAATCACACCGTCCGAGTTTTTTCCGTGAATTTCGTTGCGGGTATCATCAATCTTAAAACCGAGTAGCGCCAAATTTTCAAGCGTTTGTTTGCGCACCGCCGCGCTGTTTTCACCGATTCCGCCGGAGAATACCAACGCGTCCAGGCGCGGTAATGCCATGGCGATTCCGCCGAGTTCCCGGGCGAGCCGGTAACAGAAAACTTCAAATGCGATCGCCGCACGCTCATCGCCGTTTGCTTTCTTTTCGAGAATGGTGCGCATGTCGTTGGTGGAACCGGAAAGCCCGAGCAATCCGCTTTCCTTATTTAAAAGTTTGTCCAGGCGTTTCATGTCGTAACCGAGGCGGTCATGAAGGAAAAACAGAATGGCCGGGTCCAGGCTTCCGGAACGTGTGCCCATGACGAGCCCTTCGAGCGGCGTAAACCCCATGGTGGTGTCCACGCATTTGCCGTTTCGGATGGCACTTGCCGAACTGCCGTTTCCGAGATGCGCGGTGATCAGGTTGATTTCTTCCACCGGTTTTTTCAAACGTCCGGCTGTTTCCTGCGTGAGGTAATAATGTGAAGTTCCGTGAAATCCGTAACGGCGAATCTGATGGTTTTCATAATAAGTATAGGGAATACCGTAGAGAAACGCTTTGGGCGGCATTGTTTGGTGAAACGCCGTGTCGAAAACCGCCACCTGCGAAAGTTCCGGAAAAAAAACGGAGGCATTTTCAAAACCCGCGATATGTGCCGGCTGGTGGAGAGGAGCGAACAGTTCGATGGAAGTCAGATATTCTTTTACTTCCGGTGTGATTTTTTGTGACTTGAAATATTTTCCGCCGTGCACGACCCGGTGGCCGATGGCTTCAATGGAAGCATCCAGATTTTGAGCGTTCAGAAATTCCTGAATCAGCGCAAAAGCCTCCTTGATCGTTTGAATGGGGCGCGCCCTTTTTTGCTTCTCACCGCTTTTTACTTTCGTGGTAACGGCGCTGGTTTCCGAACCGATACTTTCGATATTTCCGGAGGCGATCTCTTCTTTGGAATGAGTGTCGATCACCGCAAATTTAACGGAAGAGCTGCCGCTATTGAGAACGAGTACGCGCATAATAACACCTCGGAAAGAAAAAAAGTAAAAATAAACATAAAAAAATCGAACCCGATTGCTAATTTTACGGAGATGCTTTCTTGGATTATTCAACAGGATTTTCGTTTTTCCGATTATCTCCGCCGTCACTGTTTTTCGGAGCGTACGGAACGGTTTTTCAAATTTTACACGCGGCTCGGCGACGGCTATATTTGGCTGCTTATTTTCTTTTATCTGCTATGTATTTGGCTGCTTATTTTCTTTTATCTGCTATGGACGCGAGGGACGGCGGTAATGTTTTCCGGAATTTCCGGAATCTTATGGCAGGCGCTCGCTTCTATCGGAGTGAGTCTCGCCCTGTATTGGCTTATCAAACTCAAGGTGAAACGCAAACGCCCGTTTGCCGTGATCGAATCCGTGGAGCCCGGCGTGCCGCCTCTCGATCTTTACAGTTTCCCGTCCGGGCACACCATGAATAATATTGCGGTCGGTTTTACCGTATTTCATTGCGTGCCGGAAGTCGGGTGGATTATCATTCTCATGTCTCTCAGCTGGGGATTTCTCCGAATCTATTTCGGAGTACACTGGCTTTCCGATGTCATCGGAGGCTTCGTTCTCGGTTTCCTCAGCTTTCTCATCGCACACCTCATTTGGGTGCAATTGATTCCCCGGTTCGGTTAATATGGCTTTTCTTTTAACGGAAGAACTTCTCAAACAAAAACGCGAAGGTGAGCGATTATTGCTTTTGGTTCGCCATGCCGAGCGCTTCCCGATTGCGGCAAATGACCCTCATCATGGAGCCACCACACTTTTAACGGAAAAAGGAAAGCAGCAAGCCCGGGCTTTCGGAGAAAAGTTGAAATCCTTTTCTTCGGCGGCATACTGGTCGAGCCCGGTGATGCGCTGCCTCGAAACGGCCTCGCTGATTGCGGAAGGCCGGGGAGATTCCGCGCCGGCCTCGCCGAAAGACGTTCCCGTTTTGGAGGCGCTCGGCGGCCATTTTGTCGCCGATCAACGCATTTTTGAAATGGATATGAAAGAGGATTTTTTCAAAATTTTCAGGACTTATTTTGAAACGGGGCATCATCCGGCTTTTCACCCGCTCGCTTCTTCTGCGGAATCGCTCCTGGATTTAATCCTCTCACTCGCGCTTCAATCCGAAAAGGAACTCTCCGTTTTTGTCAGTCACGATGCCTGGATTGTGTCCATGCTCCGCTATCACTTACAAATGAAGTTTTCTTTGGAGCACTGGCTGAATTTTATTTCGGGCATGGCCGTTTATTTCACCGGAAAAAATCAAACACGAATCCTTCCGTTTACAGGGATTGAAAACGGAAGAATCTCGCTCGCCGGTAAAGAAACTTACTAGGGCGTGTTCACATAACCGTTCAATACCCATCTTTTGATGGATTCAACGCATCAATATAGCTCAATCAGGTATATATAAAACGTTCCAAGTGTGCGTTGCCGCCTGGTTCCGCTATGCTTCGTTAAATTTTCTTGAAATACCACCGGTATTCCTGCGAAAATTTGCCTTGCCTGGCAAAAAATCCATTCAAAATCTGAATATCT
>QMCE01002204.1_pt1 | contig 12644 bp, 15 predicted proteins | sample 1821851 | NCBI WGS metagenome assembly QMCE01 (sample SAMN09453174, study PRJNA476694) | Termite gut metagenome, whole genome shotgun sequencing project. | isolation source: worker | host: Odontotermes sp. | place: South Africa:Pretoria | collected 2016-01-28 | reverse complement strand
TTGGTTGCAAACATAGGGTAAAGGTCGGCATGAGTTGTCAGCAGGTAGTTTGCAAGGGTTGCGAGTTCCTTACTTGTCATAAGGTTGTCATCATCCGGAAGGCCGGTTGCGTTTCCAAAACTGGATTTTTTCATTCCGATTTCACGTGCCCGTGCGGTCATTTTTTTTGCAAAGTCTTGTTCGGTTCCCGCGAGTCTTTCCGCCAGGACTACACTTGCGTCGCCCCCGCTTTGTACAATTATTCCATGAATTGCGTCAGAAACGGATATGCTTTGTCCCTCTATGAGGCAAATTTTGCTTGCAGACTGCCACTTTTCCTGGCGATAATCCGCGTTTTTTCCGACAACTAGCTTGTCGTTTATGTTTAACTCTTTTGACTTAATTGCATCAAATGTAACGGCCAAGGTCATAAGCTTGAGCATACTTGACGGCGGCATAAGAGAGTCCGCGTTTTTTGAAACGATTTCTGTGCCAGAGTCAAAATCGACAAGAAATGCAGACTTTGCAGATGTAGTGAAGTCCGCCGCACAAATTTGGCATGGCAAGAATAGGGCGATAAAAAAGCGTAAGAATTTTTTCATGTTCGCTATGATAACATCACACACAAAAATAGTCAAATCCAGCGTACACTCGATTTGACTATTTTATTGTTCTGTTTTAATATCCGGGTGATGTGTCCAAAGATTTCAGTTATTATTGCAAATCACAACAACGCTGAGTTTTTGTCAGACTGTTTGTCCAGCGTGGTTAATCAGGCTTTCCGCGATTTAGAGTGTATTGTAATTGATGACGGAAGTACAGATAATTCGCGGGAAATTATAACGGATTTTGCTACCCGGGATTCAAGGATAAAAACTTTGTTTATCGAAAACAGCGGGGTGTCTGCCGCAAGAAATGCGGGGCTCGATATAGCCGGTGGGGAATGGATTGCGTTTCTTGATTCAGACGATTGCTTTTTTCCCGATATGCTTGGACTGCTTCATGGGGCAGGGCTGGCGAACAATGCTGATATTGTTGGTGCGGGGGCATTTACCGTTAGGGACAAGTTTAAAATAAGTTATTCGGGTGGCAGAGAAGTTTTGCCTTGGCAACCAGAGTTTAATATATATACAAACAGTACATCCGATATCAAATCTATGGAAAAACTGGGGCGCGGACATCGTTTTGTGTGGGTGTGGCGCCGTCTCTTCAGGCGCGAGGTAATCGGTGATTTGCGGTTCGAGCTTGGGATGTTCCCGGGCGAAGACACTTGCTTTATCCTGTCTGTATTGCCGCGCACCAAGCGTATTGTTGAATTAAATACTGTTGCGGTGTATCACAGGGTACACCCAGGCAATACGCTTAATAAGCCGTTTAATCAGGCTGCTTTTGCCTATGTCGCGCCCGCAATAGAAAAAGTTCATGACATTATAAGCAAAAATTATGATAACGAATTCAAACGCTATTTTTATAAAAACTGGATGGATTTGATTATGTTTGAGGTTGTTACTCGGCCGATTGTCACCGGGCGCCTTCGCCGTCAAGCCGCACATTGCGTAAAGCCTTTTATGGGGCGACCGCAACTTCCGCTGGGGCGACTGCCGCTTTTGAAAAGAATTCTGTTTTGGCTTTTTGTAAAATGGTATGGTAAATAAGGATAAAGATATGAAGCTTAGTATAGTTGTTCCGTGTTATAATGTTGCGCAGTACCTTGACCGAGGATTGCGGTCGCTTTCCAATCAATTGATAGACGGCATGGAAATAATTTGTGTTGAAGATAAGTCTTCGGATAATACTTTGGAACTGTTGCGGGATTGGACGCTTAAAGATACAAGAATAAAACTTCTAGAGAATCCTGAAAACATCGGCGCGGGTCCAAGCAGAAATCGTGGCATAGATGCCGCAACTGGTGACTATGTGGGCTTTATGGACCCAGATGATTATGTGGATGATACGTTTTTTGAAAAGCTTTTGGCGGCCGCAGAACGAGATAGGGCAGAGCTTGCGATTGCTCAGCTTGATATAAAAGGGCCAAGGGATGATGTAAGCTTTGACTCTGACCGGTACATCAAACAAATAGAGCAAAGTCATTATCATTGGATAACTCATTATGCGGCAATATATAACCGGGATTTTTTGAACAGGAATAATATAAGATACCCAGCGTTGCGGGTTAATGAAGACAATGTTTTTGAAACAATGGTAAAGCTTTCCATTACCCGGGCTCCGACGATTGTCCGTGGGGTCAAATACCACTATGTAAGACGTGACGAGTCGCTTAATTCGGAGGTTTGGTCTGAACAAAAAGTAATGGATTCTTTGGCGGCAACAAAAATGATAATGGATATGTGTAATTGCCTTGGTGTTTCGGGAATGCCGTATACGTTGACTGCAACACGATACTTTTTGTATAACCGTTCTGCGACATTTAATAAGAATTCTGGGCTTGGGGTCCAGATGAAGGTCTGCGAAACTCTTTGCGAGTATTTCAGAGAACTTGCGGACAAGGAATTTATAAGACACAAGGACGCAAGATTCTATAATGCGCTGGCAAGCGGAGACGCAGGTCAGGTCAGGGAAGCTTTGTTGAGGAATAAGATAGAGATAATGCGAATAAAGCTGTTTGGCGTGTTTTGTTTTTTCAAAATATTCGAGAATAAAATAAAATCAGAAACGGAATATCGTCTTTTTGGAATTTTGCTTTTCAAAAAAACAACCCAAGTAAAAACACCTTATTAGTGGTTAATAGTTTGGAGCTGTTGGGAAGTCTTTCAAACTACTAACCGCTAATTAACTGTTGACTTGAATTTGAGATTTTTACTATGATTGGGTCATAGAGGGATTTTATATGAATAGAAGTTTTCACAAAAATCTTAATCGAATGGCTCTGTTTACCGCTTTCGTTATTGGCGCAATGGTCTTGGCTTATTCTGATTTCTTGCGGCTTGCAGCTCACAATATATGGCTTAATGGGGCCATTATCGGAACCGCGCTGTTTGGAATTGGTCTTTGTTTCTCTGATATTTTCAAGCTGATTCCTGAATATAATTGGATGAAAAATTTCTTTGCCGGAAAGCAGAATGAAAAATTACCGCCCAATTTGTTACGCCCGTCGGCAATGCTTATTCAAAGTGGGCGGGTAAAAGACACTAATGCGGTCGGAACCGCTTTGGATATGATTCTGGGCCGGTTTGAAGAACAACGCGAATCGGTGCGCTATATAACAAATACTCTTGTTTTCTTGGGCCTATTGGGGACTTTCTGGGGGCTTGTTAATACCGTCGGGGGATTCGCAGACTTGGTAAGTGGGCTAAATTTTGAAGATGATGCCATAATGCTTGCGGTCCAATCGGGCCTTGCAAAACCTTTGAGTGGTATGGGAATAGCTTTCGCGTGTTCTTTGTTTGGTCTTGGGGGAAGTCTTGTTGTGGGATTTTTGGGACTCCAGGTTCAAATGGCCCAGAACTCGCTGTTCAGGGAATTGGAAGAAAATCTTGTTGGCGCTTCAAGCGCAGCCTTGGCACCAATTCGAATGAATAAAGTTTTGCGTTGATTGAATAAAAGGGAGAGAGGTATGCTTAAATTTAGATTTCGCGAGAAAACAAATACGTGGCCCGGCTTTGTGGACCTGTTTTCTAACCTTGTAATAATTCTTATTTTTTTGCTGATAGTGTTTGTGTTTTTGTGGACAACAACCAGCGTGTTTAATAAAAACAGTGGGATAAAGACGGTGACAGAGCTCAGGCGCGTTAACGAGGAGCAGTCTCAGACTATATCGCAAATGTCGGCGGATGAACAAGAGGCCAAGCGCCTTTTGGTAATGGCCAAGGGAGAGCTGGAGAATTTGGAGAATTCGAAAATAATTCTTCAAGATGAAAAAGAAGCCCTGCGCGAGGAAATAGACGTTCTTGATAACGAGCTTCTCGCGGCGGATACCAGTATAGAAGAGCTTATGATAGCGTACGAGGAACAGATTGGCGAGATGAAAGCGGTCACAGAAAGCCTTGAAAAAACCAAGGTCCAGCTTGAACAAGCGCAGAATCAGTCCCAGACAGATAGACTGAAAATAGAAGAACTTGAAAGAGCCAAGGCTCAGTTTGAAACGGATAGGTCTGACCTTGAAGAAAAAATGGCAGACGAACTGAACCGTTTGATAGCGGCGCTTGACGCGGCCGAGGCGAAAGCGACTAATTTCGAGGCTCAGTACGTCCAAATGTCCGAGCGTTTGAATATGGCGCTTGCGGATAAAGTGGCGGAATTGAATAAGCTTAACAGCTATCAGTCTGACTTTTACCGCGAGATAAAAATCGCGCTTGGAGACATGACCGGCATAGAACCGGAAGGCGACCGGTTTGTGCTTGACAGTGATATATTGTTCGCGAGCGGTGAATATAAACTGTCGTCAGAGGGAAAAAAACAATTGGGTAAAATATCCCAAGCGATAAAAGCGTTGAGCCAGAAAATTCCGTCAAATCTGAATTGGATAATAAGAATAGATGGCCATACGGATAATAAAAAAGTTAAAGCAGGAACAACAGGATTTTCAAATAATATGCAGCTGTCGCTGTTGCGGGCTGAAGCCGTTGCGCGTGAATTGATACGCGACGGGGTAGAGCGTCGTCGCCTTGTTCCAAGTGGCTTTGGCGCGAGTTATCCTGTGTCAATGGGCAAAGATGCGGCAAGCCTTCAGAAGAATCGCCGAATAGAACTTCGCCTTACGAATAGGTAGAGTTTACAGTGTAAGGGCGGGATAACCCCGCCCTTTTTTAGTGAAAGAGTGAAAATAGTGTACGAAGTTATGTGCCCCTTATTAAGCTGGGTTTACTGTACGTGGTTCCCCTCCTGTGGAGGGGTGCCCCAAAGGGGCGGGGTGGTTCTTTTAGCGGTGTTACCCATAATCCACATAGTTTACATTTTTCCAAAACTAAAGTATGTGGATTGTGGAAAACATTACCCGAACCACCCCGCGGCTTCGCCGCACCCCTCCACAGGAGGGGAACCACGTACAGTAAACCGCGTTTCACATGGGGCAACATAACTTTTTACACTATTTTCACTTTATTAAATGAAAAAACGCCCCTTTCGGGGCGTCTTTTTATTTTGCTGCCTTTTCTTCGGCTGTTGCTGCAAGGTCTTCCACGATTCTTGCTTTCTTGCCAGACAATGCACGCAAGAAGAACAATTTTGCACGACGAACCTTACCAATGCGAACTTTCTCTATCTTTTCAATTGACGGAGAATAAAGCGGGAACTTGCGTTCTACGCCAACGCCATAAGATTCTTTACGAACGGTAAACGCAGCGTTTGCGCCAGAACCGTCACGAGAAATAACAACGCCTTCAAACAACTGGGTACGGAATTTATCGCCGTCTTTGATTTTTACAAAAATTTTAACGGTATCACCGGCTTTAAAATTAGGGATTTTTTTATTTGCCCCAAGTTTTTCAATTTGTTTTTTTTCGATTTTATCAATTATGTTTGCCATTTTTCTTTTCCTTTAAATCCGGACGACGTTCCTTTGTTATCGCGTCCGACTGTTCATTCCGCCACCTTTCTATATTGCCGTGGTGACCGGACAACAGGACTTCTGGGACATTTCGTCCACGCCATGCCGACGGGCGGGTATACAGCGGCCATTCCAACCCCCCGATTTCAAAGCTTTCATTCATGGTGGTATCTTCACCGCCATTCACGACATTATGCAATAAGCGGACGCAACTGTCAATAAAAACCTGGGCAGCGATTTCTCCGCCGGAAAGAATATAGTCGCCTATACTTATTTCTGTAATGTTGTATTCATCAATCAGGCGTTGGTCAAGGCCTTCATAACGTCCACAGACAAGGGTAATTGGGCCCACTTTTGGTTCACAAGCAAACTCTCGGGCCATTTTTTGGTTCCAGACTTTCCCGCGTGGAGAAAAGTATATTATTTGTCCCGGGTTTTCTAACGAGTCAATAGCGTCTGCAACAACCGGTGCAATCATTACTTGGCCTGCGCCGCCGCCAAACTGTTTGTCGTCAACAGCCTTGTAATTTCCAGTACCAAAATCGCGTAAGTTCACAACATTAAGCGACCATGTGTTGTTTTCGAGTGCACGACCAACGACCCCGTCGCCAAGAGTCCCGGGGAACATTTCTGGAAAAATTGTAAGAACATTAAACTTCACGTTTCGTATTTTATATGTTTTTGCCAAATTTGCAAGTGAGGGCTTTGGATAACGAGTATCATATTACGTATTTTGATATTGACGTGAGTGTCGCTTATTTTGTAAGCTGAGCTTTTGAAAGGAATATTTATGAAAAATTTTTTACCATTTATACTATGTCTTGGGCTGCCGCTGACCGCAAATGCAGTCTGTCCGGTTTGTACCGTCGCCATTGGGGCGGGACTTACCTTTCTTGAAGTCTGGGGTGTAGATTTGGTTCTTGGTGGAATATGGGCCGGGGCAATGACTTTGGCACTTGTGTTTTGGACTGCAAAGTGGTTGAACAAGCGTGGTGTCAAAAATGCTGTTTGGTACTTGCTTGATATTTTGTTTTGGTATGGCTTTCTTGCTTGCGTTTATTTTGTGCCGGGTTTTCGTTTTGGTGGGGCCGGAAACACGCTGTTCGGAATAGACAAGCTTGCGCTTGGGGTTGTTGTTGGGACGGCGACTTTGTACGCGGCCGAGAAATGGAACGCTGGGCTGCGCCGCAAGAACGGAGGAAAATCCTATTTCCCGTTCCAAAAAGTTGTGATACCATTCGGGGCGTTGGCACTTGTTACGGCAGCATTTGCACTAATAATATATTCATAGTTCGACGGGGGAAGTTATGAAAAAAATAGAAAAAAAATTATCACTGGAAGAATTGATAACCAAGGCTGATGCGGCAAAAAAAGCTAACCCGCTTGACTTGTCCAGCGACCAGGATTTGTCGATTGCGCTGATGAATCTTATATCGCTTGAAGAACATTTTTTCTTCAGTGGCGGCAAGACAGAAAAAACAGGATACTATGACCTTATCAACACGGTGCGCGGAATGCGGGGCGAGTTAATGAAGCGCATTGTGGATAAAGACCGTTGGCAAGGTGCGGAAGTATGGTGTATCTCCAAACATTTATTGGCTGCGAGCATGCGGTTGAAGGAAGTAGGGGATAAAGCGTTGGGAGCGGGCAAGAAGAAAGACGCATATGAAATGTACGAGAAAGCGTATGATTTGTATTCGCTGTTCTGGGGAATAAATATGGACCTGATAGACCTTGACGGAGTCAAAAAGATAGAGGGTGATATTTTGCCGTATAAAGCAGTGGCCGAGAAAACCAGCGCCCCGAAAGCAGTAAAATCTGGTGGTAAAAAAACGACGGTCAAGCGCCTTGGCGAGTGGGTAAAAAACACGGTTAATTGCTGTATAGAGTAGTCCTGGACTCACGATTAGCGGCTAACGAATCTCAGAGTAAATAAAAACTTCACTTTTTCTTTATTTCTGTTAATTTGTTGCCTATGTCATTAAAATTTAATCTTATCAAAACAGACGGCAGGGCACGACGTGGAAGCGTTGAAACTGCACATGGAACTTTCCAAACCCCTGCTTTTATGGCTGTTGGGACCGCCGCAACGGTCAAAGCCCTTACTGTGGACATGGTAAGTGATACCGGGACCCAGGTTATTCTTGGGAATACTTATCATCTTATGCTGCGTCCGGGTGGCGATTTAATAGAAAAAATGGGTGGTTTGCACAAGTTTTCTGGATGGCAAGGCCCGATACTGACGGACAGCGGCGGGTTCCAGATAATGTCGCTTGGTGGTGAGGCTGGGCTTGTAAAAATGCGGGAAGAGGGTGTAGAATTTACATCCCATATTGACGGCGGAATAAAACATTTTATGACACCAGAGAAGTCTGTCCAGCTGCAACATCAATTCGATTCGAATATTACCATGTGTTTGGACGAGTGTTTAAAGTTGCCTGTGCCGCGTGAAAGGATAGAAAAAAATATAGAACTTGTAACGCGTTGGGCAAAACGGTCGCGTGATGCTTTTGTTGACCGGCCGGGCTATGGAATTTTTGGAATAGTCCAGGGGGCGGACCAAAAGGACTTGCGAATCGAATCGGCGCGCCAGCTTATGGAAATAGGCTTTGACGGTTACGCGGTGGGTGGCCTTGCGGTGGGCGAGCCTCAGTCAGTGATGTTTGACATGCTGGAAACGGTAACACCAGTGCTGCCAAGCGACAAACCAAGATATTTAATGGGTGTTGGGACTCCGCTTGATATAATCGGTGCCGTAGAACGCGGAATTGATATGTTTGATTGTGTAATGCCAACCCGCGCGGGACGCACGGCCCAGGCATTTACCCGTGACGGAACGCTTAATATGCGTAACGCAAGGTTTCGAGATGATTCGGCTCCGCTGGATGCGGAGTGTGGCTGTCCAGCTTGCAAGCTCACAAGGTCCTATCTTCACCATTTGATAAAAAGTAATGAAATACTTGGGGCGATATTGCTGACCCAGCATAATTTGTGGTTTTATCAAGATTTAATGCGTGATATTCGCAAATCAATAGAGCAGGGCAAGTTCGCCGAGTTCAAAGAGAAGTTTGTTTCGAGATATGGGAATCGGATACTGGATACAGAGATTTGAGTTTTTGCTTGATTTTTGTGCGAAAGTTGTCATAATAGGTCCGCTTTCTGGTCGCGACAATGGGGTCGTGGCCCACCAGTCCAAAGGAGCAAACTATGGCATTTTACGAAAGTGTCTTGGTATTTCGCCAAGACTTGACCGAACCGCAGGTTAAAGAAAAAGCGGCTAAATTCAGCGAAGTAATATCGGAACTTGGCGGAAGCGTCAAATCTACAGAGTTCTGGGGCTTGAAAAACTTGGCCTATATAATTCGCAAAAATCGCAAGGCTCACTTCGTTATGATGAACGTTGAAATGCCGGGTGCGGGAATTACTGAATTGGAACGCCGCGCAAGGATTGATGAAGACGTTATTCGTTTTCTTAATGTTCGCGTTGACGAATTGGCCAAAGGCCCGTCCGTTATGATGAAGAAAAATGTAGAGGAGGCTGAATAAAATGGCAGTTCGTGCGGCGATTTATCGCAAAAAATCAAACCCGCTTGGCGGAAAGACAATTGACTATAAAGATGTAAAAACTTTGGGTCACTATATCACAGAACGCGGAAAAATGGTCCCAAGCCGTATTTCTGGTGTAAGCACCAAAGACCAGCGTGCGTTGGCCCGTGCCATTAAACGCGCCCGTCACCTTGGCTTGTTGCCGTTTGTGAAGAACCATTTGGGATAATTTAAGATTTTCGGATTTTAATTTATCTCTAACTCCTAGAGGACAGATAAAATGAAAGTTATACTTACAGAAAAAATAAATAAACTTGGAAACATCGGTGATGCGGTAGAGGTAAAGACAGGCTTTGCCCGTAACTATCTTTTGCCGCTTGGAAAGGCAATGCGTTTTTCACGTGAAAACATCGCGTTGTTCGAAGCCAAGAAAGCAGAAATCGTTGCCCGTCATGATGCGGCAAAGAAGTCTGCCGAATCGCAAGTTGGTGCGGTCCAGAATGCCAAGTTGTATATGATACGTCAGGCCGGAGATACGGGCCACCTTTACGGTTCTGTGTCCAGCCGTGACATTGCGCGTATGCTGAGTGAAGTTGCTGGCGTGGCGATAGAGTCCGCCCAGGTATTGCTTGGCAGTCCAATAAAAACGATTGGCGCATTCGATACGAAAATAGCCTTGCATTCTGACGTAATTGTTCCGGTCAAGGTTTATGTTGCGCAGACCCAGGACGAGATAGAAGCGCTTGTTGCGGGTAAGAAATTGACCTTTGGCGGTGGCAAGAAAGTGGCCGACGAAGAAGTCAAAGAAGAATCGGAAACGGTTGAAGAAATAGAGCCAGCGACGGAATCCGTCGAGACTGGTGCAGAAGAAACTGCTGAATAAATTTCTCCCACCCGATAGAGAATCCGACCTGCGTCGGATTCTTTTTTTTTTAACAACGGCCCCCCGTCCTTTGTTCTGAAAGAATTGGTTTTAGACTGTGTTCCTGGGAAATGTTTCCTTTATTTTTTTATAGCGAATAGGAAGAAAAGTGTGTATAATACTGTACGGCGACGGGTTCAACCAACCGTTGCCGAGGCTTAGAACCCTCCAAGGTTGCCCCGGTCTAGCCGGCCGGGGATGGAAAACAAGGCGCATCCATGTCGTATGACTGGAGGGCGCAGAATAAGTGTTCGCACAAATAATGCGCGCTATCCTTGATAGGTTCTAACCTCCAGTTACCTTTTGGTTGGGGGTACTTTTTTATTTTGTATCCAAAATAAAAGACGCCGAAACATAGAGAAAGGATAAAGGCATGAAACAGACAGGAAAAACAATAAATCCCGAAAAATTATTCAAACGAGTAAAAAAAATGACACGTGAGGAACTTGAAAGTCTTGCGGTACTTGGTATGGAAAACAGTTTTTATTTAATCGCAGAGCTTGAAGCATGGCTTGGTGCGGCAAAACTTAATGGAATGAAAAACGGAGTCTTTCCAACGGTCTGAAGTGCGACAGTCTGCCGAGTGGCGTTGCGTGACGGCAAGCTCTGTCTAATTCCCCTTCGCTGGCGAAGGACGGAGGGCTGGGAAAGACGATAATATTCACTTTATGGACCACTACCCCGTCAGGCCGCGAAAGATTAGAGCTTGCGGAAACGACAGTGCCGCGGCCTGCCACCCCTTCTCAGAGAGAAGGGGATTTAGACCAAGCTTGCCATGGGTGCACGGCTATCCGGCAGACGGCCCCCGTCCTTCTTGAATAGTGGGAACTAGGGGGGCTTTCTCTAAAACCCGATTCGGGTTGACTGATTCCTGTACCACATATTATCCCCTTGAAAAGTTATGAATTGTTTCCTATAATAGGATAGGATAGGAAGGATTTCATGGAAACAAAACAAATTAATCTTGATATGGTGGACCAACATGTTGGGCGACGCATTCAATTGCGACGCAATATGCTTGGAATGTCCCAGCGCGACCTTGCTTCGCGTTGCGGGGTCACTATGCAGCAAATTCAAAAGTACGAGGTTGCGGGCAACCGCATTTCCGTTTCGCGTATGTTTGCAATTTCTTCGGCACTTGAAACTCCGGTTTCGTTCTTCTTTGCCGGGCTGCCGGGGAATTTGTTGCCGGAACCGGGAACAAGAAAGTTTACAAGGGTTGCAAGCCCGGGTGCTGTGGCGAACGACTTGCTATCGCGCAATGAAAGCCTTTTGCTTATTAACCTATATTGGAAATTGCCCACGGATGAGCAACGTGCAACTGTGCTCAAGCTGCTTAAATCTCTGAACGGCGTTATTGTCTAGTCGCTGATTATCGGCGTCTTTGGCCAAGGTCTTTGAACGTTTCGTCAAGCCATTTATTTAAATCTGGCTTACAGTTGTCCAAATAGTGATTACCACCTTCTATTATCTTTATTTTTACCAGCTCTGGGTGCATTTTTGCCATCTCGGAAAATATGGGATAGTTCAAATTGAACCCGCCGTACAAATCGTTTGTACCAAGTACAACGTATATAAGTTTATTTTCTGGTATCATTCCCCAAACGTTTTTTATAAGACATTCATTCCCGGCAAGAATGTTAATGCCTCTGTTTTCGGCCTTGGTCGTGGCGATTACATTTTGGACAAAAAGCTCGTAATCATGAAATTTTTTAATCCATTCTGGGGGTGGCGTCAAGTCAAACATTCCCGCGCAGGTTCTTATTTCGTATACTTGACCGTCAATTATACGTTGGGCGGGTCTTTTAAACTTTTTTACTTTTGACCAAGCTGGGTGAGTTTTACCAAGTTGTAACTCTGGTGCGGTTGCAACATATGGTTGAAACAGTATATGCGCGTCACTTGAATCACGAACTATTTTTGACACCCTGTTAAGATGATGTGCGGTATTTGCGCCCGCAGAGTGACGGGCCGAAATATTATACACCGATTTTTCTATGCGTTTGCGAACATAAGGTGACTCGAAAGCACGCAACGCGCCCAGTGTGTGTCTTGCAAAGCTGTGTTTGTCCGGGTTAAAAAATTCTTTTTGTTCCGGGCAGTAAATGCCTTCAAGACTCACAGAAAGGGCAGGGGTTTCAAATGAAAGAACATCAATACCATTGTTCCGTGCGGCCTCCATCGCAGAACGCAGTGGTTCGCCCAGCGCATTGTCGGCGACGCCCGAAAGATTAGTCAAAATCCGAGATTCAGATGTTTTCGTATAAGCCGGAGCATAGTAAACGACGGCCAACAAAATGCCGCTTTTAGTTCTTACTTCAAAATGTTCAGAAAAGTAGTGGTCTTTTTTAATTCCGTATTTCATAGCACAGGGATTTTAATAGTTATAATAAATTTGTCAATTGAAAAAACGTGAGTGGGTATTTGAATTGTACGGAAAGCGCCGTCCTAATTCCCCGTCCCTCGGCCTTCGCCGTGGCTAAAGGCTGCGGAGGACGGAGGGCCGTCTGCCAGGTGGTCTGCGTGTCATGGCAAGCGTGGTCTAATTCCCCTTCTCTCTGAGAAGGGGTGGCAGGCCGCGGCACCACGGTTTCCGCAAGCTCTAATCTTTTGCGGCCTGACGGGGTAGTGCTTGCCAAAGAAATCGTCACCCCGTACAAGTGCAACGGTGATACGGGTCCACTACCCCGT